>Ga0126342_10005368_pt1 | contig 22322 bp, 20 predicted proteins | sample Cyp1metagenome_FD_92528 | JGI IMG/M metagenome (GOLD analysis project Ga0126342, IMG submission 92528) | Coral microbial communities from Lord Howe Island, Old Settlement Bay, Australia - Cyphastrea 1 metagenome | ecosystem: Host-associated > Invertebrates > Cnidaria > Coral ...
CGACATCTAAACGTCAAAAAGTGGTCCGCGCATGTAGTGTTTTTAACATGTTTACTTCGAAATGTGCTTCGCGCCACAACAGCGTGCACTTTTTCGACATCTCAACTTCCAAAAGTGCTCCGAGGCTGCAGTGTTTTGTACATTTTGACTTGGAAATGTGCTTCGCGCCACAACAGCGTGCAATTGTTCATCTCTCATCTGGCCAGCTGGCTCCGCACCCGCCGCTTTAGCGAGTCTACTGTTCGACCCTGCGGAGCCACAAATCATTGGAAAAACAGAGTGTTTCGCGACTTTCCTACCTTTTCGCGCACCTGGATCTTATTTCTTCAGAGACTTTCTCTTTTTGATCTTCTTTCTTCTTCTCTTCTCTTCTCTTCTCTGACTCTGCCCATCTCTGCTTTTTTCTGTCAATATTGTCTGAAGTTTGACTTCTAAACTTCCTTCGATTATGTGTGTGTGTGTGTGCGTGTGTGATATTGTGTAATTTGAATGTTAATATATATATATATATCGATGTTAGAGGCAGATGTAGAACTATGGGTAATTATAGATTTAGATATAGATTGCAAACACGTGCGGTACCTGTACTTAAATATCGTGGGCGAAGTATCCGCCTGAAAAGTGCACATGATTCCAGCTGATCAGATAAACATGCAATGCGTGGACAAACCCAATTTTGTTTGTTGATTTATAACCCCATGAATACTATAGTGAAAAGTATCATAGAGTATAGTTATTGGAGCTATGTTCACCAACTTAGCTATCGTAAAGGAGAGCCCCACTATTTGTACATACTTTTCCACTCGGATCCACTCGGTCTATATTGGTCTATGCTGTCAAATTCAAATACCGAAGAATGAACCACCCATCCGCTTGCAAGCTTGCGAACCATACAACCGCTCACCAAACACCTGTTCCATTATGACTGCCACTCCGATAGAGTACACGACAATGCAAGACATATATTGCATATGCTGCACACAGTATGCTTGTTGGTTGATAAAGTGACCCGGCCCAAATCCCATGCCGGGCAACATCTTGCTGAGCAGGTCCGTCAGCTGCGGCGATGCGCCAGGGATGGGTAGATATCTACCAGCCATCACATCCTCCTGCGACACAGCCGGCGCCCATCAGTCGAGGCCATCAAAGGAGAGGGGCCCACCCAATCACATTGGAACATCGAAAACAGGTGATTTTTCCGAAGCAAAATATTGGCATGTCGCCTTCTCTACTGCAACTTCTAGGTTCCTGGAATCCGGGTTTTCCGTCCCGCTTGAACCATGCACTAGACTTCAATATCTGAATAGTGGGATCTCTCAACAATTTTTAGGGTTTCCACCTTTCAAAGGTGCCAAAAACATCCCAAAAAACGTATCTCAAAATATCCTTCAAGAATTGATCTAGGTACATTACAATATGGATTTCAATATAATAATATATACATATATATATATATCACTAGTCACTAACCTGAAATCAGACCACACCAGGGGCTGATTCCCCGAATCCTAACCATGATTCCAGGGTGCGGTCACAATGAGGTCACTATAATTACTGTCATATTACTATAATCTACAATTAATCTATAATCTAATTACTATCATATTACATATTATCTGAGATATTATATACGATAATTTGCCCATGATCCATCATTCCTCATGAGCCCCTGGCCATCCATGGTAGCCATGCTGGTTTTCGAAAATCGCACCGCACCCTGGGTGCCTCCCTCCTGCCTCCTCAGGAGGGAAAGGAGGGGTGCCCGCCACCATGTGATAAAGCACACATCCCAGGCTCCAAACATCCACCTGTCCCGTGTAGGCGGCGACACCATCTGAGGGATGACCATGGGATGAAGATCTCGTTGATCCAGAAATCCCATCAAGACGGTGGGTTGTTAAACTCCCAGATTCGCAAAATCCAGTGGATTTTGTTGGCAATCTTTGTATGGAATTCTATGGATTGTTGAATTATATAGAATTAAAGGCACGTTGAGGGCCAAGGCCATACATATACTTTGTATCTGGACGTGTTGCTTAACAACCTGCTGTTTTTAACCAGCAGATTGATGTGATTTTGGGATTCTGAACCATGCTCTCCGGGGTCAAAGGCTGGATGAGTGAGTGAGAATTGCCAACAGTGACAACTGGGCACATCCTCCAAATTTGATGGTGCAACGCCAGACAATGACAAACTCCGTGCCTCCCTGAGTCTTTACTTTTGACCGGCCCATAGCCATCAGATACGAGTAGGTACCACGAGAACCCAAGAGAACCCAAGAGAACCCAAGAGAACCCAAGAGAACCCAAGAGAACCCAAGAGAACCCAAGAGAACCCAAGAGAACCCCAGGACTTTCTCACAGTTTCGATGCCTTCGAATCGTAAGGCTTGGGTTTCATCAAAGCATACTGCCTAGGCATGGGAGGCGGGGCAGTCTCCTCTCACTGGAAGGTTTTGGTATGTTTTGGTATGAGCATCCTGCGGGAGTGTTCTTACAACCCCAAAATTTCAGACTGCATCATTACCCTCTGGTAATTTAACATAGCTATTGAAAATGGCTATTTATAGTGGATTTTCCCATTAAAAATGGTGATGTTCCATAGTTATGTTAGTTTACCAGAGGGTATCAATTCCAGGTGATGGCCACAGGACTCCACCAAGGGGGACCCGATTTCTCTCCTTGGGCCCCACGACACTTTCACTGGCAGGTCCACCATTTCCACCTTCGGAAGCACCTTTCCTTGACCTGGGTGGAGTGCCTCTCCAAGGCCGAGTCGAATTGCTGGGTCTTTCCCACCTAGAGCCTAAACCACCCACATACAGTAAGTACTATCATGAAGACTAAAAACTCACACTTGTTTGGTTCTGTCATCATGGTGGAAGAGTAGATGTAGAGCATAAGTAGCAACAACCTTTAGGATTTGGGGTGATCTGGCATGCGGATTTTAGGGAAGACATTGTAAACCGAAAACGTTTGCAGCAAGTTTCTCTTGAAACCGAACTTTGGTTGGTGGTTGTGCCATCCATCCATCACCCATCCTAAAACATCCTAATGCAACCCCTCAACGAGTCACTCCGTCGTCAAACCTCCAAATGGGTGTGTTGATATGTGACTATTGAATGTATGCTTTAAGATATACACACCATACACCTGGGGAATGGACTTGTCCAAAGGCCGTGGGTGCTTCCAGGAAAGAAAACTTCAACTGCCCATATTAAGCATTGTTTATAACGCATCCCAAAATTTTATCCGGGGAACTCATCTTTGCAATCTGTTTCCCAGTTGCCAGGTGTTTTTTTACAAAAAAATCACAGCACCATGGCGAAAATCAGATTTTTCAGTGGCCATATCTGCCAAAACCGAGTTGCCCTTGTTGTCGCCTGTGACTTTGAAAGATCCATCGAAAGCTCCTCTGGAACTGTTGTCCAGCAATCGATCGCCCATCAAGTCCAGGATGTCCTGGACGTGGTGGGGCGCGTTGCAAAAAGCGCGGCAATTCCTTGATTTTTTTCAGCTAGGAAAAACAAAGAAGATTCCCAAAACAAACGAGCTTGATATACATCATATGAATCATATGACACATGCACAAAATTGAATTCGCATCATTTTTGTTTGATTGCACTCAGCGTTCCTAGTTGAAGAAACACCCAGGAAGGATCAGGAAGGGGTTTTAAAATGACGTTGTTCGTAGCCAGTTGGCCCCACTATCAGGAATTCATCGCTCTCAACACTCCTGCAAAATAGATTAAAAATGATAAACACATACTATCAAATACTGTTAATAAGCAGAAACAACAGTTGGATTGGGCCTCCCAAGACTCCTATCCTAGACAAAAGATCTGACAAAAGCATACAACCGCAGGATACAAGAAGCTAATGCAAAATAGAACTTCGAGGCATACTCCTTTTTTTGCGGTAGCTAAGCAACTTCAATGCAGTTGTTTGAAACCGAGAGGGCATGCTGCCAGCAACCCACCTCAAAGTCCATCTGGCTAACATCCCGGCCATTCACCTTAGGCTCTTCGCACAAGTCTCTTTGCTGGCTGGTGCTTCCCCAGGCCACTGAATGAACAAGAAAATCTTTCGGTTGGAATATACGCACAAGTTTTGTCTATAGCTAAGGATGGAAATAATTAATAATAATCATGGTCATTGCTTCAAACCAAGCTGTTTTTTGGGTCACTTTTCAGAAAAAACTACTAGCCCAATTCCAGTCATGTTGGGAATGGTCTTTTTTTTTCAAATCCGTCCCTCCTGAGGTTCAACATCATTGAAACTTTAAAAAACTATGCTCTGCGAGATATAGGTTATGTTATTTATAAGTACAATATATATATATATATATATATCACCGTCATTTCGCAAAGCTCTGGAAAATGGTACATTTATAGATGAATTACCGATTGAAAACCGTGGTTTCACCAAAAGCCGTACCGATTGAAAATTCCAAGCTATTTTTGAGTATAAGGCCCGCAGTGATGCAGGATTGAAATGAAGACCAAAGAGACACCAGACTGGTTTTGCTAATGATTTTGTATGAATTCAAATTTTAGGACTTTAGGATTTCATATGCATTCCTGGCTCTCCATATTATTACCCATACTAATCACTAGTCCATATTATGAACCGACATCCCCCATTACCTATGGAATGTGTACTGCGCTCCAACCATATGATTTACTACTAATCCATGTCAATCCATATCACTATTGTCTATGGTCTGAATTCATTCATATCTACTGTAACCATTTCTTCATTTAAAAAAAATAAGAAACCATAATAGTAAACCACATGAATTATTGGATTTCAGTGGATTTCAAATGGCAATTTGATTTCTCATGATTTCCCCTTCTGTTTCTCATCCTTTTTCAGGGCTCCTCCTCACCTTTGAAACCACACCCTGCGGCAAGTGACAGATTTCACGACCCATTCATTCTGCACACCCGACACGAAAGCTTGTCCCAGAGGATCTCCGGGATACCTGACTGCCAGTGGCTGCCAGGATGGGCCAGGGCGGATTAGTAATTTAGATACTAAATATCAACCATATCAATCCATATCAACCATTAAAACCAATGTCTTGCAAACTGAACATATTTTCGTATATTGCACTTCCCCCCTCTGAAAGTGTAGCATTTGTGGTGTTTTTTGTGACGTGTCACGTAGCGTCACGTCATGGCATGTATGTTTCCTTCATCCAACTCTGGGATGTGAAAACTGGGGTGTCAAAATGGTTTTTTTCCCGACATCCATTGGCCGGTGGACATAGTTCTTCTTATTCTTCATCATCAGCAGCAGTATCACCATCATCACCATCGGCATCAGGATCATCTTCATCGCCATCCCCTCATCATCATCGTCGTCGTCGTCATCATCATCGTCACCACATCCTATTAGCCCATAGTTTTGCATTACATCTTTCTGAGCAAAAAACGAAAATGATGAAACATGCCTTTTGAGAAATTACTGATCAGATCTTCTTTCTTTTGTGCTGTCAACCGCCACACTCTAGATCATTTATTTCCCGGTGCTTCTAGCATTCCTCCCTTTCATGCAACAACTATAATAATCCGCTAGAAAATCCTGTTACTTCCCCTGCTCAGCCATGAACAAGAACCGGAAAAAAAAACAACATGGTTTGAATAGGGCACAATAAGATCCAATTGTTGATCAATAACATTCCCATGAAAATCAATTCATTTTGGGCATTGTTGGGGTACATTCTATATTTTTAGACCAACTCATCTCTTTGATTTTCTTAGATGGCAGTGTGTCAAAACCTTGTACCCCTGGTGAACATCAAAATAGTTGGTAAATGGATGTTCATCCCACTAAAAATGGTATGTATAGGTATTGATCCATCCCCAGATCATCTTCTTGTGCCTGCTCTGCTGGATCACCTCCAGAATGCGCGCACCCTTGTTGTTGGGACCTCGCCGGTTCCAGACGGCCGGGCACCACCACTGACAGGTGGGGAGCTTCACAAGCGTTTCGGAGAAAAGACATACACTGATATATATAAATGCATGACTACATATATATATATATATTGTTTATAATCAATAATTATGTGTGTCTGATTGTGTGTGCATGTAACTCTACAGCGTTAATCTATCATGTAGGATTTAAAAAAAAAACACATCAAAGAACGATGTTTAACCAGTGGACTCAGTGGACGCCAGCAGCCAGTGTACCTATTTTACCTATTTCGATCCGTGACTGATGACGTTAATCGAAATGTTAATATCTTCTGGCCATTCAATCCATGGAGAGTCCATGGCTGGGGAAACAAAGTGAAACCTTCATGGGACGGAAGTCGTTTTTTTTTAGTTAAGCAACATCTTGCCCAAGGTCAAGCGATGTCAACGTGGCAATTGATCCATTGGGGCGACATCCACAGCTCTACACTCTGCGCCTGGCTTGTACTTCCGGATGCCGAAGGGTCGCTTCCTGTCGATCCAATGATCCAAGGGGCTGTGTTTCCAAAAATGGGGCATACCCCCAAGTGGCTGAAAGATTGATAAAGCATCAGTTTTTGGGTTAGAGTACCCTATTTTCAGTATCAGGAGCTACTTCTTAACTGTTGAAAGTTGAGACATGAAATGGCGCTTGCTGCATCGAACTGCCACGTCCCAAAGTACCATGTTCTCTTCAGGGCTCCAGTCATCCAATTTTAATCACAGGCTGATGAGTTGAAGATGTGAAAGGCTTTGGTTTTGCTGGTTTCGCACCACTTTTGCTCACCAAGGAGCTTGAACTCAATCTCCAGCGTGGACTCAATCTGTCAAGGTGTGAAAACTTCAAGGTCAGAGACGGGCTTGGGTTGGAATGGGGGGCTGACCACGTCAGAGCCCAACGCAGCTTCTAAAGGTCTTTCAATGCTTCCAAGTCGAGATGGGCCAGAACATACGAAGCATCCTCTCCACAGCCTTTGGCCAACCTGAAAAATCCAAACACTTCAGAACTGTTCTTTCCCAAAAATTACAGCAGATGCTGACACTTCACACTTCACAAGTAGAAATTGACTCTGCCAAGAATGACATTGAATGAAATTGACCGAAATATTGATTCCAAACTCAATGATTTATGATTTTCCAGGAAAAATCCAGGAATCCATCGATCTTCCTAACGATTTTCCTTCAGCCACCCCCAGGCCGCCCAGGCCGACCCAGTGACCCGAACGTTCCACCTGCGCGGCATCGGAGGCGTCGAAGTCGTCTCCCCGGGCGATGACCACCTCGGGCGCCATATACTGCAGGGTGCCGATGAATTTGCTCGCCTGCGCCAGGGGGAAAAAATGGGAAAAATGCCAAGGATGGCAAAAAAGCCATATGAAAATGGCATAATGGTATAAAAACATAATTTTATATAGATGTTGATCTATATTATCTATATGTTTATCTATATGTTTATCTATATGTTCATCTATATGTTTATCTTTATGTTTATGGATGTATGGCTTTTAGATGTTCTTAAGTGTTCCTAGATTTTTTTAAGTACATCAAGAGAGATGATGTGTGATATTTTTCTGCTGTGAGCCAAGCCCTTGGAGAAAGCTGCAGATATCAGCTGCCTGCAATGGTCCGGTCTTTGACCAATGTCCAGCACCAAAGTCAATAAGTTTCACCACCTCAACGTGCGAAGCTGTGAAGCCAGCTTCAAATCTCTCAACGTCAAACGTCAAGCAGCAAACATCAGCCAATCAACATGGCCAATGAGATTGCACTTTCTACATCTGTTTCATTCTGTTTACACCTTTCTAGTTGCACAAGCAAATGTCACAGCTAGACACCAAATGCACCTCTCTCAAAGCATCTCGTGGTCATGTTCATCTAATTTCAGCCATCTTCTCATGTTTCAACCACCAGCCCCAATTTAAACCCTGCTGATGCTGCAGGCCAAGCGCAGGATGATTGATGTCATGTGTTGAGTCGGTGCACAACCTTGGAACGAACTGTTTCATCGGGGCCCAGGGACCTGGAATTATGTGACAGCCACCCTTCTAGAAATCAATGATGATGGGATGTGCACCGTTTAACGTACTGCTTCAAGATTGGGATGAGCACTTCACAGATATTCATAATCATCACTCAATCCCAACGTCAATCCCAACACGTCATGCGGCAGGATGTTGTCGGATTTCAGGTCCCGATGAAGTACGTTCTTGGAGTGCATGTGCTGGATAGCGGACAGGACTTGCTTGAAGATGCCTCGGCCATGGCCCCATGGCCGAGACCTTGAATGGAAAACCCCACTTCAAGCATTTCAAAAAGGTCTTCTCATCAAGAATTGAACATGTCCTTCCATTGCAATATAAAATTGGGCTGAAGAACTGATGTTCATGTGAATTCATGTGTTTTTTTTAACTGGAGGTCTCACACAGGCACCCCATCAAGGAGAATATCAAGAGAGGACCAGAGAAATGCCTGGTGGGTGCCACTCGTCCCGAAATATCCGGAAACCCCCAATCCCAAAAGAAAGCGAAACCCTTTTTTCCAGCTCTTCAGCTTGTCTGAGCACTAGAATCCAAAAAAATAATCCGCCAATGTCATCCAATTTCCCAAAAAAATCCGAAAAATCTGGGCGCCTTTGGCTTTCTCCTCGGTCATCTTGCCAGTCTTCTCCAGGTACTCCCCCAGCTCGCCACCCTTGGCCAGCTCCATGACTATCATCTTGCCGGAGTCCTTGCAGAAGGTTAACGGATGTTAATGGATGTTTATTCCCCCATGGTAATAATATGGCAATAATAGGTTTTGACCCATCCCCAATATGATCTAATCTAAAAGTATCTGAAGGTCAACAGTAGATCAATAGGATGATCAAAGTCAGCAGAATCGTAGAGAACATATCCCAAGTTTCAAGTTTAGATGACTTTCTACTTGGGTCCTACATAGAAAGTTCAAGATGCATATTGCTACTTGCAAGGGTGAAACAGGCAAATTGAATGAATAGACAGGGGGAAAACGGTTCACTCTTTTGGGCAGACCATAGGCCTGTTACATAGGCAGTTTGTCCTCAAGAAAACTCACACAATGGTCGCACACCAAACAGAAATGACAGCCCGAGGAACAGAGGAATACAATGTATGTTCTTAAAAGTTCTTGGAAGTTCTGAGATGTTTCAGATTCATCCAGTAACAACATGGACCAGAAAACGCCAGTTGCACTTTCAAAACGAGTCCCAACTTCAAACACCAAGACTATCAACTATCAATCTGTCTATTATACGTTTTTGGGTCACCTGAGGGATCTGAATCTTTTTCGAAGCCCTTTAGACCGAAGCCAAGATACGCCACCCTCGTTGTCATACACATCAATCAGCTGCACAATGTTCGGGTGTTGACCAAGATGCCTGGATACTTCCCAAGTTACAACATCCTGCAAAGTTGTGGCATTTGGAAGCTCACCTATCTATAACTATACCAAACATACCTATCTAAATATATCTATAAATATCACGTATCCGCAATTGCTGTTGAGTTGTTGAAAGGCGGCAGGTCGTTTGCAGAAGCAGAATGAATCTTTTATGCAAGTCCAATGGGCTACTGAGTGATTTTGCACCTCTTTACAGACACATACAGACACTCCCACACCGATATCCTGACGAAATGCTAGATCAAACCCAACTACCCGAATCACCCAGCGACCTATTAGGATAAACCACGTGGTTGGCTAACTGTTCAGGGGGAATGCTGCAATTACCCCACCCCAATACTATTAACAGATTCTGATTTTGGTGGAAACACCCAAAAAAGAATCAAAAAGGATAGAAACGTCAAATCTGAGTCTGACATAACATTGGCGGACTCATTACCGTTCCATCATTTTTGGGGCTTCCATAAAATTGGGGACCAACCCCTTTAGTGACCACATGGCCGAAAAAATGTGCCCAGCCCGGCCTGTGAATCTTGATCTCTGTATCCAAGATTTCGGGGTTCGCGGTGAAGACTTGCTTCACAGCACGCTCGGTGCCCTGCATGTCCACACACTTGTAGACCTGGCAACTGTCATGGCTACGGCTAAAGGGTAAACAGTGAAAAAATCAGGTGAAGCATCATGGGATTTCATGATATCAATGGGATTTTGATGGAATCTTTAACGGATATATATAGATCCAATAATATGAATGGAATAATTAGATTGAATAGATGAACCAATGGGTTGGTTTTTATGGGACATCTTCACCGGAAACCCGTGGCTGTTACCACCAATTACAAGGGAGTTCCTATAGGTTCTCCCTTAAACCAATCCAATGATTCATAGGAACTCCAAAAACTCGACAAATTGGGATCATGACCCAAGCCATTGAAAACAGTGGGACTTTCTCGAAGCCATCAGTGGGGGCTACTTGCTTCACCCCGCGCCTTCCCATAACCACCAGAGCCCAATAGATCATTCTTGTCCTCAGAGCGGGAAGACCCCGACCGCCTCCAATCCGAAGACTTGATTCTGGTTCCTTTCGGTTGGTATTGGGTGGGTGAAACATGCTTGCATTTTTGGTTGATGGTTGATTCATTATTCTGAAACCTTTCCCCAAACGTATAGTCCTCCGGGAAGTCTCATGTAGGCTCCAGGAGTGACAGAAGCTTAAGTGAAGGTGAAACTTAATTCATTCCACTAAACTACCCAAGATGCAGGCTTGTGCACTCCCAAAAATAGGGGATACCCAGGATAGCCAAGTTCATCACTTTCGAACGGAACAACGATGAGGTCTTGGTGCACCTGGCACATCCTGGCACTCCGCCTCCAGCCGGCGCCAAGCGGCCTACTTTTGCCAAGTTTCTAGCCGATATTTGTTGCCAAAGGTCATGACCATGACCTTTGCCAAGTTGTTTCCGGAGGAAACTGTTGAGGCTTGGAGTTTTGGCACATGTCTTCGCAGACCCGGCGCAATATATATTGTTTTTAATCATTGACTCATTGATATGCGGTATAGTACATAATTATATTATGTATCTGTATATGTCTATGGGATTTTATGGAGTTATATAATTCTAGGTATACACATGCCATGCGTATGTGTACATATATATATATATATGGATAAATGTATGTGTGCGCGAATACTTCAAACAGAAGCATGCGAGGAAACTCATTGGAGACTTCCAATATGAAATGTCGTACTTACTACCAGAGTCCCCATTAAAAGTCCACTAATGCTCTAATTCGTCACCCTAGTTAATCCCTGCTCATGAAGTAAAACTCCCATCAAACAGAGTGGAGACTGCAAATTCAAACGGCTCAAACTTGCCAAAATCAGTCTCCTATAGTTTCCACGAGAAACTCCAGATTTTCGGCAAAAACTTAAGGCTTTCCCGTTGATGTCACGACTCTCAGGGCGGCCCTGGATGGTCCCGGACGTTGCAAGGAACAAGGCCACCATGCTGCCAGATGTGGAGGGAGGCCACAGCCGCCACACCTTGGTATGTCCAGATACTGACTGGATGTATCTCAAACCATAAAACATTATTAGAAAATGGGGGGTATGTTGCCTGAAAATAGCCCTGAGTCATAGACTTTATTATATATATACATATATATATTATATAATATGTATATTATATATATATATAAATATAATATGTATATATATATATATTAATATGTGAATGTATGGTAGGTACCTCCAATTTAGCTTCCCGAAATGGCCACTGATAACTATGGACTATGTTGTGTTTTTCAGATCATAGGATTGAAGCAGCTATATCAGCTGAGGATCGAACTTCAAAAAAGAACTTGGGTACAAACCCAGCCTTTTTTTTTCAGATAGTTCATGGGAAAATCTGATCTGTTGTTCTTTTCAGGGATATTACCAGAGATAGATCCAGAGATAGGGATGGGTCAAGAAAATGGGCACTCCAAATGGACCCATGGACCAATGGTATGTCAACTTTTCGGATCAGAAACAATCCAATCCAGGAGTGGTGGATCATTTTGGGTCATTTACCTACGTGGATAAAATTGAACCAGAAATCGAATCAACTGACATAAATAAATACAAAGAATGTTGGGATAAAGCAATCTGAAATCTATCGCTAGGTTTATCCTGCCAGCATTATCTAGATTTGACATCTGATGATCAAAGTGTGGTTCCTCTGTATCTGTATGCACACGCATATGTACACATGTCAAACGGGAGCCGCGTTCAGACAACAAATCGGTAAGCCTTCTACCATTGCTTTGAGGTCACCCTGCCCTTGCTGTCTTGGTTGCGGATCTCGCTCTTTTTCAACCGATCCCCATGTATACGTATATCATGTTTCATCAGAACACAACGTGCTGGAGAAACCTGGTTCCAAAGTCCGAATCCTAGGATTGTCCCCAGTCAGAATTTGGTGAATAGTCTGCGCTTTAACTTTGTATTACACCGCTGATGCGCTGAAGATGCATGATCTTTACAGGAGAAAAGTGTTGTTCCCATCCAAATGCACACCGATACCCAAAAAAAAATATTCATTTGTGATATGTGCATGCATAGCCTCTGGTAAGCTAACATAGCCAAGCTGTTGAAAATTATTTACCTTTAAACAATGGTGATTTTCCATAGTTATGTTGGTTTACCAGGGGGGTAATCATACATGATATCACGTACAAAAGTACTGTCAACGACTTAAGTAGACCCCAGCAACTAAGGATCCCATTCCTCAATGGCTCAACGCTTCTCCAAGGCTCATAGCAGTGGCAATCCACCACGGCGTGACTGTTGTTTCATGGTCCTGGTGAGGATGCAGGTGGCATGATGGAAGAAACATCTGCCCAAGTACTTATAAATAAATGTAGTTACAGGTACATATTATATATTGATCCAATGACGTCCAATGACTATATCTAATGATCACATATTTCATATGGTAGCGCATATCATATATCTCTTACATGATGTACATAATTTGATTAATACATCAAGAACGTCTTGAATTTCTGCAAGCTGATTCGACCTGATGGCTGCGGGTCACTGGGTCACCGATGCGCCAATGCACCACTTGAGCCAATGGCTGGGTGCAAGCTGTGAATCCACACCCTGGACTCTAAATGAGCCTCGCCAAACATGCATTGATGGCACTAAGTCACTAAGGGTGGTGGTATACTTTTCCTAGGGATCCGGGGATATATGACCAAAGCATGATTTTTTCGCTGGTGGATGGTGGTTTCAAAGTCCCTATTTTGAGAGCCAACAGCAACAACAACACCAGCAGCAGCAGCAGCTGAAGGACAGGTCCTGGGGAGGATCACGCCAGCAATACGATCCTTTGGAAAACCACCTGGCAAATCACTACCCTCTGGTTATGTCAAAATAGCTATTGAAAATGGCCATTGAAATAGTGGATTTTCCCATGAAAAATTTGGTGATTTTCCATAGTTATGTTGGTTTACTTATGTTAGTTTACCAGAGGGTAAACCACCTGGCAAATCACTAGTCACCAAGATGCTGGGTCATAGGTGGCTGCATATTTGATGCGGCAGAAGTAGACGATCCTGCAACGCCGCGTGAAAAAAGGGAAGCGCTAAGGAAACCATGCAGAGGGGCTGCCATCCCGGCCGGTTCCCAACATTCCCGGACTTCTTTGAATGAAAATAAGGAAAGAATGGGAAGGGGAACAAAAAATACATAAAGAAATATAATATTTATTACCCAGAAAAAGGACAAACAAAACCGTCAGTTTTGCATCTTCACGCCGTCCGCAACTAAATCCCCACACAATGCAAGCCGTGGAAGAGTGTCATCACATTTATCTTATCCAAAGCCTGAGCTACAGCACCTTACCATCATTGCCAACATGAGGAGTGTCATCATCTGCACTTCGAAAATCCATAAAGAATCCTGGTTTCGATGCCAATGGCCTTATAAGCACTATGAACCTGACTCAGCTCCGGAGCTGATACCACCCCTGGGCCCCCAAACGTTCCGGCCAAGCAGAAGCCAAGGGCCTAGCTGCGGACGGCGTACGAGGACCTGCTTGAAAACAAGGCTTTCTAGCTGCGAACCTGTGGGTTCTTAATGGGCAAATAACATTAAATAACTATGGGATGTTAACCTCCATGACTTAGGGATACTTGGGATATAATATATATATATACAGTATACAAAACACACACATATATACAACATATATATACACATTTAGTTCACTGGAGCTGCACCCAAGCAAGGTAGCTCCTGCATGGTAGGCCCCGATTCCCATCCATCTTGCCGCGCCAACCTCGCAGGTCTGGTAGAACCAATCGCCCGACCTCAGCAGGATGGCGGTGCCGTCATTTCAAGCTGGTGCCCCGTTGTAAGTCAGTTAATGACCCCCATTAAGTATAGCATAGTATAGCTATACCATGTCAATACATGTCAATACCTACCATAAACCCAAGTTATCCCAAGTTATTGGAGTTATAAACCAACTTAGCTAACTATGGGGCACCACCAAAGGCATCATTTTCTTCTCCTCCACCTCTTTCGTCGCTCACGCCGACATTCTGCCGTTGTTGCTTGCCAGTGCCAAAACTCCTCTAGTCGCAGAACTACTTTTAGGATTTGTTCAAAATCTGGGGCAACATTAATATGTCGATTAATATTCCCATCAGATGCTATTATATTTTGTTGGCTCGATAGTCATGAACATCATTAAAAACAGTTTGCCCTTGAGGTGGTATCCAAAAAATCTGACATTCTCAGTGCAGGCAGTATGGCAATGTTTCTTGAAACAAGGTTTAAAGGCCCCAAACATCACAGATGTAGCGCATCATTCCAGTTTGAGAATGTCGGGTCTTGTTCAGTCTCATATCCCTTTGGCAAAATTACTAGACATAAAGCTAACAAAATGGAAGTGATAGTCACCGTATTATTGCTATTATATCCTTCCAAAAGATGCCAAACAATAGAAGTAATTTGATGTAATTTGACATTATTTTGGACTCGGATTTTCCTTTTCTATCTGTCTGATTCTTCTTGAGGGTTGCTACGAAAGAGTTCCATCAGATCTGGGGCAAAGATGAGCTCCACTTATCCCAGATCAGCGGACCAAGCAGCTTGTCAAATGGCAGGTATCCCTCAAAGGGAATAATCGCACAAAGTCGAAAGAAGAAAATCACCAGGTAGCACCTGTTGCCAAGTAAACTGGCCCACAAAAAATCTGACTTTGGGCCAAAGGCTGGCTATTCAAGATGTCCTTGGACGCTGTGAACAGCAAGCTTCAACATGCGATTATCAGCAACCAATCAAAAAATAGCCCAATTGGCAGGGCCTCAGACTTCGGTGCATACGCCGTATGCCCCGTCAACGACTCCTAAAACAGTTAATGGAGGGTACTTACCAAAAACCGTCATGGTTTGTAGGAGATTATTACTGTTGACTCTTTTATCTAATCACTGAAGAACATACTTAACCAATCTTTACCATTTAATTAACTATAGTTCAAGCAATTGGTTGGTATAACTCATGAAAACAACTAAATTACAAACTAGACCCAAGCAGGGCGGTCATCCTGTCTACCATCCTGAAGTTGCCGCCAAGCAACTCCATCATCTTCATAGAGACTCCCTTGCAGGATCGGTTCGTCTCCATCTTCAGCGCCACCATCAAAAAGCTGAACCTGGATGCGCTGCATTTGATAAAACCCCAAGGCCAACCGGCCAACCCAACCGGATGGTCATTGACGGCAACTCAACCTCAAAACAAAGAAAGGGAGTAGTGTTAAGTGAACGTTTTATGCTGTAGAATGTTTGCTCGATCGGACTGTTTTTTCCCTTTCAACCAAACAAAGGCGTGAATCTGATTTCGAACCCAAATGTGTCAGACTAATGATGCAAACCTATGATAGCCTATGCAGTCCTCAGGTGCAGCTTGGAATATGATGGGACTGCTCTCTGCCCCAGGGGCTGCAAATCCCACCCTGCCCAGTCGACTCATTAAAACTCTCAAGGCACATACTGAGCAAAGATGACAGGGTCCTGGGGCAGTGAGATCAATAGCGCTTGATGATGCTTGATGGATGAGACACCGGAGATATTTCTTCACATTATACTATAATTTCATAGATGTTAGTTGTTAGTATCTAATTGTCATTGGCATTGGGAACTGTCATCCCAGGTAAAGATGGAAGCGCAAGCGAACTCATTAGCCAGGATAGCACCTCAATGGCATGCGGCCAAGGGGCAAAAGGAAGGAGAAATCGCCACTGGACACAAGCATGAAAACAATGAAGGCGATGACTGCAAAACCACCCCAAATCCTTAGCAATCTTAGCATTCTTCGCACGCGTGAATCATCCCGCCTGTACCTGCTTTGGATGAGCTATCAGATGCGATGGATTCGATGGGAAAAGGTGTCGAAACCGGAGTTCACCTGCTGCAAGTGACAACTTACATGGTCAACTGATGGTCAGACTTGACAATGCTGAGCGTCGGTGTGTCTATGTATTGGTACATATGTATATACATATTTATATTATATATATATGTGTGTGTGTGATTGTATTATATTGTATTTTGTATTTAATGTAAAGAGACAACTCGTAGGAGAAGAGTAAACATGAAAATTCAAATAAGCAACTTCGCAGGCATCTGCCCAAAAAGCTTGCCACGAGTATTATCAAAAGCAAAGTTGTGAAGTCACTTTGATCAGCCCATTCCTTTTTGCCAAGAAGCTTGAATGCTTCAGTTTGCGAATACCTGACATCAAACATGTTATATACTGTGTGCTGGTGACCCTGGTGATCCCTGGTGCATTCTTGACTGTGATGACATGTGATGACGGAAAAAGCTCTCTGAAGTGCCGAATCAAAGGCACTTCATTGCCAGCATTTTCAATTTTTCCTCAGCATCCCCGTTCGCAGGCGGTTTCACTGATGTCCTCTGGTGGACTCACTTCATTGCTGGACGCTTGAATTGTCCAAATCACATTCAATTGAGGTCCCAGTCAAGAAATGAATCAGGCAATGATCTTCCAACAAAGAGATGGAACATCATGGAATCAAAGGAATAATTACAGCTTCAGAAACTGTGGTGTAATCATGTTTAATCTCTCTTCAAGGCACTGGGTCTTTCAGCATGTCCAAGTTGAAGCTTGGGCCATGATTCTTTTCCTCGTCCGTGCCCATATTTCCTGGCAATCATCTACCAACATAGCCAGCGGCTGGGAAATCCATGAATGAACAGTATGAACATCCCAATTTCTAACAAACCAATTGCCAGTTCTTATAGCATTGTTCATTAAAATGACCTTCTTGGTTGCACGTGGCACATATATATCATATTTCCAAACCTGCGCTGCCTCTCACTCCGCGCCTTGGATGTGAACCGCACGCAGTGTTTCCCCCCTTTGCGGGTCACGGGTTTTACCTCTTCGAGAGGAGGCAAAATCTTGAGCCCAGGCAGCAATGATTCACCCAAAAAATCTCAGCAATCCCTTCATCAATTGCGATAAACGCGGGGTTGCCAGTATCTTCCAAGTTGGAGGACCAGCAAAATCAGCAGTCAATGACCTGCTAAAACCAGTGGAAACCACTTGTTGAGGTGCTCTTTTAAGGGGGCCAAAAACCATGCCTTTCCCAGCTCGGTGCTCGTGCGTGCTGGAAGATGAATCGTAATCCAGATCATGGACCCTGCTGCCACTGGGATGATCGGTGCTATCAAGCTGCTGGAACCACGAGTGGCTCAGAGAACTCAATGGTAAAGAAGCACAAAGTCACTATCCTCTGGTTTTTACATGGCAGTTTTTATAGATAACTTATGATAACTTAGACGTACTTAGACTCAGTTGGTGATCTCATGCCGGCCTGGTCAGAGCCTGGGTGACATCTGGAATGCTGCACAAAGGCTTCAATGGCAAAGTGGATGTGTCCCACACCTCCAGGGGTGTCACTGTAAAATGAAACAGCTTGACGCGAAAAAGACACTTAGGGCCTAGGGATGTGTGAAGAAATGATCTCCGTCAAAGGACCTAGACCTAGACCACATCTTTATGAGACATTCAGCCGCAAACGCCACCAGTCTACACCTCTTTAACAATTGACAGCTCGAAACCTCCAAATTCTTTCAAGCTGGAAGATAAGAATCCCCTCCAATTAGTGTTTGGAGGTGTCGTCCAATAAACCTCCGAATATCAAATCCTCAATTCGTGTTGTCCACAGCCACATCTCCCCACCATGATCACGCCACTCTGCAGTCCAGTGAAGAGCCGATGTTGAGCCTGCCACTGTGGTGAACAAAGTGTAAACCCGGGGATGGCTTGTGCATGTTTACGTTTAAACGTTTATGCCGACCCATACCCATTTATGGTCATCGGAATGGCTTACAGTTGGCTGTACCGCTTTCCTACAGTAGGTTTCAAAACAAAGCGAGCGATTCCTGTCGGTCCTGTTTGAACATCACCCAACCTCAATGAGAAAATAGTTATGATCACAATCCATCAAGACCGAAAAAATGACCACCAACTAATCCCTCCCCTGATAGATCCTAATAGTAAATACATGTAAATACCACCCTGAACCACTGTTGCTCTTTTACCTGGGACATCCTGAGATCTTGAAACACGTCCGAGCTGCTAAAACACCTCCAAGAAAATGTCCAACTCGCAGAGGTGGGAATGATATTGGTGGCAGAAACAAGTGAATAGAACGGGTAGGATACACACACATATATCTTAACATATATATCTCTATAAATATATATATATAATTTAATTAAATTATATATAAAATACATTTACATATTTATATATAAATATATATTAAATACAAAATAAAGTATAACTATATGTATATGTGTATATATATATAGTGAATATACTGTATATATCCTGCATGTATACATATATGTATAAACTTATATATATAGAAGGAACGAGGTGGAGGGCGGAGGAAATTCTATCCTGAGGAAGGCCCGCGACGATCCCACCTGGTCAAGCAACATGGCCCTTGCTGGGGTTGGTGCAGATGTCTCGCACAGCATAAATTGCCTCAGTTTTTTTCCTTGCCATCTTCTTGGAACCCTCGTTTCACAACATGCCCCATGTGATGTGAGCCTTTGGACCAGGAACCATTGCCACCATTGGCGGTAACAAACTCATTCGCAACTGGGCCTCCCCACTTCGAGAGATCGTACACCTGAGGCCCGGGATCGGACAGATTGAAACTCCTCTGGTCCATTCTTAATCCAAGATCTGTGATTCAATATCTTTGCACACCCCACTTGTAATTCAAAACTGCATCCGCAATCGCTCAGCAAGAGGAAGTGAGTGGGTCCCTTCAAAATTCAAGCTTTCCAGCGCCACGTGCCTGCAACCAAACATGGAACTCTGCAAACGAGCAATGGCAAACAGGAAATGTCGAATTAAGGGGTGAAAATGAAAACCTTCCTTGTTGACCCTACTTTCATGGAGGCCTACTTTCAGGTGCTACATCCTGCAACGTCTGAGTTTTGACGGCTGGTTGGTGGGTTAGGGGCACCCATCAAAGTTGACCTTCAGCAATCTAACCCTCCTGGAAAATTGATAATCCCAATGTTTACGATTCTGACTGGATATGTTCGGGGAGGAAACCACCAGCGTTTCGGGAAATCATCTACAGCTATGAATGCATCATCTCAATAAGTAAAGTACGTGGGAATTCCCCTTCCAACCATTGCTAGGTCCGAATACTGTGATGGCTAGATATGGCTAGATAGCAAGTTGCCCTCCAGCATATTAACACATACAAATTCCACCATTTCCAGATCCTTTCCCTAAGGATTCCCTATCGGTTTTTTCTCCCTATTGTTAATCAAAGGAGGCTTGAAAGTCATACTTCCGTGCAACGGATTCTTACAATTACTATCACCACTACAATTCTCACCACTACTGGCACCACTATCACAATATCACCGTTATCACAATATCACCATTATCATTATCACAATATCACCGCTATCACAATATCACCATGATCACGACATCACCACTACCATTATCACAACTACTATCACCACTATCACAATATCACCGCTTTCGCAACATCACCACGATCACAACATCACCACTATCACAATATCGTTCCGGTTTGAAGGTCGAACTTCTGTGTTACGGTTGGCAATGGATGTGAAATGGATGTCAGATCTCCACAGTCAAGAGATCTCACAGCCAAGAGATCTCACAACCAAAAAAAATCTCACAGCCAAGAGATCCCAAGAGATCTCACAGCCAAGAGATCTCACAGCCAAAAAATCTCACAGCCAAGAGATCCCAAGAGATCTCACAGCCAAGAGAGAAGTCTCGCACGAAGCTTCGTTTTCGTATCTTACACTTTCAGATTTTGAGGGAAGTCTCGCACGAAAGCTTCGCTGTCACATCTTACACTTTCAGATTTTTGAGGGACGTCTCGCACGAAAGCTTCGTTTTTACATCTTCAACTTTCACTTTTTATTTTGAGGGAAAGTCTTGCACAAAAGCTTCGTTTTCGCATCTTCCACTTTCAGATTTTGAGGGAAGTCTCGCACGAAATGCGTCTTCGAGAGATACAGATGCACGAAATGCTGCGTTTTGCAAGACAAAACGTGTCCCGGAAGATGGCTGCGGAAGCTTGTCCGGCGGACGGTTGCAGAACACGGTTGCGGAACACATTCGTTTAGGGCCGAATCGGCCCCGCAGTGGAAATGACAGTGCAGGTGTCATTTTCACAGCTTCAACTTTCAAAAATTGAGGAATATTGAGGGATGTCTCGCACGAAAAAGATTAGATTTTCACATCTTCAACGTTAAGATATTGAGGGACGTCTCACGCGAAAGCATCGTTTTCACATCTTCAATGTTCAGATTTTGGGGGATGTCTCGCACGAAAGCTTCGTTTTTACATCTTCAACTTTCACTTTTTATTTTGAGGGAAAGTCTTGCACAAAAGCTTCGTTTTCGCATCTTCCACTTTCAGATTTTGAGGGAAGTTCTCTGTGGAATGTGTAGGGGTCGCTTGCTTTGGCGCCGAGATCCGTTTTTGGAGCAGGTTTTAAGCCAGAGAAGAGCTGACATGATTTGAGACTGCGTTGAGAGCTGAGATGAGGTGAGGAGAGCTGATAAGAGCTGACATCTGCTGAGGAGATGTGAGAAGAGCTTAGATGATGTGAGAAAAGGAGAGAAGAGATGAGAAGGCATAAGGTGAGCTGACATGAGCTGCGGAAAGCTGAGACGAGTTGAGAAGAGCTGTGAAAATCTGAGAAAAGCCGAGATAAGCTGAGATGAGAAGAGATGAGAAAAGCTCAGGTGACATGAGAAGAGATGAGAACAGTTGTGATCACCTGAGACGGAAAGGGAGAGAAGACATTAGATGGGATGAGGTGAGGTGAGGCGAACAAAGATGAGAAGACATGAGATGAGATGAGTTGAGATGAGATGACACAGACTGCTGTGACAGAGGGATGCAATGACGAGCAATTTCCAAGAGAAGCTGCGATGCGATGAGATCAGGTGAAATGAGAAAAGATTCAACACTTAAAAGACATAGCATCAGATTGACAAGTCAAGAGCTTGTTGCTGTGATGCACAGGAGGCTTGCCTGTCACCTATAGGCACAGCCTTTGCTCCGCTCTATAGGCTATAAGCGTTTCAAATTTGAAACTTCCGCCCCCGGCTTGCCCGGGAACTACTTGTATGCTGCAAAGTAGTGATTGATTCTTGTGAATCTTCACTTTCCCCTTGAAATGGCAATTGTTTGGCATTTCCCATCATGTTCCAATGTACCCTCCAGTTCATTACCCACCATTTGTAGAACAGTTGGTTTTCCATATCTATCTTAATTTTCTCGAAGGTATATCACATGACATCCTCAGTAATTATATCCCCACTATATCCCCCATTTTTGCTTGTTGAATCCCCATTATATACCATTTATATCACCATGAAACATGGAGGCTACCCGCGGCTATCCCATGGTCAATTGCCATCCCCACCTTCAGCGAGTTGTCCTTGCTAGCAGTGAAGAGCCACTGGTCTTGCTGATCCACCGCAAGGGCTGACACCTCACGCGGACCGCAACACGGCCGCAACACGGCCGTGACGTGATGTGACTTCCTTAGGTGAGGATCAGGACAGTCATGGATTATTTAAGCATGTTTACAGTATGCATACATACGCATGCATGCATGCATGCATGCATGCATACATACATTACATTACATTAATACATACATACATACATACATACATACATACATTACATACATACATACATACATACATACATACATTACATACATACATACATACATACATACATACATACATACATACATACATACATACATACACACAGACATACATACATACATACATACATACATACATACATACATACATACATACATACATAC
>Ga0126342_10005369_pt1 | contig 22321 bp, 8 predicted proteins | sample Cyp1metagenome_FD_92528 | JGI IMG/M metagenome (GOLD analysis project Ga0126342, IMG submission 92528) | Coral microbial communities from Lord Howe Island, Old Settlement Bay, Australia - Cyphastrea 1 metagenome | ecosystem: Host-associated > Invertebrates > Cnidaria > Coral ...
AACTCCAACCACCTTTCGGTCAATCAGTGGCTTCGCTCTGCCATCCCTGATTCACAACAACCAACTTCTCCTATAGGTTTCCTATTTTTGAAACTTCCGCCACCGCCTTGTGCGGTACTACTGTTATATGTAGAGATATAGATATAGATATCCCATGACATTTCCAGTATTACAGTACACTCCTTTCAGACATTCTCACTACCCTTTTAAGGTAATCAAAGCTTGCTGGACAATTCCCCATTGGATCTTCGGTGATTTTCCGAACTGTTCACCTTCATGGCTTCGGGAATTCCCGCAGCCAGTGTGATCAGTGCCAGAAAATCAGTCCAGAACTGATACCCTCTGGTCAAGTGGCTGGAAAATCCTTTAATAAATGGAGGTTTGACACTTACAGCTGGGAAAAACCTCGATATATATATATAAAATAGATGTCCGATTGTCAGGTTTGACGCTCAGAGGCTACATTACTCTGGTATGAATCGTTGCAAATGGGAATATACACCGAGTTTAGGAAGTCACAATCGCCCATTCGTAAAGTGTTGCAACAGTTCATAATTTGGTAATCGTGAAGCAGTGGCTCAAAGGGGTGATATACACCGATACACCGGCTCCAATTGGCGCTCTTCATTTGGTTTTCCACATGTATATTGGCGAATCCGAAAAAAATTACTTCAATGCACCCATAGAAAAAGGTATTCAGCACACCATTTCCAACTCTTTCCATAAGTTTTATGGGTCAACTGAGGGTCGAAGTATCCCCTATAGTACTGTGGCAAATTTAAGAATCGACCATCTCCAAGTTGACCAGAAATTGGATGAAATTGGTAGTAAACATCATCAACAGCGACCCCCTCATGCTTGGGCTTACCGGTGTAGCGCATCCATCGGAAGGTGATTTCCCATGATGACACTGACTGAAGGGTATCAGCCGGGCTAATTCTTTGCACCCATTGCCATGATGAATCCCCACTCTAGATGCTTAAATCATGTTAAATCATGTTAAATCATGTTAAGTCCCCAAGTTCCTCTCATTCCACCAGAAATCTCTGTGGTAAACACATCAAAATTAAACTAAACATGGTAAAAGTGAAACGAAGGTCTTAGATCTGTTCACATGTGTTCGCGTTACTTTGTGTTGTGTAACATCTATCATTTTTTGTCATCTTCAAGCGACCCCCAAGTGAGTTTCATCGACTGTTTCGAGCATTCTACATCATCCCAATAAGTAGCCTTACCATGCTCCCAATTTCAGAAACCTCGTTTTTGGGGATTGTTTATGGCATTGGTTTACCTCATCTTCACATTAAAGCCTCGTCAATATCCTATTCGAAGCCCATGAAAGTAATATGAAATAGTAGTCCTATTATAGTATTAGACCATTATAGATCCCATTAGAGAATATAATGGTCAACCCATTTACCAAGCATTATATCTAGAAATATACTCAGACCATTTACAGTAGAATCTCACTGTAGAACCATTATAGTAATCTTACAGCAATCCCCAAGTTCCATGGGATTACTAGAATGTGTTTACTCAGACCCTCCAAATACTCCCAAAAATGTAAAAGTAGGAACATCATCGGCTTTTCAGGGTACAAACGGAGGGTCTAGGTATGCATATTATGTTCTATTTGTTTTTTTAACCTATACTATCTTGGATTTGCTTAAGGGGTCCCAAAAAAATAAATTACTTTACTTCGTGTGATCCCCACCATGACATTTATACGTTTTGTTACTGGCAAATCTTCTGACATTCTATCTGGCATATCTTCTGGCATTCGATCTGGCATTCTATCTGGCATATCTTCTGGCATTCTACTTGGCATTCTCTCTGGCATACCTTCTGGCATATCTTCTGGAAGTCTACGTGGCATTCTATCTGGCATATCTCCTGGCATATCTTCTGCCATCCTATCGGGCAAATCTTCTGGCATTCTATCTGGCAAACATTCCGGCATACCTTCCGGCATTCTATCTGACATTCTATCTGGCATACCTTCTGGCATTCTATCTGGCATATTTTCTGGCATATGTTCTGGCATATCTTCTGACATCCTATCTGGCATTCTATCTGGCAAATCTTCTGGCATTCTATCTGGCAAACATTCTGGCACTTTATCTGGCATATCTTCTGGCATTTTATCTGGCATATCTTCTGGCACTCTATCTGGCATATCTCATGGCATTTTATCTGGCGTATCTTCTGGCATTTTATCTGACATTCTATCTGGCATCTCTTCTGGCATTCTATCTGGCCGTTGAGGTCCAGCGGTGCACACTGAGCTGGGCAGGTCCCAGGTTGAGGTCCAGCGGTGCACTGGTGCACACTGAGCTGGGAAGGTCCCCGGTTGAGGTCCAGCGGTGCACACTGAGCTGGGAAGGTCCCCGGTTGAAGTCCAGCGGCGCACACTGAGCTCGGAAGGTCCCAGGTTGAGGTCCAGCGGTGCACACTGAGCTGGGAAGGTCACTGAGCTGGGAAGGTCTCCGGTTGAGGTCCAGCGGCGCACACTGAGCTCGGAAGGTCCCAGGAAGTTCCCAGGTTGAGGTCCAGCGGCGCACACTGAGCTGGGAAGTTGGCAATGAGCTTGGCGAAGAGTTGGCAAGGCGGAAGTTGAGGTGGAAGTTGATGCAGACATGGTCGAGGAGAAACAGGCGGAGGAGAAGGAGGAGGCGGAGGAGAAGGAGAAGGAGGAAGAGGAGAGCTAGTCGAGGAGGAAGAGAACAGCTCTGATAAAATCTAACAACCCTCACATGGCAGGTGGGGAAACATGTTCACTATAGATTCCCCAAACGGTGGATTTTCCATTGGGAAAATAAAAAATCACCTTAAACAAACCCACGAAATTTCCTATATGGGCAGAACTTGTCTCACCCTTGCCCGAAACTCCGCCGACTCCGACTCCCACCTTTGGAACTCACGACGGAACTCGCGGGGCTGTTGCTCGCGGCCAGTGAAGCAATGGCCTGCATATCGATTGATTTGGCTGGGGGATCCCCAAGGCTCCAAGGTACCATGGTTGTTGTTTTTTTATTACTATGACTATGGCCCAATGACTTGGATGATTTTGGGGTACCCCCATGGATTGGAAACTCCCGAACCGAAACCCAAGAAAATGAATCAACTGGTGTGAGGGTGCAAGCAAGAATGCTGGGATCTTTGTGTGCCAACAACACTGCATCGTGTATGTTTTCTTTTGAGAGCTGGCCGCTGTGGGAGTGCACTTTGATCATTGTTTCTTCAAAACTGTAATCACTTGTTAACGCTTAAGCTGCAAATGAAGATGTGTGCATGTCCACTAGAGAGTATGTATTGCTTGAAGAAGTGTCCAGGTGTTCATTCTACCTCAGATAAAAATAGTGCCCCTTTAACAAAACACACGTTCTGCGCGGTATGATATATTATGTCTTCAGCATAATTGCAACATACCTACTCATACCTGCCAACAAATGCAATATTCAAGGCAGGAATGCAGCGTACCCTTCTTAATGAGTTTAATCTTCCTTTGGAGCAATGCAGTGTGTTTTTGCAGGAACAATATCCCTACAAAATAAGAAGTATTCCTTCTAAATATACACGATGCCCTTTGAAGGAATGCAGTGCGCATGTCCTAATGTCTAACCTTCCATCCCTTTCAGAAAAGGCAATATGTCTGCAAAATATCCAGTATTTCTGACATAGAACACCCCTCTCAAAAGTCTAATAATTTTGCTTGAACATGTGGGCATGATCAAAGAATGCTCTTCGTTTCTTACAGCATGGTCCTGTATGCCAACACAATCTTCCTATGAAGAAGCAGCATTCTAGGAAAACTGGATTGCTTTTGTTTGACATATGTACTGTTCCCTTGGTCAGCCCAGCCTTCATTTACTCTGGTTTAAAGAGCCAACCCTCAGTAAAAGACATGTGTTCAATACTATCCAATGATAATATATAATCAAATATCTCACTCATATCAAGGGGATGTTGCACAAACAACAGATTATACTCTTCAAGAACGACGATACCCTTTCAAAAAAGTGCTGCATGCATACCGTATACTACTATATGTTTGTACATGTTCAAATAATGTTTCATTGTCTTAGGAATCAAAGATGCACATTCTTCAAATTACTGTAAAATACTTTCCAAGGGAGAGCTGCCTACATCAAAGGATGTTATTCTCAAAATATGTGTCGCTGTCTTGGAAGAATATCACATGATGTATTCATAGAAATGACATGCAATTTTAAAGGACCTATTTTACATGCTTTACCATGTGTTTTTATTTGAAAAATACAACTGATTGTGAACAGGACATTGCATGCGCAAGAGGAGTGATTTTGGCATAGAAGTAGACATGTGCTACATAAATGGGATGCTCTACCATTTGAAAACACGTGCACATGTTGAAGGGAGCACTTATTTCAAAGAGGTGTAAAGCTCCTTTCAAGGAAATCATCTAAGTCTAAGTGTTTGAACATGTGTTGATTGAAGGGTTTGACTCGACAATGTCAATATCACACTCAGTTCTACAAACTCATTGGCATTTGGCTGCCTATGTTTTGGCATCGTTTGGCATATTTTGAGACATAAATCAAAGACAACATTGCCTAATACATGCCCCAAGCCCCTGAGCTTCCCCCAATGATACCTGCATTTTTCCACGGTTTTTACGGGATTTTCTAATGAAACTAAAGACCCAAACAAGTGTGCAAAAAAAAACAAGGTTGCACCCCCCAAGGGGGGAAAATGCAGGGAGTTGGGTCCTGTCATTTAGGTTGTTTGTTTTTTTTGGCTTTCTGCTCTTTTGTTTTTGTTTTTTTGGGTTCATTAGTCTTGGTGGATTCGTGCACAGAAAACAAAAGAAATCCTAAAATCCAGATCCAGACACTGTGATAGGGTTGGGCATACACATTGGGGAAGTGCCCACTCCATGCACTGCGGTGGATGTTTGCACAAGACATGCTGCAATTTGCGCACTCCCCTGGTGGCCTGTTCTGTTTCTTTTGACCTACAGCGTCCTCCCGAAGCAGCTACGCAAGTCTAGGGTCGAAGAAGATTTGGGTGCAAGTGGCGCTTCGAAGTGCAAAATGCCTTGAAATGACAAACGTCACCTGGGACGCTTCAAACAAGAGTGTCCCTGCATGCCAACGACGCGTGAACAGTTATAAATCCAATCTTGCCACGGCAAACTCTTAAAACTGGAAAATCGTTCGTTATCAAAGTTGATTCAATTGGGAAAAGGATCAAAAGGAGCCATCACCCATCTTTCTTGACAAGATTTCACAATTCTCCAACCTGAAAAGTTCGGACGTTTGGGGATAGTTACCCCAATCCAATTCCCATCATTCCAATGACCAGATCTTTGGATTTCTTCGAGCTGAATTATACTAGGTCACTAAGCTGAAAATAGCTGCTATCATAAAACTATTTGGTTTGTTTCTTCCCCGAATCCCATTCCCATTCCAGTGAAAAGCATCACCGTGAGGTCATGATCAATTTCATTCAGATGATATGTTAGATCCCCATGCTATCCCCATCAAATATCACCCTTTATATCCATTCATAATGGGGATAGCATGGGGATATCATAATGGGGATATCCAGATTTCTGGGATCCTTCAAGTCAAGCCAGGCTGTGTCAAGCCCGTTCCCAGATATCTCAGTGCCTGATGCTGACCACAGCTGACACCTTGGGGATGTGTGGTCGGTGTTTGTTGTTGATGTTCCATTGATGTTCCATGTGTTTGTTTCCATCATGTTCTGGTTGGTGGTTGACCTACCCCTCTGAAAAATATGAGTTCGTCAGTTGGGATGATGAAATTCCCAATATATGGAAAAATAAAAAATGTTCCGAACCACCAACCAGTGTTCTTATGATGTTCCATTGACTTTCCATTGACTTTCCATGATGTTCCAATGTTCGGATGGCTGAAAATCCAAACCCATCGGATACAACCAATCCTCAAGCTTGCTGTTTAGGTCACTGCACATAGAGCCTTTGTGTCCCCTGGCCTGCCTGTGATGTCTGTTTCAAGCGTGTAGTTGAGTCACAAGTCATGATGATCCTCTTTAATACAAAGGAATTCCCCTGTACCTGGAGGTTTTATTGGAAAAATCCGTTAAAATCGGAAATATTTATAGAAAAAATACTTCACTTCGAATGATCCCCACCATGGCATTTATACATTTTCTTACTGGCAAATCTTCTGGCATTCTATCTGACATATCTTCTGGCATTCTATCTGGCAGTCTATCTGGCATATCTTCTGGCATATCTTCTGGCATATAATCTGGCATTCTATCTGGCAAATCTTCTGGCATTCTATCTGACATATCTTCTGGCATATGTTCTGGCATTCTATCTGGCAAATCTTCTGGCATTCTATATGACATATCTTCTGGCATTCTATCCGGCATTCTATCTGGCATATCTTCTGGCATTCTATATGACATATCTTCTGGCATTCTATCCGGCATTCTATCTGGCATATCTTCTGGCATATCTTCTGGCGTATCTTCTGGCATTCTATCTGGCAAATCTTCTGGCATTCCATCGGGCATATCTTCTGGCATTCTATCTGACATATCTTCTGGCATTCTATCTGACATATCTTCTGGCATTCTATCTGGCATTATATCTGGCATATCTTCTGGCATATGTTCTGGCATATCTTCTGGCATTCTATCTGGCAAATCTTCTGGCATTCTATCTGACATATCTTCTGGCATTCTATCTGGCATTCTATCTGGCATACCTTCTGGCATATGTTCTGGCATATCTTCTGGCATTCTATCTGGCAAATCTTCTGGCATCCTATCTGGCATGTCTTCTGGCATTCTATCTGACATATCTTTTGGCATTCTATCTGGCATATCTTCTGGCATTCTATCTGGCTGTTGAAGTCCGGCAGTGCCCACTGGGATCTGGAGCTCGTGGTTGAGGTCCGGCAGTGCCCAGTGCGACTTGGAAGTCGCGGTTGAGGTGCGGCAGTGCCCACTGCGATCTGGAGCTCGTGCCCACTGGGATCTGGAGCTCACGGTGGAGGTCCGGCACTCCCCACTCGAATCTGGAGCTCGCGGTGGAGGTCCGGCTGTGCCCACTGGGATCTGGACTGCGAGGAGGAGGACGAGGAGGAGATGGAGGAGGAGACGGAGGAGGAGGAGAACAGCTCTGATAAAATCTAACAACCCTCACCTGGCAGGTGGGGAACTATTAAGGTGACAGCCTGCTGCAAAATCTCATATAACATCGCTAAAACCAAAGTGAACCATGCTTAAAACCTTTTCGGTTTTAGAGCTGGGCAATGGCCCAAGCCTGTTCAAGGAAACTCCGGCATGATTCATAGATATTCATAGCATCCGGTAGTCACAAGGCAAGCTGGACAGTTCGATGATTTTCTCAGCGAACGAAAAAAACAACCTGCATTTATAGATGATTGTACCCCTGAAAACCACCATGTGTAGGAGATTTCCCCATATTTTCCTGCAATGTGAGGCCCACAAGATAGCTAAGTTGGTTTACAACTCCAATAACTATGGTTTATGGTACTTACAAATATAGTTACTGGGGCTTTTGTTAACCAACTTACAACTGGGGGGCCTCACATTGTATGATTTGTCCAATGTTTACAGATGATTTCCCAGCATATGATGACACAGGGCAGCGGGGCAGAGGTGATGTAACTCCCCTATGCAATCCACGACCAGCTGACAGCCGATGGTTTTTGGGGCTTTTGTTATGATCCAAAGAGTGTCGAAAATAATGTGGGTATCCAACATGTTATAACAATAGTAAACTTTTTTTGCCCTAGTATTTTTTTAACATATCAAAAATAATAAATTTCATGTTACATTAGTAAACCATTCCCAAATTCACCTTTTTATAAAAGGGTAACCGTCAAACATGGGATGGTGAAACTTCTTGTTAAACACTACAGGTTGGTGAATCTCCTGAAAATTCTCAACAAATGCTGATTTCAAAAGATATTGAGACTTGGGTTTTGGCCGTATTTTACAGTTGGTGTGTGAAAGTCCCCAACGAAGCCTCGTGAACATCGATACAGGTCAATTCATGATCAATCCCGAGTGAACTTCAGCGTGTTGACCCTGCCCCTGTGCCCGTCTGAGGCAGCAGGCTATACTGATCACCATCACACCACCAATCCAGGCATTGTTCAGAGGTATCATAGGCCTCCGATTCAGTGAGATGCCATAGATGCCATAGATGCCATAGATTCCGAATTCTCAAAAACTTATGGCTGGTATTCAAACCATCCCCGGTCATGGTAGGTTGTTGGGTTGCCTACATTGTAACATCTTTATGGATGATAATCCCCCCTGAATATTGCAGGCAGCACCGAACACAGGTGGTTGAGCCAGCTCTCTGAAAAGAAATAAAAGCTAACTGAGCTCATCCTTCTGACCAAAGATATTGGAATTTGAATGCAGTTTCAAAATTCTCGCCTCATACCAGGCGTTCTCCATTCCAAATTGTCCTCCAGCATTGGCAATGCCAGTGTCTCTTTTCCGGGAAAAATATGGAAACATGCTGGGATTTGCAGAACAATCCTCAAATCCCAGCAGGTTTTCCTTGCAATGAAGTAAGTTTGATTACCCTCTGGTAAACGTTAAACATAACGAACTGGAAAGATCCACCATGCTATTTTCATGGGAAAACTCACAATTTCAATGGCCATGTTCAATAGCTATGTAGCAAATTACCAGAGGGTAACAGGGATTGCACTGGCAGTGGCTTGGAAGCCAAGCCACTGAGGGGTTCAAATTCTACTGAGACCGGACTGTGGGAGCCAGCTTTGGCATAGTTGATGTGGATGTTGGATGTGCATTCCACTTAGTAAGTTGTTTATCCGTATGTAACCCATATTTCATCCCACATCTAAGTGAAGAAGTTCCATAACTTGTTTTTTTTCACTGATTTGTTAAGTGGGCCCCCCCAAGCAGTCGGTGAGTTCATATTTGCAACATGGGATGGATGACCACCAGATACTATATTTCTGGTTTTCTCAGTACTTTGCTCAGAAAGGACGACTTAAAAATAAAAAACAGTGAAATCAATCAGGGCTGGGCGGTGGTTTCAATATGTTCAATCGTTGAAGATTGTTCAGTGACAGAAGATCATCATCAAATTTGTGATAGAAACACATGGCAGTCCAAATATTAGGTCTATACGGTCTATACGCTAATTTATGCTGCGCTAAATTCTGCGCTAGATTTAGAGTTTTTCCCCTGAATTCTTGGGTACCAAAGCCCTACCTGCAACCAAATACGACCACCATGTTACATATCATCTCATTATTACTGTCAGTATTACTGATTAGAATAGTTTGGTTTGGTTTGTGTTTGTATCTACCATTGGTTTGCAAAATGATCCTGGTGGTTTCAATCCCTCTGAAAAATGATGGAGTGAAAGTCAGTTGGGATGATGCCATTCCTAATATATGGGAAACTAAAATTCATGTTCCCTATGGATCCAAACACTGTCTGAGAAGGTACTTAAGCCTCCAAACCACAGTAAATTATACCCCAAACACTTCCTAAGAAGGTACTTGGATCCATAGGGGTTCCAAAGCACCAACCAGGATCACTACAGGTAGCAAGGCCGACGCTCTTTTCTCCTTGACAAGGAAGCGCTTGAATCCACGGAGGGATCACCATAGCATTGCCATCCATCACCTCGAACATTCGTCATGGATAAGACACACTTGACGTGAATTCTGGACATGTAACGTATGTATTACATATATATATAATTAATATTACATCTATATGTATTATGACGTATTATGGATCTTCAGTTTTCTGTATGTGTATAAAAGGTACACATTCATGTATATGTAAGATACATTATTGTACAAAAATAAACAGATGTAGTGCACTGGTGTGAGGCTATGTATATTTATAAAATGCATTTGTCGCTTCACAATGTTGAGTCGTCTATGTGCAGAACCCCCTTGTAAGGTATGATCTGAATCAAAAGTATTGAAAGAGTTCTAACCATGTTCCAAAACCAACATGCTGACTTCCAATAGCATCACATAGGTGGTCTTTACATAATAATCAGTTCTATAGAATGAATCTGGCGTAGTAATTCACTGACCTGAAACAAAACCATGTGGGGCTGGTTCCCTAATTCCTTGTCTTGTCAGATGCTATTTAAAAAACAAGTAGTGCTTTTGCTGGGGCTAAGGAACTATCATCTGCAGCTGCATGGTTCAAGGCAGGCAGTATCACCTGCTGCTTCTGGCACGCTTAGCTCCCAGCAAACCAGGGGGAATAATTGGAAAAGTCCTGGCTGAGATTCGTTGTCCAAGATTGGTGAAGAGATAGATCATCCAAGATCTCCCCGATTCAAAGCCCCACACTGGCCCTACATGCGAACCGAAATCCAAGTGGTATACCGAAAAACATGTCGAAGCGAATTGAAGCCTCAAGTTTCGTCTCTCTGACCTACCAGCCTGCTACCCTCATGAAAACACAGCCATAGGCAAGATGTATGGTGGATACATCTATAGCTAGATAAAGTTGTAAACCAACAAACCTCACCTGCAGCCGCTTCCTGTACCAACACTCAAAAAACTGCACAAATTGGTCTGGTAAGTGCAAATTTGGCTACACCAAGATTTAGCTCAGAGTTTATCATTACTGTATTGTGCCCTATTTTTCAATGGCATAACTGGAGCTACACCCTCATTCTATGGTCTCAACATGTAATTTCAGCCTCTGCTAAACCATGATTTCTGGGCGGTGTTTAAAACGGGTGAAGGGATTCAACAACACTGCAGCCCCTGCAGACCAGCCTCCTCACAATGATACTCCTCGTTCCCTGCAAAGGCAAAGGCGGTCCAAATCGTATTTCACAAAAAGATCATTGAAACTCAAAAACTTGTCGCCATGACAAAATTAGATTTAACTGATTGAACCATCCAAAATTAGAAATCGAACCAATAAATAATGGAATCAATGGAAATGTGCAGAACAAAATGAGTTTTGACTTCAAACTATGCAGGGTTTCCTGTAAATGTTCCCTTCGGCCCTTCAACCAACTCTTGACAAGGTCATGTGACATCGATGCTACATCATAGTAGTGCCCCGTGATGAAATCTTTCTTGGTCTATGTTACCCAGTTTATAGTTCCAGAATGTTCCAGACATCTAGTATAGACATCCATAAAGTCTGGTGATTGGAGTGAAAACAACAAAAATTAGCGATTCCGAACTGGGACACCTACCACCTTGTATTCTGCTGTTCAAATGACCAAACCCGGGCAACCCGGGCGTGTGCCCATTTTATGGAGACTTATTCTACCTGAACAGCTCGGCTATGAATTGGGATCCTTAGCCCTAAGAATTTCACCATGTTGTCAAATGACATCGGCCAGAAATGTGTGTACATATAATATAATATAATACATATATATATATATGGGGGTTCTTTGAAAATAGGCTAGCCAAATAGAATCCAATTTTGATGCCTGAAAAATATTGAAAAATCAAATGAACGCCATTTCACAACTCCAATCATTCTGGCTTTTCACAACGCATTCACCGGGATTCACCGTGAACTTCTCGCTGCCAGGGCCCACCTTTGGTGGCCATTTCCATGTCGCGGAAGCGTTGGGTGGCCTGTTCAAACTCCTGCAGCCGCCAGCATCAAGGTGTCCATCGAAGCTAGTCTCTGGACAATGTGGCTAAAACAAGCCAAACACCATCCCCAAAATCACCATAGATAGGTGGATCTATGATTGATGGAACTATAGTTTCTGGACATATCTATTCATCGTCCTGAAACTATACTGGTTGGTGGTTTCAACAAGTCAGTTGGGATGATGACATTCCCAACTGAATGGACAGTCATAAAATTCCATGGTTCCAGTCACCACCAACCAGTAGATGATTGTCCCGCTGAAACCACCATGTGTAGGAGATTTTCCCATATTGTCCTATGATTTGTCCAATGTTTACAGATGATACTTTGGGAAACTATCCCATTATTAATCCCATTATTAACTATTAGTAACCATTATTAATGACTGTTCCAAACCACCAACCAGCTATAGTTTGGGATGAAGAAAAATCACCAGAAACTTCGGATCTGGGGCAAATTCGAGACGACGCTGAGTTTCACTGCCATGATAACCCATATTTGATGGTTAAAACCTCCCATTTCCCATCATTTCCAAGTACTTTAAGAAAAAAAGGCCATTATTTACCCATGAAAGCAATCGTGGCACCCCTCCGCACAAGTCCTCAGGTGGCAGCATCGCTCCAAGTCTCTTGTGAAGTCTTTGCCGGACCTTGGAGTCAAATCAGCTGTAAATGGAGTGGTTGATACAATGTGGCCCCCCGGTCATAATTAAGTTGGTTTATAAACCCCATTAACAATACGTATAAGATGTTATAAGTATCAGTAACCATAGTTATAGTTGTTATAAATTAACCTAGGTATCTATGGGGGCCCACAGTGTAGGAGATGGAAACGTACGTCCAGGATAGTAAAAGTAATGTTGTCTCATGTTGTCTCCACAAGTTCGAGGCTTCCAAATTTTTGGGATCTTGTTGGGGACACCTATCAGGGGAAATCAACAGATTTGATAGGGACATGTATTATCATGGGGATATGATGGGGAAACCAACCACTTATATACTGTAATAAGGTTTCAGAATGGGTGGATGTAAGTGAACGTTTCGAGGACACGTTGATCAATTTTGGAGAGTAATCCTGGGGGTTCCTTTAGATTTCCCCCAAGACCGGAAGGGCGGGGGAGATGCAGGTAGGTATAATGTGGTATAATTGGGGTGAAACTCAAATTTCTACGTGGGGTAAAACTCAAAACTTATGGAACAATCCGGTTCAAAGCTGGTAAAACTGGGGAACATATCTACTGGGGAGCATATCCATGGAATATGTTTTGAAGTCTTCTCTATTTTGTGTCTCTTATACATCAGTGGACAATGATCTAAGTTTGACTTCACCATGGGTCCCATCGCCTGGATATTTTTCGGATCATCCCAGGAGAAAAGATCACCTAATTGGGCTTCATGGGAGATAAACAATACGACTCAAACCACAGATATTGTTGGAAATATATGTCACAAATATAAAATATAATATACTATACTATACGATACTATACTATACAATACTATACAATACTTTACTATACTATACTATACTATATTGTTCTATTACATTACATTATATTATATTATATTCTATTGTATTATATCAAAGTTTATTATATATTAATATTATAAGTCATATATGATATATTAAATATTAATTAAAATATTACATAATATTATATTATATTATATTATATATTATATGAGATATTATGTTATATTATATTATATTATACTATATAAATATTATATTATAAATTATATATATACTGTCATGTCCATTTAAGTTTAAATCCCATTGTATGTCCATCAAATTGCTTGTTGCAACATGTGAAAATCCCCACCTATGTTTGCTGATATTTGCAACCCACTGACTGTAGATATTGACGACAACCCCGACAGTTGTTTGAGTGATGTTTATACCCGCTTAGTTAGCCAACTACAGTGCAACTAATACAAATCATTTTTTTGGGGTAAAAAAACATCCTCTGTTTTTAATGGCTACGCTACGGCTAACTACATTTTAACGACGTTAACCAACTTTGCTAGCTTGGCTAACTGATTGGAGTAAATTCAACCAACTTAGCTGTCAAACATGGATAACAAATCCATAAAGATCCCCATTTAAGGCCCTAGTTGTTAGAATGAACTAGTTGTCCTAGCCTTTTCCAGAACAGTTCGCAAAGTTACTAGGTAATTAATTCGGTGTCTGCGAACTTCGCAAAACCACTTAGTTACTGACCAAGTTAGCTATAACTATATATATTTAAAAACCGACTACGCAAACTGATTGGAGTCAACTAGATGCCCTAATTATATGGAAGTTTCCGAAGTCGTCAGGGTACCCCCAAATTGTCCAAGTCATGAAAAACCACTTAGTATTGAAACACATGGTTTTTGGGATCCTCCATTTTAAGAAACACCCTTTGTATCTGTGTAGTCTGATATAATCTTATGAAAATATTATAAACAATCCAATAAGAATCCAATGAAATTCCAGTAAGAATCCAATAAAACCATGAAATCACCATCAAACCACCGAAATCACCATCAAATCACCATGTTTGGCTGGTCAAAAATGGTCAACCGACGATGCCGCCAAGGGAACTCGTCGCTTCAGCGCCCGGTTCTCCGCCGAGGCGGAGGCCACAATTGACTCCTGGAGATGGGAAATTTCCTGAGGATTTTTTGTCGATTTTATGAAGATTTTCTCGGGATTTCATGGGATTTGTCCACAGTTCTTACGGTAGGTGTAAAGGCCGGTGCTTGATCAGGGTGCTCTCTCTGGTCTGCGGCCCTTTACCTGCGAATTTCCGTATAAAATGTCTCTTCTGCAATGTTGACATGCATTTCGACTGCGCAGGCTCGCACAAAGTGTGGGCCGCGAGTTTGGTCTACGGCATTTTACCTGTAAATGTCCGTATTAAGTGGCTCTTCTGCAATGTTGACATGCATTTCGACTCCGCAGGCTTGTCTCGTTCTGGGCTCGTCATTCTGGTCTGCACCATTTTACCTGTGAATTTCCGTATGAAGTGGCTCTTCTGCAATGTTGACATGCATTTCGACTGCGCAGGCTCGCACAAAGTGTGTGTGTGTGTGTCTGCGTTCTGGGCTCATTCTGGCCTGCGGCATTTTACCTGTGAATTTCCGTATAAAGTTGCTCTTCTGCAATGTTGACATGCATTTGGCTGCGCACATAGTGTGTGTCTGCGTTCTGGGTTCATTCTGGTCTGCGGCCTTTGACCTGTGAATTTCGGTATAAAGTGGCTGCTGTGAAACCCCCAAGTGCATTTCAACTGCGTGGGCTCGCACAAAGTGTGTGTGTCCTGGTCTCGCTCTGTGGCCTTTTACCTGGAAATTTTCGCATAAAATGGCTCTTGTGACATGTCCAGGTGCATTTCGGCTCTCACAAACCATGCGGCACGGTCTTGGGATGGTCCTCCTCCTCCTGCACATCAGCATCCTCAGTATCATCATCTTCCACCCCCTCCTCAGCATCATCCTTCTCAACATCATCCTCTTCCTTCCCCTTGACATCATCGTCCTCAACATCATCATCCTCTACCTCATCATCCTCAACATCATCACCCTACACCTCATCATCCTCCACCTCATCATCCTCAACATCATCACCCTACACCTCATCATCCTCCACCTCATCATCCTCAACTTCATCACCCTAAACCTCATCATCCTCAACGTCATCATCCTCAACATCATCACCACCACCACCACCAGCATCAGCATCAGCATCATCATCATCATCATCATCATGATCATGATGTTCATGATAATCGCCATCATCATCATCATCATCATCATCATCCCCCTTGACATCGGCATCCTCAACATCCTCCTCCTCCTCCACCTCCTCTTCCGCAATATTATCATCCTTTGCATCCTCCTCCTCAACACTATCACCCTCATCATCTTCCTCCTTCTCAACATCATCATCCTCCACCTTATCATCCTCCTCCACCACCTCATCTTCCTCAACATCATCACCACCATCACCACCAGCATCAGCATCAGCATCCTCAACATCATCACCACCACCACCAGCATCAGCATCAGCATCAGCATCATCATCATCATCATCACCATCCTCATCCACATTATCATGCATTATCCTCCCCACTCCCCCACACTGTTTGGGGTCTCTTGCCGGGATATGTTTTAATGAAATTTTCTTGTGATTTGATGGGAGTTTTATGGGGATTGTGTGGGAATTGTATGGGGAAATTCGAAATGTTGACATGGAAATGCATGAATCAAAAAAAACTATGGTAACATGACAGAAAAATCATAGTGCAAAAGTTAGTTAGCTAGTTACTAATAGAAATTATCTGTTTATCATGTTAATAATGTAACCTGCAATTGCAGCAGGGTGCAACTGAAGTATTGAGAATTCACCCGGGTGGAATTCGCAAGAATTGTTCGAAGCACCAATAACCTGGTTATGGATGTTAACTTCCTGTTGGCAACACCACAATTATCATGAATGGACCAGACACTGTGTATATATAGTCTAATATTATACATATAGAGTTATATATATATACACATAATTTATATATATATATATAGTGTTATATATATATGTAGTTGTAGTTATATATATATGTATAGTTAAAACTATGTATATATATATATATATATATATACGTATATATATAGTTAATACGTATATATTATACATACGTATATTCATACATACATCTTTAGTTCTGAATAAACAAAAGAACTCGAAGAGGACCGGGTTTAAACAAGCTGCTCTCCCATGGTTCGATGCCATTCTGAGTTACTCCGTAATCAACAGGCGGTTTTGACAAATGACCCAGGAATAGATGATATTCCCAATAGAAATATTGGAAATTATATACTGTACTATTATTATAGGAAGTTATATGCTGTACTATGATATTCCCAATAAAACTTCCATTATAGGAAATTGTCCAATTATAGGAAATTATAGGAAATTATTGTAATAGGAAATTATTGTACAATAAAACTTCCATTATAGGAACTTGTCCAATATTTTCCAATATACTGTAGATGATACTGAAGGGTATACAAACATCAAAACAAATCACCACAGCATTGTCCGACCTAGGGTTTGTTCCAATTTTGGCTAGGTGGGAGCAAATTCAAAAGCCAATACGGCAGAAATGATATTCACTAAATAAATTTGGTAAAAACAACAACAACAACAAACATGTGGAGGCCAACTCTACAAAACCCTCAACACATATATCTATAATATACAAAAATATTTTATAAAATATATAATATCAATATCTAATATATAATATAATATATATATAATACAACATACGTTAAATGATAAAAAATAGATTATATTTAATATATAATATATATAATACAACATACATTATATGTAATATACAAAAAAGAATATTATACAACATATATACTGTATAATTAAAAAATATATAATAAAACATATAAAATATATAAAATATAATAAAAATAAATAATATATACTAAATACTATATAATATATAATATATGAAATATATAATATATAATATTTAATATATATCGTATAATAAAAAACATATAATATATAATGTACAAAAGAAAATTTCTAATAAATATATATACTATATAACATATATAATATATAATATATAACATATAAAGTATGTATAGTATTACGTATTTAATAAAATGGATAATATATATATTGCCATCTCTGGCAGTAAGTTTCATGTGCTGTTTTTTTTTACTCAAATGGCGACCCCCATCCAACTGTCACTGCCAGCTGAACTCTTCCATTGGATTCTTGGTTTCGTTGGTGAGGTGAAATATCCCAGAAGCTCTATGGGACATCGCAATTGATGTTTTAAGTCATAGTACAGTAAACAGGATGAAAACTCTTCACATCTGATGTGAGTTCACCCAATTGCCGGGAATCAAACATGGCTTGCTGGAAAATCTACAATTTATATAATATAATTGGTTTCTCCATTTATCAGGGATTTCCCTTCCATTCTCCCACGATTGTGGTTCATACCCCGATGGTTAATGGGATGGTTCCAGGCCAACAATATCCAGGACTTGTATGGAACATTCCGCATCATTTGTAAATCAAGTGTCCCCAAAAACAAGTTCCTTTACACATCCATGTTACTTTGCGTGTGAGTTCTGAAAAGAATTCTTTCTCTTTCCATGTTGGCGCCGTTGGGAGCATGGCCTGTAGAAGCCTCTCAACGCTTCTCTGCCGCCTGGCGAATCAGAATCCAGCTATACCTATGACTGGATGTGTACCATTTAAGTAACCAGGCTTTTGACCCAGAACCATAAATATATGTATGTATATATATATATATATATTATGTATGTATGTATGTATATATATATAAACCCCCAGTCATCATCCATTCTAGATTGCGATTTTCTATGAAATAAACCATCCAACTATTGGGGTACGTACCCCCATTGATGCAAACCCCCATTGTTCCATTACACACTGGAACTGCATCCCTAAGAGTGTGGCAGTCCTCTTTGGGCGTGATTTTTTTCTTGGAAAGGATTCTTCGTAAAGGACTTTAAAAAGAGAAAAACAAAATGATGATAATTCTGGATGGCAATGGATGGCAATGGATGGCAATGGCTTTTCTTTCAGGAAATTGCAGCCTATCTTGAATCATGAATTGTCATTCTTGTTTCAGCATTAGCAGCAGCCAGCCAAAGACCATCAACTGCCACCACCATGACTTTCATGGTCCAGCCACAATCTTTTGGAAGGTCTCCATCTGGGTTTGTCCATAGAAGATTTGTTTGGGGCGCAAAAGCCCAAGTTCAGATCCACAAGTCGCTGGGTCAACGCGCACCTTAAAGTGCCACCCTCAGCCATGGCTCCCACGATGCCGGCGTGGAAGAGCGCGTGGCGACGGCAACGCGGAAGGTCCACGGCTGTTTGGAAATAGGCTCGGCCGAGCTTCAACTGCCGTGTGTTTTTTGCAAAAGAATGTGCGTAGTTGATATGTATACAGTATATATAGACTATTATATACTATATGTTCATTATATTTCATTCGTATGTTGGGATACATCATCAAATGTTATTTACAGCTGGAGGTCTTGATCTTGGGGATACTTTCTGCATATGTTTGGCACGTCTGTTCCACCATGTTGTGTGTTTTCACACAAATTGCTTCATGCTGAGAGTTCGCAATCGGCAATCATCTTCCGCATCTTCCACAAAGCTCTCGTGCATTATCCCTCTCGTGTGCTCGGCTTTGAGGTGTGGATGTTGCAGTGGATCAATGGGAGAAAATTGGAGGCAATGGGAGGCAATTGGAGGGAATGGCTTTTGGTTGCTTCTGGGAGTCAAATGATTGCCACCTGCAAACACCAAGATGGCCAACTCAAAAACGAACCAATAGCAGCACACTGTATCATTCTCAATCAAGCTAAATATTAATCCATGGACCTATCAATCAACAAGGTTACACTCTGGTAATCAAACATGGCAATGGGAAGTCCCCCTAATTAATGATTGTTTTCTTCAACACCTCCATTTGTGTCCATTCATAGGGCATTTCCCAGCTCGATCATTACGTTTGATTAGCGGAGACTTAGTATCCTCTGGAGTTTCCGTGGCAAAGGTTCATCTTCCCATGGGCCAGCGGCTCCAAGTCAAAGCATTGGGTTTCATTCTCGCATTGTTGGGGTGGATTTGTCATGGACATATCTGAAACCACTATTCCAAAATCATCATTGATATTTTTGAGATATTTACATTTGTCAATAAACATCATACATATTTGAAACAGCAAGCCATATTCGTCAGCACATCGAACATATGGCGTCTGAAAATAGAGCCGAAGAATATATGATGACATATGATGATCATATATTATGATGATCATATACATATATATATATATATATGTATATATATATATATCTTATGATGATCAGATATAGTGATTCTTCCTTCACATGGTTTTCCCATGGCACCAAAAAGACTCCAAATTGGCTTGGGCCCTCCATGGCGGAGCCCCGAAAAATCATGGATATGACTGACATAGCCATGGAAAATAGCCCATTTATAGATGATTTTCCCATAAAAGCCTCCATTTATAAGGGATTTTCCATGGCTATGTTAAATAACCAGATGGCAAATACCACTAAATCCCCCTGATCCGTATCCTGGTGAAGCTTCCTTTGCGTATGCCATGGAAATTCCACGCCGATAATCCAACTCGAGGGCAACCATTTTTTTTCACCGCGCCGGCGAGTTTGAAATCACGCTCGAAGCTTTGTTGCGGAGTCACGCATCTCTCTGCTGGTGGTAAACACAGCATTTTTTCTATTTTTCGTGGAAGTCCCTGGTGTGAAGTCACTAAAAGAAGTGAAGAACATTGGGATTTGAAAAATAAGGGAGCAAAAATTTGAACTCCATGCATTTTCTTTCCAGAATCGCTTTGGAAAGAACATGTTCCATCGCATTTTCTTGATGGCAATCCCATGTAATGATCATCAAATGATCCGCCATCACAAGATTTTCAGAAAGTGGCCCTCCAAGCCATTTGGCACTATCTAGTTGGAAGGCCTATACTTGGAAAAGGCTTATTGATCAGTAATTGACATAGCAGTTTCTAACTTACCCATCAGTTGGCATTGCCTATGTTAGTTTAGAGGGTCATTGATCAGCAATTTCTAACTTCCAAGCGTTGCTACAGTGATTCTGCTGTCGCCACCAGTTGCTGGGCTGTCTGCAAAGAGTTGGGCGTTCTCAAGTCCGTTTCCCCATGCTGCGTTGACTCGCACGAGTACTGATGGGAATAAAAACTAAATTGGTTGGGGTGAAATGACACTCCCCTGGTATCATGATATTATGTTTTAAAAAATGATGGGACCTGAAGTCACAAATAGATACAAATAGATCAAACGAGGATTTCGCTTGGGGATAGAGTATTTGATATGATAAGGAGATGGGATACAAAAATGTTTTTTTCAACTTAAAATTAAAGGTGTAGTGTAGAGTGTAGGGACAGTTACTGGTTGGTGGTATACCTACCCCTCTGAAAAATATGAGTTCGTCCAATGGGAAGGATTATTCCCATATATAGAAAATGGAAAATACAATTCATGGTCCAAAACACCAACCAGTAATCCCATTATTAATCCCATTATTAACTATTAGTAACCATTATTAATGACTGTCCCAAACCACCAACCAGCTATAGTTTGGGATGAAAAAGAATCTCCAGAAACTATCGTTCCATTTGAAACTATCGTTAAATTGAGGAACCCGAAGTTTTGCGGTTGCTGAAACTTAATGGACAAGCAACCACAAACCCAGAAGTCTCGCATCTCCGACCATTCGATGAAATAGATTGAACAAGCCAAGAAAGGAGCCGAGATATATGGGCACATGAAAACAAATAAATATGTAATATATATATATATATATCAATGTATAAATATATATATGTATATGTATATATATATGTATGTATATGTATGTATATGTATGTATATGTATGTATGTATGTATGTATGTATGTATGTGTATTTATATATATATGTATGTATATGTATGTATAGATATATATATATATATATGTATATATATATGTATGTGTATATATATATATATGTATAAGTATATGTGTATGTGTATATATTTTTATATATATACATATGTATGTATATGTATGTATAGATATATATATATATGTATATATATATATGTATATATATATGTGTATCCTTGAGTCACAATGCCCGCCCCAGTGTGTGTATATATATATATATGTATAATTGCATATAACCAAACACGACCCAGGCGCCGTGCTAGTTTGGACTTGGAAACATCCCCAGTTGCAGCCGGCGTAATATTCAGCTGTCCTGGGAGTCAGCTGGTGCTGCCAGTAATCTAATCTAAGCTACAACAACATCAGTGAAGACTTCTTGAACTGTAAGCAGTAAATCAGGTTGAATTTAGGAACCAAGACCAAGACTTCTGAACAAAAGAGAAAATCATTGTTCCGCCTGGCGGGATTTAATCCCCTCGAAAATCTTCGGAAGTCATTGTCGATACTCCAAGAAGTTGGTCATCCCCATGAACCCATAAATATCACCCCATAAATAGTTGGTTTAATAGGTTTAATATCACCCCGAATTATCACCCCGAATTGTTATTGGATGCAGTTTCTACCCAGCGGTCTGGTGTGTTGTCTTTCTCGGTACTTGAATCCGTTGAGCAGCTTCGACATGAGATTGAATTGATCCCTCCCAAGATTGAATACCCTAAAAACCCTGCACAATGTGAGGCCCCAAAGTTACAAGTTGGTTTAGATTCGCCCCAGTAACTATAGTTATTGACGTACCATAAACCTTAGTGAAATTGGAGTTATGTTCACCAACTGAACGCTATCGAACGGGGGCCTCACACTGCAGAAATGGCTTGGATTTCAACATTTTTAGGGCCACAGAAAAACCGCGTGACGGGACTGTGACTGAAATCTTGTCCAATCTCAAAAGTAGCGGGTCCAGTCCGGTCGCAAAATTTGGATATATATATATATATACATAATGTCAGATTGACACTGGTAGCTTGTTCACTTCCAATCCTAATCCCAGTTGGAACCCTGTCCAGCAATGCAAACTCCTGTTTTGCCCAATGCGAAGCCACGACCTGCAATCAGTCCAACGCA
>Ga0126342_10005370_pt1 | contig 22317 bp, 21 predicted proteins | sample Cyp1metagenome_FD_92528 | JGI IMG/M metagenome (GOLD analysis project Ga0126342, IMG submission 92528) | Coral microbial communities from Lord Howe Island, Old Settlement Bay, Australia - Cyphastrea 1 metagenome | ecosystem: Host-associated > Invertebrates > Cnidaria > Coral ...
AAATGGAACCAATGTTTTCCATGGATTTCCTCGTAATCGGATCCAGTGCAATAGGCGAACAGGCCAAACCATAGCCAGGCAGCCAGGCAGCGACTAACGACTTGCTGTATGTTTCAGGATTTTCACGCATGGTGTTGTTGGATTGGTTCTAGAGGAAAAACATCGGAAATACCAAGGATAGATGAGAAATAGATGGTGCCCTGCAGGTTTTCCATGGTTATCCCATCAATTCGGCAGTCTAAGACTTTGGCAGTTTCCGAGAACTAGAATAATTAGAATAGAGATTTAGCGATTTACCCCAAAGCGGTGGACCGGGCCAGGAAGCATCGGGGTGGGATAGGAACAGATATAATCAGCCGTTGGGATGAGAATCCCATGGGGGGATAGGAAGCAATAGTATCAAGCAATGACGACCTGGTGCTTGAGAATATCTCTATAATCTCGAGAAGCCCTTAGGAGTAATGACCCCGGGTGACTTCAGCTGCAACCAGCACCCTCAATGTTAACTCTGACTTAAATATACAGAAAATCATCCCAGGGAATTGTGGCTGTTTGGAATCTTCCCAAGACTTTCAAAAAATGGCTCACTTCTTGAGGCCTTTCTACAAGAATCAGGTGCCATGGTGCACGGTGACTCTGGGTACAGCATCTATCAGGGCTAACCTCGAATCCCAGAGGAGCATTATATATAGCTATCATAAATATGATGTTGTTCATACCATGTATCATAGTCATAATATATGATTATATAATTGTATGTATATATCATATCATAGTCATAATATATGATTATATAATTGTATGTGTGTATATATATAATTAAGTATAATATACCAAATTCAGCCATAGGTTGATGCTGTTGCTTCATCTATTGGCTGAAGCATGAGCTCATCACCCATCATTAACTTACTATCAACCTGCAATCAATCAATCACGTTTTTGTTTTCTGGCATGGTGGCCAATGGCCGGCCAATGTTGGTGGTGCTTGCTGACAATCAAGGCTGGTTGTTCCGATGAAATCGTGGCCAAGGCTGAAGAATGGATGATCTGTTCGAGGTTGATGGCCAACCGTTTCCTACACTGGGGATAGCCCAAAATGGATGGTTTACAATGGAACTTCCTATTTGTGGATGATTTATCATTCTGTAAACTAACATACCAGTTCGATGTGGAAAAGCCACCAGTAAGCATCCAATTTTGGGAGGCAACTGGCCACACAGTTGGATGGTGATTGGACCAGTCACTTGGTTTGGAGCCATAGATATGACAAAAACACAGGCTATATATCCATGGAACTGTGCTTACCAGGTGATTGGCTTCTATCAACCAAGCCACCAGTTCCAGTGGGTACCATGTTTCCTTGTGATTCTTATCGAACAGCCAGCCTCAAATGAAGAGAATTTTTGGGCCATGGAACGGCGCGCCACTTTTTCGCTGCACCGATGTTCAAAGACCTGGCGGACAGCCGGCGTGGGTCTCTAAGGACAAGGTCAACCATCTAAGGTCAGCCTATGGAAATGTCAACTTTCAAGTTGGTTGAATACACTCTTGAATATGGCACATATATCCCAAACCGGAAAATCGGAAGATGATTGGAATATCAGAAAATTGTCAATCTGGGGTTCCATTTTTTTCATCCGAGAGGTGTAGCTCCTGCTTGGTGTTACCCAAGATCTCGGGGATTGAGTGACCAAGATGTACTGGTCATTATCTGCAACAAGTGATTCCCAGGAATCCGATATCGAAGAGTGCTGAGAGCAAAGCCATTGCAGGAATCATCAGGGAAGATGGTTTTGGCATGGTTTGGCCATAGATGGATATATGAATATTATATATGTATATAATGTGTATAATTATATATATATATACATACAGACATACATATGTGTACATATTATATATATACATGTAAATCGTTTATCTTCAAAATCTACTGCTTCGTTATCATAGTCACCTCTTGCAAATGGATGAACAAAAACAACATGTATCTCAGGAAACAAAATCTGATGATTGAAGTCTTCGAAACTTCTTGGATTCTCATCCCAGCCAACATGAAATACCCAGCAAGAAACCCCAGTGGAATGCATGGCCGAGTATTTCATGTTGGGGGAACTTGGTTCGCCCAAGGTGATTGATGATCCAGGGACTCTTCGAAGGTACAGCTGGACTCATAGCGAATGCAGCCATTTCTTGGTGATTTTCAAAGCACATCATAAAAATTCGTTGGGACCACTCTGATGGAACCAAATTATTACCTCTGCACCCGTTGTTTTCATGCTCGCAAACGTCTTTGTCAAATACGACAAGCCCCGAACAATCTTGAACTACCCGTTCTACCCTCCAGTCATCAAACGTGACAGGCCGGGAAATCCCCGAACTAGCCATGGAAGTTTCGTTCGCTGCGCAGATCCCCTACCCCATTGAATCTCCACAAGTAGTGCAGCGCACCCACGTGATCCTACTGATGGCCCAGGATATGCCAGCAAGAGAGGCCAATCTGAGCCCGTGGCCGTGGATTTTTTGACACTGAGCTATGAAAAACATACTATTGTTGATTGGTTATTACTTCAATAGTGGGTATGTAATAGGTATGTTAATACTAGAACTAAAGGTTGTTTTGGTCATTTTCAGAGGTAGTCAATAGCTATTTGGTTATAATACTCATTATACAACCTGGTTATTGCAGGGGATTATGAGAACGCATAGGATTGGGAAAGCGTTTCAACATGTTTCAACCAACCAGTACTCAGTATAGTGAGATGGGATAGTGGTATTTAGTGGCTCTCATGGTTTTCGGGTATCCCGTTGTTTTGGTATACATATACATATATATATGTATATAATATACATACATACAAATATATACTATACATATATCATATATATATGTATATTCGAATTGTCCCAATGTCACTCCATTCAGAAATATCCAGCAGCAGGGGAAGGAAGAAGCAGAAAAGTTGCTTGACCACCATCATGGGACCGTTAACAACCTCCCCAGCTGTGCGCCGGATCCAGAAATGACGTCACAACGTGATCTTGACCTTCTCGCGTTGATGAACTTTGAATCTTCAACATGGGTGTGGTATGTGAGAGATCCTGGAAATTCCTTGAATTCGAGAAACGATTCACGGGTTGCAACGGTTGTATCACCTATTTTTGCCCAGTGACTTGACGTCAACATGTCTAGTACGCTTTTTAATTTCCATGGACGCCTAGACCAACAATAATCAATCTGTGGCTTGGGGAAGACCTATTGACATATCCAGGATTATCCAGGGCTTTTCAGGCAATACTTCACCTTCCAAAGCACAATTTGATTCGTCTGGTAATCAAATGTGGCTCGCTGGGAAATCCCATGGTGATTTTCCCATTCAAACCTCCAATAAAATCAAGGATTTCCACTTGCCACGTTTGATTACCAGAGGGCATGTATGTATATATAAAGTATATGTATAATTATATATATATATATACATAATTATATATATACATAATTATATAAAAAATATACATAAATATACAATTGTCGGCATGATGCCACCAGCCAGTCACACTGCTACTTGCTAGAGTGTTTTCCTTTGACATCTGAGTTTTGTTTGTCTCAACGGCAAATCTGGTGAGCCCAATCCTCCACCCTGACCATATGTTTTGTGAAGGTTTTCAACCCCACCACATGTCAAATTTGGATCTGGCTTCTTATCCGCCACACAAAGTCTGAATGGTATAATGATATTTACCTAGCTTGTGGTGATGTTGGGTGAGTTTTGCAGCTGGAATTGTGGTAGATATTATACTGGTTGGTGGTTTCAACCAATATTAGTCAGTTAGGATATGTTAGGATGATTATTCCCAATATATATATGGAAAAACATGTTCCAAACCACCAACCAGTATACAGTACAGTACCAGAGTACCACAGATCATCAAACCCGGTGGATCAACCACGGGGCGCCACACGTACAGTGCCCATAAGCAAACCTCAGAGCCGAGAGGTGCTGCGTTGCTGTCGGCCGGATCAGAGTCCACCCCCAAAATCGCTGAGTCTTAAGGTCACAACATAGAGTATTCACTATTGGACTAAACTTCCGAATTGGTACTGTTGGGATATCATTTTTTGTTGGATAATTAGTCACTATTTATTCCAATTAGTCACTCTTCATTCCAATTTCACAATCTCCGTATTCCCAATTCAAGCCATGAGGTTTGGAAACCAGCCTCCAGGGAGTCCCAGTCCCAGTCGTCATCCCAAGTCCCGGTTGGTTTTGACTCGAAGCGTTGCCAAGGGGCCAGAAAGACCGAGCTCACATACCTGAGTCCCCCAAGGGATCATCACCCTGTCACTTCATCCTGTAACCACAACTCCGTGTTGTGTTGCGTCCGACATGGGATAAACACTGCAATGTTCGACACTACCCTAAGGTACACGAACAGAGATATGGTCATGCCCAAAATCCTGGGTTCAGAGATGGGGATAAACATGACTCGTCCCCACAAATCGACCATCTTTTAGGCTGGGGCACAATTCTTGTCGGGTCATTGCACTTGATGACAGAACAAAGCAACCCAAAAATCCACCATGTCACCATACAACCAGCATATCTCAACAATCCCATTTCAAAATCACATTCTGCGATTCTGTGCCAATGGCTATTGCACCGAACCACAGCCACCAGAGTCTACAACCGGATGATCTAAGTGCTCGATTCATCACCATATTGCACCATGATTGCTCACTATGTGACCATAGGGTTACTACCATCATGTGACTACCTGTCAGACCTGTCAAAACACTGCCATCCTGGTTTTCAATCGTGAAATAGATGGACTGAATGGCAGGATGGAATGCCAATGGTTTGTCAATCTGTTTTTTCACTGGTTGTGACCTGTTTCCACTTCTTCCTTTCATCCCACTACCTAATGTGACATATCATATATATATATATGTATATATCTTATATATCATATAAATAAATAAACTAGTAACTAGTATCATATCATGTATACATATTAATGTATATATATAATGTGTATATATATATATATGTATAAACAGGCTATCATTGTTTTTCTCCCTGCATCCCTGCATCGGGCCAAAGGACGCAGGGCCCTTGGGACCACCGAGCTCACCCCCAAAGACCTGGCAAGCTAAACGGCCGGCGACATCAGGGAGTAGATATATGACATCTATGATATCTTTATAGTGTTTATGTCATATATAGATGTCATATATCTAATAGATGTCATATAGATTATGTATAATAGTGTTTATTATCTGGTGTTTATTATCTGGTGTTTGTTATCTGGTGTTTATCATCTGGTGTTTACATCTATGATATCTAGATTATGTATCTTTATGTATAAACACTATAGCCTATGGATCTAAAAAAAACACCTCCCGAGAAGGTACAAAATACCCCAACAAAATCATACCCCAAAAACTTCCTAAGATGGTACTTGGATCCACAGGGATAATAAACACTATACTTCTATCATATGTATAATATATATATATATACATATATATATATTTGCATTGTATTGTCAAAACCATTCTAAACCTGCGTACATATATATATATATATATATCATGAATGAATGTCATCTAAATTAAACCTGTTCTAACTTGTATGGTTCTTATGTTCTTACTCAATTAGACTAAATTAGATACCAAAAAAGGTTTAGATATGGGCTTGGAGGATAAGCATCACCATGGATTTGGACCATAACAATGAACGTCTCAGTGTATTGATTCATGCTACTGTTTGTTGTGGCTGCGAGATATCTGAGATATCCAACAATTGATTGTGGCGCAGGTCACCCAGGTCTGGTGGCTTTTGGATTTCTTATTGGACATGGAGATGGCCAGTTCTTCCAATAACAACCTAGCCATACCTGGCCCAATGTTGCCTATTGACCTATTGTTCTTTGTGCCCAATCCTTCAAACACCGGGCTTGTTGACCGTTGACCACTGCGGATCCCAGGCTCTAAACGGACATCGTCCCATTTCTGTGTTATCTCAACCAGCCAGAAATGGAGATCTGGTAGAACGTGTGCCTTCCGCTGACTTATGTTTTTTTGGTAAGGGAAATATCTGCAACAAAAATGGGACTTGCCATGAAACATGCCATTTAGATCCATTTAGACATACAAATTGTCTCCAAAATCATGATCATTGGAAAATTGTCACAGCGCCCGGCTGGATCAACCAGTAATGCAAGATGGGATGCCAACCAAATTCAATGGAATGTGCAGAACAAAATAGAAGAACATGTTGCTTTATGTTCTTTTAAAATCATAAACTTGCTTGCGCAGTAGTAGCTTACCTTATGTTGGGGTTTGGTTGAACGCATGCCATTTGTGGTTTCTAAGCGGCCGGAGAGGTGGATAACACAAAAAAAACATCTGCCCATGACTGGGGTGGTTTTGTAAATGTGCTGGTGTTAGTAGGTTTCCCACAAACTCATTTCTGAATTTCGCGGTTACCTTGTAGCATGTATCCCTCACTGGTCTATAAGATGCACCACAGCCACAAAGAAAAAACACCGGCCTTTCGTCGTGTTGCTAAAAGGATGACGCAGCACACTGCGCAGCAGCTAAAGACCTTGGTAATGAGATTCAACCAATATGTGTATATATTATATGCCAGTGGCAAGTGGTTGTGACCTTTGTAGTAATCAGTGTCTAAAGTATCTAAAATCCAAGATCGTTCGTGGAAGACAACTCGAGGATGCAACGCCAAGGTATCCAAGGTCCAGTTCTTTAGGCCAATCTCATCTTCTGAGATGCACGGTGGCAAGATCTTCTCCAACCTTCCTATGTTTCCAACTCGTGAATCAAAGTTCTGAAGCAGCAACAATTGCTGGCTGATGTACATAAGTCCTAATTCCTAATTCATCTACCCTCTGGTAAATTAACATAGCTATTGAACATGGCCATAGAAATAGTTGATTTACCCAGCTACAAAATGGTGATTTTCACAACTGTGCCCTTTGGCACTTTAAAGAGGCAACTTACGTGCTCTTCCCATCCCTTCCTTGTGGCTATCCCCGGGACCTCTGTCAATTCCAGGACTCACACCATGACGTTAAACCAGAGATTGCCGGCTTCCACCACAAAGGCCTGGGCTTTTTTTCTCGAACTTTCTGGGTCATCCAAACTTATATAAGCAAATCAACTCGGCATGGTCATTTCAATTACCCTCTGGTAAACTAACATAGCTATAGAAAATCACCATTTTGAATAGGCAAATCAACTATAAATGATGTATTTTCAATAGCTATGTTATATTACCAAAGGGTACTGTATTTCTATGATTTTCTATGTAGAGCAGTGAATCTTCCAAGTGTGAAGCGCGGGACCTGAATTTCTGGTTGGTGAAAAAGGCTGGTTTTTGGTTCACCTGAAATAGTGAAATCAAATTAGATACATCTCTCCAACCATCCAAAAGAATGGCTGAATGGAACATGACATATCAGTATCATTCAATATCATTGAAAGCTCCCACCAGGCAGGAAATTCTGGATGGTTCAGCAGGACAGGGCACTCAAAACAGAACTCTGCATAGACTTTGACCTGTTGGTCAAAGACTGACAAGAGAGTTGGACCGAACATGCTACAGGGAGCAACAAGAGGACCATGCGCCAATATTGCCATAGAAAGCAACCTTTTTAAAATTCTGGGACTGAACCATCAGATTTTGGGTCTGCCATTACAGGGACCTGCGCCACCTTTAGACTTTTTGTGGCACTTTTTGGTGCACAACGGGCAGCTCTGATTCCAAAGCACCTTCGGGAGTCTGTACACTGTACATCTGCGAATATTACGCCGTTGGTGCCATCATGGCGGTAGCCTTTGGTAAACATCATGCTATGGAAAATCATAATAGGTCAAATCATCAAATTACATGATTATTAATTATAAATGTTAGTTTTAATGGTGATTTAATGGATCCATGAAATTATATATCATAAATGATCATTTTCCATAGCCATGTTACTGGATCCATGGTATCCCCTGAGTACCCCGGGACGGGCCATCTTGCCATCAGGTTGACCCGTCGGCAAAACCTGCCACTGATGTGGCGCTAACTTCGATTCGCTCCTGGTCCGCGTGGGAATGGACCTGGCACCATGTTTTGGGGGGTCTGGTTTGCTGGTTCCCCCTAAGATATCCCAATCCGTTTTTCCTACTGCAGTGGTCTGCTTGGTACATACAAAATATCAGTTTCATATGAGCTCATATCTGTTTCTTTCATTTATGGTGAGGGCTGAGGCCGCTACCCAGCTATGGAAAGACTTATAGGAACCTCTCCATGTTCCCCACAAGCCAGTGTTTCATCATGTCCCCGGCATCGTTGCCATAGACAGCATCACCAACTTTTCCAGACATTCCACAGGAATTGTTGATGGTGAAGTCCCATCCCAAGTTAGTGTCTGGTGAAGTATCACACATCGACCATCCAAATAACCCCCAAATACATGGTAAAAGTACTATAAAATCATGGGGTACCCTCTGGTAATTTAACATAGCTATGGAAAATCACCATGTTTAATGGGAAAATCCACTATAAATGGCCATGTTCAATAGCTTTTTGTATGTTTACCAGAGGGTAAGATGGGGAAGAACCCCCTTTTTCAGGCTACATCAGGCTACAGGGGCCGGGTCGTCCCCCACGATATCCCCAGCAAAGTCCTCACGTCTTCCGTCTCCATCGGCCCTCAGACATGGATGGCACCAACGACACCACCTCGGACCGCAACGAGGCTAGAGGGAGTTGGTCTATTGAAAAAACCATTATCCTTGGAACTGGTTGTATATGGATAATATGTCTATGGAAAAAAACATTATCTATGGAAAAAAACATTATCTATGTATATCCCTGCGGATCCAAATACCTTCTTAGGAAGTGTTTGGGGTATGATTTGGGGGGTATTTTGTACCTTCTCAGGAGGTGTTTGGATCCATAGGGTATGGTTCTATATACTATGTCCGGAAAAACTACATATCGATTGAATCGATTTTGCCAACCTTAGCACAGTTTGGCCATTACGATTTTGAGATAGTGACTGAAATCAAAACCATATGATTTCTACAGCGACGTCACAGTCACAGTGGCTGGAAAATCCCCCAGATTTGGAACATGTTTCCATTAAATGGGTATGGGTCAAAATTAGGTACCCCAAAATTATGGATGGTTAATACTAAACTAGACATTCACATCTGTGGTCCCCTTAACGGTCTTCCATTTTGACCCACATCCAAATAAACTTCCATTTTCTTCGGGATTTTCGAAAATCCCGCCATGTTTCCCGGAGGCCAAAAACATGGTAACACCACTGGCCTGGTCTGGAGACCCCGGAGAAGCCGCAAGCTGCGAGAGGAACGTGTTCATGGCATGGACCAAAGCGGCTGGTTCCTGCTGGGAAAATGGGGTGAAGGGTACCCTCTGGTAAACATACAAAAAGCTATTGAAACTGGCCATTGATAGTGGATTTTCCCATTAAAAATTGTGATTTTCCATAGCTATGTTAAATTACCAGAGGGTATACCCCACAAATTCAACATCAATTCATGTCATTTTAATAGGGACAAAAATTGGATACTGATGATTTCTATAACCACTGGATTTTCATGGATTTTCTATCGTAGCCTATTTTCAGACATCTAGGCTCATTCTGTGACATTGATGTTGGGACTTGTAATTTCTATGCTAATTCCGTGGCAATGATGTTGGGAAACATCCGAAAAAGTGACCATGTATCTGTTGAAAAGGATTGTTTAGCTGTCAATGGTTTAACCAGCGAAAATGTGCGGATGGCGATACCGAAGAAAACTGGCTTCGACTTGCACACGGCCACTAGACATGGATGAGGCGAGGAGTAACAATGTTTCCAAACACATAATATACAGAAACCCTTAACATTCCCTTTTGTTGGTCTGCTCTAGGTCGGAGACTATTCCGGCTGGGCAAAGTTCTGAACTCATAAACTTGGGTAATTGAGTGAATGACATTAATGGCCTAAACAAAGGCGGTTTTTGCTTCCCTTTTTTGAGCCATACCCGGACCCATGTGTGGCACCCTTGTGTGTGTAAAAAAAGTGGTCCTGATCATTCCAATTTTCGAATGGATTCTGGGCCGTGCGTATGTCTTGTGAATTCAAAAGAACACAACACAAACAACAAACATCTAACCACCTCCCTTGCCACCTCCGTCACAAAGTACATCCCTTGCCGCCAAGTCTCCTCCTCAAAGCCAACCTGAGCGCAGGCAAACAGAAAGCCAATCTTGGATACCCCCCCAAAAAACATGGTTTCTTAGCTTGTCATCCATATGATTCCAAATGTATGGGAAAGGATTGAGTTGCACTGAAGCATATATTATAATATATTCTAGTACATTCATCTATATTCTATGGTTTCCCCAGACACCATGAGATCATGTGGTTTTCCCAACTACCAAGGCACGGCCAAGCGAAGCCAGGTGCCCTCCCGGCCGCCCTTCGTCTGGTCGCTTCGGTCGTAGCTGCTGCTGGAAGCCGCTTTGGGCCAGGGGTCCAAGCGACTCTGACGCGCACCAAAGGAGGTCCTGGGGCTGGGCAGATGGTTGAGCCCAAAACAGAACATCCCAATCGAGAAAAACTGTTCGCAGAGATTGTAATCATCCCGTGTAAATGAGACATTCCTTGAGAAACAATCACATGAATCAAATGGATTCAGTTTGGGTGACCAAGGCTGAGGCCCCAAAAACAAATCCCTTTGAGAATTCCATGTCAAGAGTCTTGCATTCCGGAGCTGCCGAGGATGTCAGGAGTTTCATGATATACCTTATCAATGGTGAGCCGCTGAAAGACTGTATCTGAAAGAAACTTCAACTCCAGTGGGAACAGAATATAAGAGTGAAACAAACAACCCAGTTCAGATAAGTGTTTCATTGCCCTGAACCTGGCTTGAAACTCCACATACTCACAAATACCTGAAACTGTTTCTTCAATTCCTGCAACAGAAAACATGCTCATTGTTTCTCCACAACAGCAACCCTGACTTTTCACCAGCGTCATACGAAGCACCCTGATGAGACCAGCTGCTGCTTCTTGGCCGAAACATGGAACCAAATACAGCCGGGCCCTAGGCCCTGCACTAAATATCCTGGGAGCCAAGGCTGGGATCAGTGGTGGCCAATGGGGGAATATCGATTGTGGTCGATCTGCTTGGAAGAGAACTCAACCGTCTAAGCCTTAAGCCTTAAGCTGGATATAAATATCCAATTATAAACTAGTGCGTATATAAATGTATATGCATAATGCAGAGATGAAGATCATTTCCCACTTCCTCAGCTGTTTCAAGCAGGGAGATCTTCTCAGCAGTCAGACTCCCGACGACTTGAAAAAATCATGTGCTCATGTTTCAGAATCCCTTGCCTCTGAAGATAGGAACAATTCAATACGGCGGATGCATGTTATAATCCCATCCAATATGAAAATTACCCTTGAAACCCGGATTTCGTATGGTTTTAGGCCCTTGAATCTGTTCATATTTCGGAGGCCCATCGATTGCAGAACCTGTGAGCTGACAAGGCTCGAGTAGCAACCGAGGCGGTGGGATGAGAAGCCAGCAGTGGGTACCTTAGAAAACAGCGACCGGGTCAGTAGCAGGCCGCGTTCGATCCTTTGATGGAGCCACCCCAAAATACAAACATGACAAACCATGGGAAGCACAGTAAGCAGCTCCTTTGCTCAAGGCAACTCTTCCCCCATCCAGTCGCATGAGTTGACTATATATATGGAAACTACCACCATTCTCCGGGTGATTATCCATGACAAACACGTTGACGCCACCAGCATCCCCAACCATGCAAATGGGAATGGCTTTCTATCTTTCCCATGGCATTTATGGAGCCTTCCCTATCTTCATCCATGGCATCAATCTATATCTATATTTATATCTGTATAATATATATATATATGGATGTGTATATATATATGTATGTAATATATACTTATGTAATATATATATATATATATATCATTATCTATCTATGTCATATGTCCTCATTTTAGAATCGAGGGCAACGCTGAAGCCATTGCATTTGGGTCGCATCACACGATTCACCGCCGGATGTGCTTCCAGATGTGCAGCCATCATCTGCGCTGTTTGAGACGTCGCCTGGTCGATTTCGGACACTGAAAGCCTGTGATTCTCATCTTGCCGTGGGGAAATCCCAATGTTCGAACAGATGTTGAGATACTATAGTTACCCTCTGGGAATTTAATATGGCAATGGAACATTCCATCTTTAAAGGGAATACAAAATCTATGAATGGGCGATTTTGCATTGGCAGGTTAAATTCCTGGAGGGTACGCAGAAAACATAGTACAACATCTTTGTGTTAGCCTTCATCAGCTTGATTATGGGGAACTTGCCTGTTCTTTTTTGCTGCGCGCATGTCCAGCATGACCTGTTTATAGTACAGAATATAGATGTTTTTTCAATTGACAATCACCCATTTATAGTACCATCTGGTAAATAAACATAGACCCTGAAAATCACCAATGTTTAATGGAAACTAGTCTTCCAACCCCTATCTGCCAGGGTCTATGTTTATTTACCAGAGGGTAAATGTCAATAGTGGTTTGAGATTTTGCCCAAACCCAGTAGTTTCCGATCTTGATCCCCTGCACAACCGGAATCCTTGCCTGCATGCGGGCACGCAGGCTCTTCAAAGAGTCAAGGAACAATTCGCAGTGGTCAGCAGCCACAAACATACCTGGTTGGTGAAACGGTGCATGTGGGGTATACCCTCTGGTAATTTAACATAGCTATAGAAAATCACCATGTTTAATGGGAAAACTCACCATAAATGGCCATTTTCAATAGCTATGTTAAATTACCAGAGGGTATGTGGTTTGTGCAAAAGTAGAATACACCAAAATTGTAATGTTTGATATGTTTGTAGGCAACATGATGATAAAGTGGATTTTGTGGGTATTTCATGTTTGGACAACCTGAAAGCTACATGGAACATTCAGCACCAAGTGATGCAAGCAACAAGTGATGCAACCCCCGGTACAGATTGTGCCCTAGTTCAATAGGTGGTGCTCGGTTCAACTAGGAACCCTCGATGGTCTGCCCCATGATTTTGATGGAAAACAAGGGCTAGGCTCTGAAATCCACTCTTTATGCCAAGCAAAGTGCAGCTTTTTTTTGTGTTTTTTTTTCTGAAAATAGGGTAATTACAAGTCCAGTGGTTTATCATCTCCATCTTAAACTGGCCACGTTTGAAGCAATGGCTGGTGGCAAAATATGTGCAATTCCCTATTGATGGCTTTATCCGCATTATATGTTCCAATTATACATCACAATATGTATATATGTATATACCCATTATATCACCATGATAGATCCCTATTATATATTTATATATAGTATGTATATATATATATATCACCAGTACATTCCCATCACATCCCCATACCTTTTTCTGGTGAACTCCCAACCGGCAATCGTCGACAGCTCACCAAAGGCTTTGATCCACGAGAGGATCGGCGCCATCAAGCTGTTCACGCCCAGCACTGCACCTGGTCTGCGACCACCGTCTGCGAGCGGAAAGGGATGAGGAACGTTGGTTAGATGATGTTAGATGGTTTCCAACAAGTAATATAAACAATTCATTAACATAAGTTAATGATGATGATATAGTTATATACCAACCATATTATATAAAATACAACTTATAATTACGCAAGAGAAAGTCAGCCACTATCATGAATCTGATCAACTAATCAACATCAAGTATATAGTTGATTAGTAATCATAAATAATCTTGGTAGCAATACCAATCAACTGCTAATCATAACCATAAACTACCCATAACCAATCATAACCAAACTTGCATTTTTCATCATTTTTCCCGCTCCGATACTCCGTCGACTTTTCCGCCTCCGATACAACGCCCCGCCGAGACGTATTTGGTCAGACTCTCAACCACCAGGTCCGCTCCGTGTTCCAAGGGATTGAACAACGCACCCGACAGCCAGGTGTTGTCCTCAGAGGTCCAGATTGGGCAGCTTGGGAGTGGATTTAGATTGCCCATCAGATGTTGGTTGAAGTGGAATTTCATGCATTCTTGAACAGACCGCAACATGTTGACTGGTTGGTGGTTTGAACCCCTCTGAAAAATATGAAAGTCAGTTGGGGTTATTCTTCCCAATATATGGAAACATAAAAAATGTTCCAAACCACCAACCAGTTGACCATGACCGTTGACCCCTGCATTGTCAGAAGCATAGAACTTGTAGAACTTCTTGCCAGACGCTAGACATCATAATCAACAAGACAATCCTGGAGGAAAGAAGAACAACACAGCCGGATGTCCAAACAGGTCCCTGTATAAACATTGGGGATGCGCGCCTCCGCAACGCCTGTTCAAAGGTGACCCCATAATAGATGAGTTTCCCAATCCCCAACGTTAGTGGTTGTAAAATCACTACCGTCTTTCAGTTGAGGGCTCACCGAAAACCCACTATCAATCACTGTCAGTTGAGGGGAACCAGTTCAACCATCAAAAAGACAGAGTCAACAACTCTTCAACATGTAATCGGTGGCTAATTTATATTGCTTATAGAATACGCCCTTACAAGATGCTGCTCCCCAGTTACAAGTTGGTTTTTGTCCACCCAGCGCTACCTTGTGCACCACCTTGTAATCTTGGTTGAATCCAATTTTACCCTCCGGTGTCATCAAACGTGGCCTCTTTCAAATCCAGCATGTATGGATGAATCGAAATTCAGCTAGAAACCTCCATTTATAGGGAATGTTCAGTTTCAATGTTTGATTACCGGAGGGTAAAGAAAACAGAGTCAAGCATCACATATGAAGACGCACTCGGGAGCCAGTTTTCTCAACTCGCCCAGGATCTGAAAATCCCAAAACTGCCCACTGGGATTGGTGCAGGCTTCGAAGTGAAAGATCCCAATGGTTTTACCTACCAGGAAGATCCAGCTGAGGTTTCTGTGTATTCATTTGATACGTATTTCCGAGTCTGGTTAGTTAAGGTACATTAGTTGGCATTCTATTTCCGGATGTTTCGAAGAAACAAAAATCATGGATATTTCATGATACTTCTGGCCACTGATGTTACGTCCATGTCAACTCCGGATGAGTCAAAAAAACCTGGCTGACCTGGCTGCTGAAAAATCGGGGGGAGTTATCTCATCTGCTACGAAAAAGCTACCTCCAATGATCAACAGCTCAGGGGCCTATAAACATCGGGGATTCAAATAGGTGAAAACACATTACCCTCTAGTAATTTGTTACATAGCTATTGAAAATGACCATAGAAATCGTGGATTTTCCCAGCTACAACATGGTGGATCTTTCCATAGTTATGTGACAGTTTACCAGAGGGTAAAACTACAAGCCCAATGCTGTAGACCTCCAACTTTGGGGGGGCTTGTACTGCCCATTTCTGTTGAACTTGGGGATTCATCATTATTGGCTTTGCCGTTTTACCATTCAGAAGCCATCATCAATGACTATCAACCAGCGTCAACAAGTCTCAACATCCATCAAAATCCATATGAATAACAATCATTACATGTCTTAACCATCGTTAACATCATTTATGGAAACATGATTAACCATCATTAACCACTTATTAACCATCATTAACCACTTATTAACCATCATTAACCACTTATTAACCATCATTAACCGTAACCGGAAATGACACATTCATTAACATCCCCATGTTCAAAGAAAAACAACTCTCCAGGATCCAGTCACCTCGTTTCCGAAAGAGCTCCAGCAGCTCCTGCACGTTGGTGATATCCACAGATACACAGCTCACCTGGCTGGGGAGATGAAGTCTGAACACTTGGAATCAACCGACTCACTTTCTTTGGAGGGATGAAGTCCCCAAAAAACTATTCAATGGTTAGAATTAAAGGTTGGAATTGCCTAAATCCACCAACATCCCATGGTTGAAACATCAAATGATGGGATGATGGCTCATGATGGCTCATGGTGAAACAAGCCAGTACAGGATTGTTGCCTCTTGTCAGCGTACATCACGCTTTGAATGGAATGCAGCATCAACGACATGTTGCTGAAGAAATCGAATTCAGTTGGTGGTCTCAACCCCAGGGATACCAAAGAATCATTCCAACACCTCATCATTGCATGGCTTGTCTCAAAATGGGTGAAAATCAAAATTGGGGATGCCATAATTAACACATATTAAAACTCATCAATGATTGTAATTTATTACTATAGTTCATAGTTCTCCTGAAAAGATGAGGATTGAAACCGGATTTGGGGCTTCCAAATTTGGGGCTTCCCCGTTTTTCCCACCTTCGTTCCGCAGCTGTCTGCCACGTAATGCACCGTGCGTGGCACTTCACAGTAGAGTTCGCTGCCATAGACCAACGTCCAAGGCTCCTGGTCCAATTGCTCGGTTCCCTCCGGAGATGGCAGGGGGAGGGGTTCCACAGCTGAAAGCTACGCTGTTCAATCTGTAAGTATAAAGTAATCTTTCATATTTTGCAACAAGGGAGCTTTTCAAATTGTAGGGGATAGAATAAATATTTGGATTTGCGTAGCTGAACATGAGACCATGAAGACCTACCGTTATTGCCATTTACCAAGGTTCACCCAGGTCTACAAAAACTATGTCGCCACAAAAAAACAACCCAGGTGTGAAAGCCTTAGGACTTCGCCCAACATCTCTGTTCGGATGGGTTTGAGTCTAGGCCCCACTCAAAGGTTGATGATTCGATGATGCTTGGGCCCATGAAGACCATGAAGACCATGAAGAGTACTGGACCCAGGGTGAAGATTTCACCAGTGGAAGCCCTGGAAGCCCTGGAAGCCCAAAAACCCAGGGGGATGACCCAAACATCGTTTACGTAACATCTGTACATATGTCGGTACATGGATGTGAAACCGTATCACATTGCTCACAACATATATATATATATCTTAAAATTATAAGCATGGCCCTCTGGTAAACCAACATAACTATGGAAAATCACCATGTTTATGGGGCATGTTAGCGGCATGTTCAATAGCTATGTTAGTTTACCAGAGGGTATCTCCCGTACTTTCACTGGGATCCAAAAGTTGCAGTCCCATATCACCAAAAGCGGTTGTCTCAAACTTTGGACCCAAAGTCCCAGGTTTCACATGTTTCCCCGTTCACAATGCATTGTGCAGCAATAATAACCCGTTTTAGTTAATCCCTCTATCTCAGCACCAAACACGAAATATACCAGAGGATATAGAAATGACAATTTGTGTGTCATTTCTTTGTACAACAATATACACTGAATCCAAATATTCCCACAGAATCCCAATGATCCAACCATATCCCCATGATATCCCTGTACCACCATCAATAACCCAATACATGGGCATCTAATTCACGTCAACTTGAATAAAGAACATGATGATTCATTTCCCACAAACCCATTTGTTTTTTTTCTGAAAATCTAGCGGAAAACGCAACAAATCACATGGTTTATCATAATTTTCCCCATAAAAATGGCTCTATATTGGGGTGAATCCGCAATTTTTTTGGGGCGGGAGATGAGATAGTTGGCTAGGCACATCCCCAAAAAGGCAACCAAAAATAATATCCACATATATATTCCCATGAATAAATATACATATGTATATATATATATGTGTAAATTATATATAATTATATATATATATATATAAATATGCATACATGTCCGACGAAAAACTACCATTTTTGGTGTTTGCTATGTCCCTTCTTGGAAGTGCAGGCTGCCAGGTCAAAAAAAATGGATAGATTTCACCATAGTTTTATGTCCCCCATATCCCAACTGCACCACCAAGTAGGTTACAAACTAAAAATCCCATACAAAATCTCCATTAAATCCGATTAAATCTGCAATTTTAATGGTTAGATTCCATTCAAATCTTCATTTTTCACGGTTAAATCAATTAAATCCCATTAAATCATATTATTATTTTTTTTTCATGGTTACATCCCATGAAAATCCCCATTTTTGCACCCCGAAGTTCCCATGCCCCAGCTCTTCCCACCTTGCTTCGCGAGTTGGCCACGGCGGCCAAGGTCGCCCCAATGGCTGCCATCCCAGAGGGCAGCAGCAGCGCTTGATGGCGACCCAGGGACAGACCGTAGAGCTCCAGCAGGGCTGACCTTGGAATATGAAGCGAATCTAGAAGATTTAAGTAAAGATCTGTAAGATGTACATAATCTATCTGTGCATATATATATATATATATACACTATAACCTATAAGATTTGAACACATTGTGTATATATATATATACAACTATCTACAAATTACAGCGCCAACGAGATGGAATATGGATAGAATTAAATCTATGGGACATCTAGATCTTATTGCAGATGGAATTCCTACTTTATGTACATATATATATATACACATAGATGATCATATATGTATATTATCCCATATGGACATATGAAGGATATCTACAATATGTGTAAGATATCTATCCATATAATCCATAAGATCGTAAAATGTGCATACATAGCTATTTTTGTTTTAAGTATCAATATTTCTATAACATAAAGATCACGAGGTTGCATAGAGGTATGCCAAATGATGCAACTGGGAAGTCAAACTACTACATAAATGACAATGCACACCCGATAAAATAAACAACATATGAAAAATATAAGATTGTAAACTGTGTATATCTTTAAACATCTGTAACATGTCCTATTGTTTGGGGTATGTAACTATATATGTGAATATATGTTATATATATATATGTTTATGTATATTGATTATATGTTACCTATATCTATATCTATATCTATAAATATATATCTATATATATACACCTGCTGTGAGATATTTTTTAAACTTTTGTTAACAAAAGTAGAACAGTGATATGTAATGGGATCTGAAGCAAACAAAAGAAAAGAGAGGGACTACTGAACATGTCAAAAAGGATTCAAATACACAAAAGCATCATATTAGGTGTCCTAAAATGGCGGTACTTGAAACCATCCAAAACTAGACCATGCTAATATTGAAACCTATGGTTTGAGGGATCCACCATTTGAAGAAACCTCCATATAGCCAAACGATGCCAAACGTGGGGTGTACTGAAAACAACGCAGCAGAACTTCCGATTGAATCAACATATATATATATATGTAGTGGAATGGGGTGGTGATCAACAACCGTAAGATGTTTATCACCAAAGCTTGGATCTTTTGAGAAAGTTATGGGGAATTTAACCAACAAACACCAGGGTTCTCATTGGCAACTGTGGGAACTGGACCAGAAACAGTTCAGATTGAAGCAGTAACAGAACATCTCTATACTGCATACACATGTTATCTCCAAGAAGAAAAAATATGTATATATATATACGTACGTATAAATAAATATGTATATGTATATACGCATATATATATGCACGGATACATAAGTACGTATGTATATATATATATATATATACGTATATATATATATATAATGTATATATATATACATTATATTCAGCCAAACCCAATGGATGCATATTGACTAGTTCCTGATTGCTACATATTGCTATAATCTGGACCATCGCCTGGCAGGTGACTTCATCGGGAGTGCAGGCGAGGGTCATGGCTACACCCACGGTTTGATTGCCACCATAGGCTGGGAAGTATATATGCAATGTAATGGTTGCCAAGTGGCGACATACTCAGGCTTTATATGCAGGTATTATTGATGGACATACATGGACATACGGACATATCAATATACAAAGTGTAGTCAACCTGCGGCTATCAATATTGAAATACGGGAGTAGAACCTACCATCAAAGGGGGTTGCTAAACTTGAGACGACCAAAATAAGGCAACTCTCCATAGAGGCAACAATATGATTCCTCAAGACTGCTTTCATGAGCCCCTGGGAATTTGCCAGAACAAACAACCAGTCATAGGCAAACACAGTTTATATCAAGGCAAGGATCCATGGATTGTATTTCTCCTCAGGGTAAAGAAAACCGGAGCAGTGCTTCAACTAGTCTTTAACTCCAAGGTCAACCAGAACATCATATACACTACTCATTCTTGACTCATAGCTGGAACCCAAAGGGCTCCAGTTTTGAATGCTTAGCATTGCTTAACCGGCTTAACCTCCCGGTCCCTCGATGTCCCTCGCAGTCCTGACAAGTGGCTCTAACTTCTCCCTGGATCGACTCCAAGTTCTGGAATACATGGCTCCCCTGACATGTTCGCTGAAGACCAGTGCTTCTTCGTCCAATTTCGGCATGCGCTGAGGGGGCACTGGATGGCACCGGGCGTGAGTCGTGGTTAAACGCTGCAGGGCGGACAAGGGCTGGAAACTTGGAGGTCCAATCTGTGGAAATGAGACTCCAAATTGTGATAAAACATTAATTTTGTAATTAGTGTTGTATGGTACCAAGTTCCTTGTTTTGCTTTTTTTCCAGGACGAAGGTAAGTTTGGGCCGAACTCGTTTGTGTTCCATTGACAGTCTAACCTTTTGTGGTACAACAGTGACATTATTATGTATGTAGCAAAGGAATCTCTGGAGTACGGCCAACCCGGATGAATAAACCACCAATTTATAAAGGGGTCCCCAAACTAGTGATAACGAACCAATTGTCTGCAAACTAATAAAGAAAATTAATATATATAAATATATATAGGTCGACAAACACTTAGACCATCCCCTTCTTGATTTTTGTGATGTTCTAAGTGTGTGTGTGCCGGCTCATTTGGAAAACGTTTGATGTTCTAAGTGTGTCGACATATACATCCTACTTCTTGTGGGTGTTATTCTTCTATCTTTTGGGCTTTACTTAATTACTATATGTAAGATTTGATCAGTGCACAGGTGAGTTTTATTATTTATTTATGGAGTGTTCGGCGCTGAGAAGTTTGCGTTGGAGAAAAAAACATGATAATGGACACATTTTTCCTCTGCAACATGATATGACGAGTAAGAACCAGAAACATCATGAACATCACAATCATCATCACAATCATTAAAGAAAATCATCATGATCATTTAACACAAATTCATAGATCAAATAGATATATGTTTATATGATATATAATATATATACATAACTCATGTTCACTAATATGAATCGTCATAATCATAGTCTCCTCATCCTCTTCATAGCAAGTTGGTTGTCGGATGATGTCGCGAATGACACAAGTGATGCATCACTTCTCTGAGCTCCCAACGCCTGAAAGCCAATCTTGGGCAAATGCCTTATCCTAGAGGCAGAGACTCGAAGCCACCTACATTTTTACCTTCCAGTAAACATAGAAAAAGACGTGGAAAACCACCCAGACATGTAGATCATTTTATGAAAGGGAAACCATGGTTGTTTTCCACATCTATGTAAACGCTTACCCCAGGGGCCCCAGGGTTTGTCTGAAATAGGCTGTCCTCTGCAAATTTTTAATCTTCTGCCAATCCATTGAGCGAATCATCAAATCCATTTTTTTTTGGCTTCATTAGAATGACCTCAATCCATTTTGGTGGTCCATATCCAAGCGAAACAAAGGAACTGCTTTGGTGCTTGAGGAAGTATTGACTTCTGATGTGGATGTCTAAGCTGGGGATTCTCCGCAGCACCCTGGGACAATATTCGCTCAGCACTTTCTTGGAGGATCAAACCAATGGACACATAATTCATCAGGAATTCATGAATAATGGGATTGTTTTTTAATCGAAACGGTATACAACATCGGGATTTACCCTGCAATACTTGGCATATTTGATAACTTTTATACAAAAACAAATCATTGGCGAATGAATATGTTTGCTTGATATGTTTCTGGGGCCAATCCGAACCATGTCCAAATTTGGCGTTCGTTTATCCTGCAAAACTTGGGTTGCAGAGTGTCATTTCCAGTATGTTTTTTTTTGTCGAGTTCCTCTATTTGTATCCCACAAGGATATGTGGCTACATATATATATACATAATAATTATATATATATATATATATTTCTATCTATCCAAACAAATATAATAATTAGTTAATATCCATCAATAGATGATATATATATATATATATATCCCTACATACATACATATACATGTATGTATATGTATATATATATATAATATCCAAACAAATATAATCATTAATATCCATCAATACATATGTACATATATATGGTCCCGTCCTCCGTCTCTCCCCCCCCCCCCCCCCCAATGGGTTGGGTCCCCAGGTAGTAGCCCCAATTCCCTTCTATTTGCAAGCTATTGGCAGCATTTCTGAGGTCCAGCTTCGTATTTGCTAGGTCTTTGCAGCATT
>Ga0126342_10005371_pt1 | contig 22317 bp, 19 predicted proteins | sample Cyp1metagenome_FD_92528 | JGI IMG/M metagenome (GOLD analysis project Ga0126342, IMG submission 92528) | Coral microbial communities from Lord Howe Island, Old Settlement Bay, Australia - Cyphastrea 1 metagenome | ecosystem: Host-associated > Invertebrates > Cnidaria > Coral ...
ATGTATGTGTATGTATGTGTATGTATGTGTATGTATGTGTATGTATGTGTATGTATGTGTATGTATGTGTATGTATGTGTATGTATATGTATGTATGTATGTATGTATGTATGTATGTATGTATATCCACACTCCAAACTTACCACAAAATGTGGTGACATATTCCAGCACTGTGGCGTCTGATTGGTTAAGATACCCAGGAAGCTGATTTCCACCGTTTGCTGGCGGAAGCCGACGAGTTCTTGGCCGCCTCCTGCGCATCCGCAGCGGCGTTGGGAAAGGCGGACCGGCGCTTGACGGAGGCGGACCAGGCGCGAAGCAGGCCATGATGAGATGATGGGATGTATCAGATAGATATTCTGGTGACTATATATTGTGCTACTATGTGCTACTAAGATTGCGAATTTCCTTGTACTTCATGATGTGTTTGAAAGAGCTTGATGGGGTGTTGACTACATGCACATGTAATTATATATACATGTATGCCAACTATTTATATTTAAATGCCCGATCAGGCAAGTCGGAAAGTAGAAACACTTTTAATGTAAGGATCACTTTCAGAGATGGGGTAGCAACTACTTACAAACATATGTATTATATATTTATATTATATATATGTGTGTGTATGTGTGTATTTTTGTTCACTCTTTACTATACTTATTCCACAGATTTTTTCAGGACCTCCAATGATGGGACCTTCCAAGAATATTCCCATTCTATTGGGCTTCTGGGATGGGAATGGGTCTTCCATGGAACACCAGGCTGTGAAGCAAATGGACCTGGAAGTGCGTGCCTTACCTCCAGAGGCACGGCAAAAGCTCCAGGAGACGCTGTGAAGTCCCCAATCCGGAGCAAAATAGGGGTTTCATCACAGAAAATGGGTGATTTACCCTCTGGTAAACTAACATAGCTATGGAAAATCACCATTTTTAATGGGAAAATCCACTATTAATGGCCATTTTCAATAGCTAGGTCGTTACGTTAAATTACCAGAGGGTAACTGTATAGAGAAAATGGTGACTGACCAAAACCCATAGAAAATGGTGATTTAACATGATTGAACTCCAGAACATGGTGACAAAAACCATAGACCATAGACATTGGTGTGTTAGTCATAGAAAGGTGCCCCCCCCGTGAAATGTTTGTTGGTGTATAACTTTATAACCGGATAATTCCCATGAGACATAGTGCGATATATCTATCATTAAGCCAACAGTTCACCCAGCTATAAGCCAACTTATATAGCCAATTGTGGAACCAACCCTGGAATTAAGTAGCGTTCTGTGGCTTCTCCCGACTCTTTTTGTTTCAAAGGAGAAGATCAAGGGCTTCAAAGCCTCGGTCAGCGAGCGTCGGAAACAGAAGGAGGCCCGGAATCGTGAGGTCCTGCTGGGCGACGCATCGGCGTCGGTGCTGGGAAAATCTGCGGATGAGCACGGCAGGGCCGAGGACATGAACCAGTCCATGATGGACGCCTCGCGCTGCTGGGTTCAAAATGGGCTAACTTTAATTGGAACGACTTTAACAAGGTAAACCCAGAATAAACCCTCCCTAACTGGAGTTTGATTAGTCTTGTTCTGTCTTGTTATTGGGTATGCCCTTAAAATAGGATGATTTGCAATGACCTCCAAATGTTTGCTCAATGGGATAATTTATTTTTTGGGTTTACCACGGTTTACCAAGGTTTTTTAAATTGGGAGCCAGAACAAGCCAGCACACAATATTACATAGTTGCATAGTATATTGGGAACCATGCCCAATTCAGATTTCTACTTACCGTATCTTCTATAGCGAGTGGCTGTCCCTGTTTGGGCAGTTGAACCCCTATTGGTTGATGATTCGCCGAGGAAAGCTGCAAGAGGCCAAGCGAACAGTCCTGGATTCAGAGCAGATTGGGTTGCCAGCCATCAGCTGGTGCTGCTGTTGACCTTAACAAAATAGCAAGCATTGGTGATGAAGATTGGGATATAATGGGGATATATATGGAATGATATATCACCCATCATATTGGATTTTAATTTTGGGTGTCTCTGACAATGTGGTATATGGTATACGGTATACGGATGTATACGGTATAACATGGTGTACCACCAATTTATCACAATTTATGATGAGGAAAATTATGATATTTTGCCATTCAGCTATACGGTATAACATGGTATACCACCAATTTATCGCAATTTATGATGAGGAAAACTATGATATTTTGCCATTCAGCTATGTAATTACATGGTTTTCATGTTTGTGATTGATAGAATTTGGTGGAATTTTGGAGGTATGCCAATGAATGTGTGTTATTTTCTGAAGTGAAGGCCTGACACGGTCCACACATGCTGGACGGAAGCCATGTTCCAGCACTATGAATTTACATAGATCCATCAGGTCCAGTGTGAAGCATGGAACTTCTGGCTGATGTTTTCATTTGAATTCATTTGTTCTTCTTCATTTCACCCAACAATTCAGGAAGATGACCCCAATATGCCCTTTGGTAAACAAACATAGCTATTGAAAATGGCCCATAGAAATAGTTGATTTACCCATAAAAACACTAGTGATTGATTTTGCAGATTTACCCATTAAAAATTGTGATTTTCCATAGCTGGTTGGTGGTTTCAAACATTTTCTAGTTTTCCATATATTGGGAATACTCATCCCAACTGACATCAACTGACATTCATATTTTTCAGAGGGGTAGGTATACCACCAACCAGTTTTCCATAGCCATAGTCATGTAATGAAACGTTTACCCAAAAGAAAAGATAGTGATTGATTTACCCATCAAAAATGCTGATTTTCCATAGTTATGTAAACGTTTACCAGAGGCTAATCACCATTTTGCTGGGGGTTCTGCGCCTCCTCCCTGCCTTCGAACATCCCAAGGCTGGACGTCATGGGAGACCTACGGCTCCAGCGTGAAACCATCGAACGCAGCCGCGACAATATGGGCAAGGTGAAGGGCGATCTTAGTGACACAGGGCCCCTTTGGTTAGCGGAACTATTGAAAGTGGTCATTGATTATCATGGATAATCATGGATAATAATGGATTATAATGAAATATACTGTATATCTATTATGGAAAATAATGATGAACATAATGATTATAATCAATGATTCATTAATATCACAATCCAGTGTATCCGTCATGATATTATAAAAACGTGACACATCATTTTGATTATAATGGATAATAATGGATAATGGATTACAATGGATTATAATGGATTATAATGAATTATAATGAATTATAATGGATTACAATGGATAATAATGGATAATAATAATGGATTATAATAATGGATAATAATAATGGATAATAATAATGGATAATGATAATTGATAAGAATAGTGGATAATAATAATGGATTAATGGATAATAATAATAATGGATAATAATAATGGATAATAATAATTGATTATGATAATGGATTGTAATAATGGATTATAACAATGTATTATAATAATGGATTATAATAATGGATGCTGTAATAATGTATCCATTTTGGAAAACAATGATTATATATTGATTATATATTGATTATAATGATTCATTAATATCATAATCCAGTGTATCCATATTTAATATTTTTTTTTTGAAACGTGACACTTGTAATGGATAGTTGTGTTACCCTGGTAATTGATGGGATAGTAATGGTTAATACTGGCTAATGATGGTTGAGAATGGAACAATGACCAACAGTATCCAACAGTAATGGATGAATAATGGATAATTGGAATACTCTCTGGTAATTTAATAGAGCTATTGAACATGGTCATGCATTTATAGTTGATCTACATAGTAAAAAGTGTGATTGTCCATTGCTAATGTTAGTTTACCAGGGGGGAAATGTGACGGAAGTGACACATGTCATGAAAACCATCCCTTTTCACCAAATGAAACCTTGATTTAGTCATGAATTAACTTATTACATTTGGATAAATAGACTACCCTCTGGTAAACTAACATAACTATGGAAAATCACAATCTATCACAATGTTTAATGGGAAAACTCACTATAAATTGCCATTTTCAATAGCTACATTAAATTACCAGAGGGTATATATAAATAGTACCGACCTCACTGCGACGTCACTGGAATGATGATTAGAAGTAGCTATCCCAAACTGTCATAAAATGATATAACATGTCTTGATTTCGGGTTAGTTATTTTTTCTTTTTTATAGAACGGGGTGTGCCCACCCATGCCCCATAGGCCACTGCATTAATTTTGTCATTCAATCCCTACAATTTCTATCAGGTAATTTTTGCAGATAACTCTATGAAGCTGCCACTTGTCTCAAGCGGAGCAGCATGAGGCCTTTCATGCTCGGGATTAGCGTGCTTTTCGCATGCCTTTGTTTGGAATTGCAGGGATGCGTTCCAGGTGTTCAGGTCGGGGCAGCTGCCCGAACTGGTTTGATCCTCATGATTGTCACCTCAGTCATTATCCCGTTGTGGCTCCTACTCTCGGCCTGGTATTGGTGTGAAAAATGCCCAAAGCGAATCCAGGAGTGGGCCCTGCAAGGCCCGACAGAAGTGAGATTCCCCAGACAGTTTCTGTGTATTTGTGTCAGGGCGATTTGTCCGATCTTGGTGATCCCGGCGAACATCCTCAGTTGGATTCTCTGGTCATATAACACCAGCAACATGACATGTGAGAACTTGGCTACCTTTGAGCCAGAGCTGTGTGGACATCTTAGTTGGAGGCAACCCTATGGTGCGGGTTTTTCTGCGTCAGAGTGCTGTATCTGACCAGCTTTATCTCGCTGAAGATGTCGACAGGTCTGAGTTGCACCAATGTCGACAGGCGCACAATGCACCAACATGGGGATGTCCTAAATGATCTGTACCATGGGTGTACCATGGTGTACCCCTAAAGATCCATTTTGATAGGATTTTCCATTCACCATCCATTTTGAGGTAGTGGAAAGCCCCTAATATCTTTGCGCAGTGGGTCAAGTCAAAGGCTCCAATCCTGGCACAACGCCATTCGCGGCACCAAAAAAGGGTCTAAAGGGGACCGTGCTGCAGCTGCCTTCGCTGTCATTGCCTGATTCTGCCTGATGCCTTGCAACTCAGATCCACACACAAAAAAAAAACAAACTTTAGACCTTAAGACAAACTTCCATACAACTTATCATAGAAATCATCACAGCAAAATACCACATGAAATCATAACATCATACCCACCAATCCACTACATAACATTTATCACATAATCATATATATATATATATGTATATATATATGTATATATATATGTATATATATATATGTATATATATATGTATATATATATATATATATTTGTAAAGCCACTGCCCCTTCATATCCTCCCACGAGATCATAGAATGTTGTCCTCCCACATCAGTTTTTACGTGCTTCCCAGATGCTGGCAGGGCTTCACTGTGCTTTTTCGTTTGCACACCTCACACGATTTCTCTTTTTGGTTGCATTCTCTTCTGTATGCTTTACTTTGTTCAGGATTTTTCAGGAACCCATGTCTCATTTTTTGCCCTCTTTCTTTTCAACATCATCTTGTCTGCATCTTCTTCATCTAGTTCTACACACTGCACAGCAGGTATTTCCCAAATGTGTTAGGAGTTCTTGTTTACACCTACAAGATGCACAAACTGTTTTATTTCAGTGTAATCCATCCCTATCCTATTAGTCACTATGGGTAGTGGTCCATCCCTTTAAGTATAATTCCCCAACATAATTCCTAGCAACAGCATAACACCCAACAGTAAAACAACCTTAAACATGTAACATAGTTTATATAGTAAAATCTTCTATGAAAAACAAGGGGGTAACCTCCACAAATTTCATAATCTATTTTGACATATTATGGGATTAGTTCTATTCAAACACTTCATCACTGGTATTGTGGTACCAAGCCGTTCCTGGCATACTGACTGGATTTGACCTCAGGTGGGACAAAACTACAGCATGGCAGGAAAGACGCTGGAAGGAATGTTGGCAAGGGCAGACCAGAATAGGAGGATGGCGCCTTGCCATCAGAGTCATATGTTGCTTTCCACCACAGGCGTTATCAAACTCATGTTTTTTTCAAGTCGTTCGATATGGAACCCTTGAGATTTTTGCTGTGGAGTGATTAGCCCGAATGACATACTGATGCCGGTGGTTGATCTTGGGCAGTTCAGGGAGCCGATTTGAAATGCTTTGGATATAGCCCCGAGTTCAAGTTGAGCTCAATGATTGAGAATTGGGGGGCCTGACCCCATGGTATTTGACAGTGTCTTAGTTGATTGAATCATTGAATGGGGATGTCAACATCTTTGGCTTTTACTTTCGCCAAAAAATCATCCAGCCCCTTGACCGCGTTCAACTGCCCCAAGCCAGAGGTGAGTTTCATTGCTGCGTGAACCCCAGCAACCAGCCAAGATGAACATCAAGGTTTCCTAGGGGGTAGCCCCAAATCATCCATTTTAAATCATTTGAATATGATTTTCCATGAAATAAACTTAAATAAACATAAATAAACGATTCAGCTATTGGGGTACACCCTGACTATGGGGTTCCCCCCATCTGTCAAGGTTTGTCTCATTGCCGTGTTAATGCTCTTCATGATGTCCGTGGCCTTCTATTTCATCGCTGGCGGATGAAGCCGCCCAGCGAACGTCGGTGGCGTCTCAAAATGGCACGGGATGGCACGGGAAAAGGGGGAAAGTGCCAGGTTCTAACAACCTGGCGGCTGAAACGACTAGTGAAGGATGAAATGGCTTCCTCAGCATCTCGTAGCAATGCGGAACATGAACATTTTCTTCCGAACTAAGCCAGGTCCGACCTGGTGGATTTTGCTTCCAAGACCCCCTTCTTGGGACCTCCCAAGTCTGGATTAAAGGCGAAGCGTTTTTCGTTGCCAATGGCTCCAGCTGCCGATGAAGAGACAAGGATGTGGCCGCAGTTGAGCCCTTAAAATGCTGAAAAGAGGTGAAGAGTCCATAAGTCCATAAATTCAATGAATAAGTTGCTGCAAGATTCCGCACTTCAGAAAATTCTCCATCATGAAGGGAAGACCCATGAAGACACCTCAACAAAAATACCAGCTGCCCGTGTTAATGGCTGAAAGCAGCCTTAGGGGTGACACCATGAAACGGCCACAAACCCTGCCACTAATTACACAACCAACATACTTGTAGACTTATGATATCTCGACGTGTATATATATATGTGGAGTTTTCAACTTTTATTATCTTTATTGCATTTTGTGTTGCAGTGATCAATATATAGAATTGATATGCACACGCATGGCGTGTATGCATATTATATATAATATATATATAATATTCTTATTACATCTTGTTACTGGTCTTAATCATTATTAGTATTATCATTATTATTTCTATGTTTATCTATTTTTATTATCACTATATATATATATATACACATGTACACGCATGTGATCCTAGCCGTGTGAAGAACGCACCGCTTGCATCCGCGGATCGCCACCTTGGGGACGCCCACGTTGACATGGCCTTTGCGGTGGGGCCGCTCAAGGATCTCAAGATGACCCTTTGTTTGGTTAGTCTCCAATTGAATATATCTATGTATCTATATATATATACATGTTTGTGTACAAACATGTTATATATATATATATGTAATTCCGATATATATATATATAATATATATATATATATAGATGTCTGGATCTGGAACCCAAAGGACCTTTTGGAAGTTTTGACCCATACAGGGGGTTCACCATACAAATAAAGGTAATGTTCAAGCTGCGCTTCCAATATTTATAGCTATGGCTATATCCATGATATATGATATATCTCCATCAAAAGGTCCCTACTTGGAGGCGGAAGCCTCAACACAAGGGGGGGGCTTCTCCAAACGATTGGGTAGAGAGCCAATGGAAAATTGGGATGTGATCAAGGAATCTATGCACCGTTAGCTGTACCAGTCCCTCAGTAAAGGTGAGGTGGCGTTGTTTCAACGGTTCATTCGATGCAACAAACACGGTTTCATCCAGCCTTCCAAGTGAAAAGAACGAGCAGCCACGCAAAAATTGACTCAAACTTGAATGCCTGAATGTATGTATCTACCACCCAAGGAATCTGGTGGGATTTGGTCGTGTAGCCGCCTCTCTCATCTTGTTCCAGCCGCTCTTTGTGTTGGTGACGCTACCTGAGATTGCCGTCCATGTCAACCTTTATTGGAAGCATGAAAGCCTATAAAACAATTTTTCGATGATCATAGTGAAGCCTTCATGAAGTTGTATATGTGATTATATGTGTGTTTGTTGTGTTTGGTTGTTATGTGTTTTACTGGCAATACAAATCCTGTAATTACATCAGAGAATGTATGTATTTTGTGTGTGTGTGTTGGTTTTTTAATTTTTCTTTTAGGGAATAGCGAGTTAGGTAGATAATGATAAATCGATGTAGATAGATAGGTAGATGGATGGATGGATAGATGGATAGATAGATAGATAAATAGATAGATAGATAGATAGATAGGATAGATAGATAGATAGATAGATAAATAGATAGATAGATAGATAGGATAGATAGATAGATAGATAGATAGATAGATAGGTAGACAAACCGTGACAAAGCCACACCAGATGTTGTTTTAATTCATTGTCCATGGCCCAGGCACGAAATTCGGTGTACATCCGAAATCTTAGCGGGGCCGCTCAATTTTTCTGGACGGTTGATGTGGGAGGCTACCACAGGAGATGTTTGGGATTCCCTTGTGACCCTCGTTGTTGGTCACATGGACCGGCATTTTATTTACTGTATTTTACTGTAAAGTGTACCTATATATACAGTATATATATATATGTATAAAAATGTATATATATATATATATACTGTATATGAAATTTATCGGCTGTCTCAATCCATCCTCAGCACCTAGGATCTTTGCATTGTGTCATGTTTTTAGCTGTTGCAAAGTAGAAACATCGATCCCAGCAGAGCCGGATAAATGGTATGCCATTTGTATGCCATAGTGATACCCTCCGGTAAAACATACAAAAAACTATGGAACATCACCATTTTTAATGGGTAAATTTACTATTTCTATGGTCATGTTCAATAGTTTTTTGTATGTTTACCAAGCCGGGTATCTCACCAGAACCAGCTGTTTCGCCAGTTTTTCGCCCCACGTCGTTGTTTTTTTTAACAGATTATAACATGAAATGCGTACGCAACAAATGTATATATATATATATACAAATTTATATTACATTTGGTGTATCATGCTAAAACTTTTTGGCGTGTACATTTCACATGTATATCAAGGTTGGGCGCATCATATCAAGGTTTAACAACTGAAAACACATCCACGTGGTACAAGGGAAAAGGGGGTAGACATATTGCAGGTATTGCGTAACATTGCCTTCACCTATTGATATCAACATTGCTAACAACGAACCCAACATTATAGCCAATATCAACATATTTGTTGTAGCATTATTTACTTACTTACATATATATATAATATTATAAATCAATGGTATCAGGCTGATATTGCCAGTTTTTTTGTGAACTTGAAGAAAGTCTGCAAATGTGAGGCCCTCAAGTCACCGAGGAGGTTCTCAGAGAAACCTTTGGGACACTGGGATGCAATGGAGATGTCCAACAGGAAACTAGAGATGTTGTAGGTTGATGTAGGTTGCGTGCATTTTCATATGGTATGTTTTTTTTTTAAAGTCAAATGAGTGAAGAGGTGTTTCCCACATGTTCCTGGTCTATTTCATGTGGTTCCCTCAATTTCATCCTTCTCCAATTGTTGATGCACCTCACAGTGCAGACGATACTTGCACAGTCAGAAGAGCCTAGGTACAGCTCCAACTCAAGTCTAGTGTTTCCATGTGTTTCCTGTGCTGTCTCCCATTTCTATGTGTTTGAAAAATGGCAAACAGGCCTTCAAAATCAAGATAAATCAAGGTCATTTGGGCTTCCTGGCCACAGCAACCTGGCCACAGCAACCTGGCCGAGGTCATGCGATGCCATCGAGAGGGCTTGGGGACTTGGGGACCCTGCCGGACCTTGCTGCCATGGACCTGGACCCGATCCGAGCCATAGATTTCTATGATCATTGCCCGATCCGGCAAATAGGCCTGATTTAAATAGGCTTCTATATGATTCTATATGCTTATATATTTATATTAATATGTATTGTATTATTTATTTATACATTTTTTAAATGTATATATATATATATTCAATAATAATAATATATAATATATATATATAATATTTATAGCTTTATAGTATGATATATATATATATATAAATAGATTTGTACGGTAAAAGACCTGAACTTCGCTTGGATCCACCCAGAAGCTGGTTGTTCAGCACATCTCCGCAGGTCTTGTTCCGATCCTTCCAGGGGAGGACAGTCCTTGCCATGGCATCTTTAGCCGGGATTGGAATTGCACCTCTATAATTTTTATATAACGAACCATAACGAACCTCACATTTTCTATATTGTATGTTTAACCATATATAACCTATTAATTAACATTATTAACTACCTTTAACGACGCAATTTTCTTAACATTACTTACGGACATGATGCACACGCGCTAGCATATGGCGATATGATATCACTTAGATTCACCGCCAGGACCACGGAATTCTTCGCACAGCTCGACTTCAAAAGCTCAAAGGGCGTTTTGGAGGACTCAAAAACTGGGTGTTTTGGATGATTGGTTAGGCACCGTTAGGATCCCTTAGGTGCTTACAATTTATATAAGTTTCTTTCTTCTTTATATGTATTAATGATTATTAATGTGTATATACACACAATGCAAATACCAATGAACAATATTGCTATTGTGTATTATTATGTGCTATTATATGCTATCCCACCAAATGGTAGGGTCTTTTGATGGGTCCTTACGCGGTAAGTCATCGGGCATGAAGTCACAGGGCGCTTCCAGTTGTCAACATACTTGATTTCTATATGACTTCGAATGGGTTAGCATGACACCAAGCCACTGCCAGTGTTTGATAGCACATTTTTTGTATATACTATTACAAATTAGATACTGTAAGTATATAGTTTATAGTAAGATTTGGTTTCAATTTCTCCCTAGCCTGACTAATATGACTAATCCTGATCAACCTGTATTTGGGTACACTAACCCAATTGCTTTGCCCGTTCCAAAGATGTTCTTTGCTCCACCCTTCCCATCCATCATGTTTACCGTGCATCATTTGCTTTAAACATAGGCCTCCAATGAAAACACCGAGGGAGGGTTATTACATATCAAATATAATTATAAATATTATAACTCCCACAACGATAGAACAGTAATTTAAGACTATTTTTAGTATAGTGGATTATTGGAACATTTCATATCCCACTTTTATCACTTACCCTCTGGTAAATTAACATAGACCCTGAAAATCACCAATTTTTAGAGGAAACTAATCTTCCAACCCCTATCTACCAGGGTCTATGTTAATTTACTTATCAGTTCCTTTTCGGTTCTTTGGTTGCGAAAAAAAAATCTCGACCTTCCCAGGCGCATCAGATGAGCGGAACCAAGGTCATGGGACAGGTCATTGAGGCTCGCCCTGTGAACTGGGGATATCACTTTACCGCACCGTTTGGATAATATATAATATACCATCTGGTTATTTAACATAGCCGTGGAAAATGGCCCATTTATAGATGGTTTACCTGGGTTTACCTATTATAAATGGTGATTTTCCATGGCTATGTTAAATAACCAGATGGTATAGTATATACTCAGATGGTATAGTATATACTATAACTATAATATTGTATACTGTAATATTTAATATACTATATGATTTATATACGGTATGTACAATATATGTTATATCTTTTACTATATATATATACACATATCATATATACATTATATAGGTTTGCAATGGGTCAAGATGGATCGGGTGAGTCAAGTTCATGTGGTAAAAACGCTTCCCTGACAGTGAAATCCCCAATGGTCAAAGCTCTGGAAATCTTCAATAATGTGGGTAAAACAATGTCATAAACCACCCGATGTTTGATTGTTTTTTACCACCAATTTTTTTGGTGATTTGGGATGGTTTATGATTGTTTTAAACAGTTTAAACACATGAAACTTGTTGTAGATCCCATGAAACATCCAACATCTAATAGTCAATTAGTCAATATCCCATGACCTAAACCATTGAACTCTTCTCCACCGAAGTAGATGCGAAGCGCAGGTCTCGGTGATGGATCCCGGCTCCAAAGACATGGGCCGAAAGGTGCCTTAAAAAGGGTGAGGAAGAGATAGCGTAGATCCAATTTATAGTAATTTATATTCAATTCTCAAGCGGAAGGGGGGGGTATGTATTTGACCAATCTTGACCATGTAGTTTTAAGATTTGATCTGAATTTATGAAGGCATTTTTCAAGTCATTTCTCACTGTAAGTAGGTCCAAAACCCGGGCCGGGGTGCACAAAGATTCCAAGTGATGCAGCCAAAACATGTTTCCAGCATGGCAGTTCGATGTTTTCAGGCTGCTGTTCATCTTGTTGGGGGCTGGCAGCGGCCCAGTGTCCAACAGTCCAAATCTGCTTCAGGCACCCAGGAAGTAAGTGTGTCATAACCACAGTTATCAACAGGGTAATCATGGGTTAGTCCAGTTGTAAGTAGGGTCATAACTCTTTACCCATGAAGAGTCTCGGCTCTGACCATCCATTTAGCACCCATTTCCATTACCAATGATAGTGGATAGCCAGTACTGGCTATCATGGTAGGGGGAAGTATTTCCTTCTCAGACCTTCTCTATATCTATTCATACCAACCATTTTTCAGGCTCTTGAATGATTTACCCTCTGGTTATTTGACATAGCCATGGAAAATGGCCCATTTAATCCCATTTATAGATGATTTTCCCAGCTATAAACCTCCATTTATAAGGGATTTTCCATGGCTATGTTAAATCACCAGATGGTACGGTAAATTCAACCAGATTTTTGGCATCCTGGCAGATGTGGAACGTCCAACGGTCCTGGGAGTCAGTGTCGGAACGCCTAGATGGCACTGGCCGGGTCGAATGTCAAGCCCAGATCAGTAAAGCCCACATACCAAGATCGGGTGGTACCATGTATGATTCGAATTACTATAGTTAGGGGATGTTAGGGGACACCCCAGACCCTACTTTGGAGGAAATAATTTTGGCCTTTTACACGCCTGTACTAGACAACTAAAGCAGTTTTCCTGTTTTTTCTCCAATAACTCTTCTTGGAATAAAAACACAATTCTGGGAGACTAGGTCAAGATATGTCAGAATTGAAGACAGGGTACCGCGGATGGACTGGACATGTTTGGTACTAAACTTTTTTTTTCTGGGTACAGGTACCCAATGTTGACCTATCTGAATCCATCCCCTTATTTGACACCTGTCCCTGGGATGATGAACAGGTCCTGTATGTGACCCACACACTGAGGTCAGATCAGATGCAATCTTTACTTATTACACAATAATACAGTAATAAATATCTTAATGTATACATATATATATGTATTATATACGCATTATATGTATCATGCCTTTTCACCAGGCATGTTTCTTGCAGCTGAGTAGCTTCCTGTTTCACCAGACAAGGCCCGAAGAGCAAGAAGAGGAGTTGGCAGCGGCCACAGCGGAGCCCAAAGGCGTCCAGGCCGAATACTTCCGGTGGGATCTCCCAGGCGGTGCCCAGGCGGTGGTCCGAGGTGGTCTTTGAACTGAGTTGGTTGAAGTAATAGTTATTATACTGAAGTCTTGATAGTTGATTTACTCATTCAAAATAATAGTGATTTATAGTTGATTATACAACTTCAAATGCACATCTATATAGTTGATTATACAACTTCATGGTCATTTATAGTTGATTTACTCATTCAAAATGGTGATTTTCCATAGTTTTTTGTATGTTTACCAGAGGGTAACTTCATGTTAACTGATGTTAACTGTTGGGTTGATGGGAGATATCATGATATATCCAGAATAGAAGTACGAGGGGCCTCATATTTAGCTATGTTGGTTGGGGATTATGGATGATTATGGTAGATAGATTGTCACATGCATTTATAGAAAGAAGCTGATATGTGTATATATATATGTATATGTATATTATATATATAGATGGGGTGAACCACATTCTGCGGGTGGCTACCAAGTCCCCAACAATCGGACTCATCTTTTATGTTACCTCTGTTGCCGGCAGTTGAAAGGGATGAAAAAATGCATTTCTCCAATTTATGTTGCCAGGGGCAGGCGTTGTGGCATTACTTGGTATTATTGTCATTATTGATATTTATTGGCATTGTTGATTGTCATTATAAGACACGCACACACATATGTATATATATATGAATCGGGATTATGAATACCATCACTATCATTCTACTTGTTTGCCTGGGATTCTGTGATTAGCTCAATCTTTCAGCACCGATGTCTTGTCTGCGATGTTTCTTCTTTCGCAGCCCAACCAGCCGAAAAAGTCTCCGCAGTGGCTTCCGGGCCCTTGCCATGGCGCTTTCCTACTGGGAGAAATGGAATATGGCGGCTTGGCTGTAGCAGAAGTGGACATAGATTCAGGGTGCTAGAGACACATGGAGAAAAATAACACGAATTGGAAACAACACCACCATATTCTGAATATTCCTACTTAAATTAAATTGTGAAATTGTTGGTGGTTCATTGTTTGGAGCTTGACAGAATTTCTTTGAAGGCATGGTTGGACCAGGGGAGATGCTTAAAAAATACTGAGGCAGTGATTGTCATGGAACGGGTCACATTAAGTTTTTGATACCCTCCAGTAATCCATGTTTGAGTACCGGAGGGTAACAGTTCAATAAATTTCGGTGTTTAAAGACAGACTATATATTGCTAATCACCTTTGTCAAACAGTGTGCGAGATATATTTTTGTGATGGCAGAATATATCGGAGACTGATACATTGGTGCGCAGGTATAGAGCCACAACCGCTCATGTCTCGTGTACTGAACGATCCTAGTGTTATTGTGTTTCTGTGTTGGCTGAGTTGCACCATTCTGATCGAAGGTATGGCTTGCAGCCAACTTCTACATTCACTTCGGCTGGGAAATGAGCCTTTTGGCTGAGAAATGCAGTTCACCTCGGCTTCCGGGTCCGGCCCAAAGAACCCAAAGTGGATCAAACGTGGCTATTGCCAAGTTCATGAGGAGTCCAAAAACTTTTGAGCCAACCACTGGATTTACCATTTCTAGCCCAGGCTACCTATAATTATGGACAATCTCCTATTTGTAGATTGAATATTATATAATTATATATATGATTGAATTGTTTGGCAAAAATCCATGGTTTTTTCTCATAACCTATGAATCCTCCATGTCTTTCTTAGCTCAGGGGAGCTGACATTTCGATGTGCATCGACTCTCGAGGTTTGCTGGGCTTTTTTGACTATGCCGAGTGGGAGGGAGGGCCGGGAAGCTCAATGGACCCATGGACAGCTGGGATGGATCTGTGGGAAAACTCGAGTTGCCAGTTCTAGATGTAAGTGGATATACCCTCTGGTTATTTAACATAGCCATGGAAAATGTCCCATAGAAATAGATGGTTTACCTGGGTTTACCTATTAAAAATTGTGATTTTCCATGGCTATGTTAAATAACCAGAGGGTATTCATTACAATCATTACATAACCATAGCTATAGGGCCATAGATAGGGCCCCATATCCCACCTTTTGGATCCTGTTTGGGGGTTATTATCATGATTATGCCCATCAATATCCTAAGCTTCAATCGCCAAATGATCCCAATATGATTTAATTTGAATTGAATAACTCAATTATATACTCCCAAATATTGCTATGTTATTTACCATAGTTATACATTGTTATTCCAATATAGTTATTATATAAATGTTATTAACTGCTACACCCAGAAACATGGTGAAGCTCAGGTTCAAACCCTGGAATTTTTTGTGTGCTACCTTCAGCAGCTACGGGAACTACGACCGACGTGGGGGCAGCCCAGTGATTCAGATTGGTGGCTATGAGACGACTCAAGATCTGGCACCACCAACCGGATGGTTGAAACATGTTGAAACCCTATAAATCATGGGATACACCATCTATATCCATCTATGAACTGGTGCGGAATTTCGCCACCATCCACAGTAGTTCGGCAATTTTGGATTTCAAGTGTTTTGGTGATAAAACCAAGAGGTCTATTTTGGATCGCTACCACCCAGGACCCACTTCTAAGTGATCTTTCATGATCTCTTGCAGGAGCTTCGCTGTGTAGAATTCCATCCTTTTCGTGGAGATGTTCACACAACATACATGGATTTTTCACGGAACATCTTCATGGGTGGATCAAACAAATGATCAAACATGGTATGAATGTTGCGCTTGCCGGGTATGAACATGTTGTGCTTCATAGATTCATAGATCTTTGTCCCTGGTAGCCTTGCCCCGGTCGCCCCGGTGTTCGACATTGTTCGACCATGAGCTGTGACGTGTACAGGTTACAAGTTGAAGCCAGCTGCCGAGTACCATGGGACCAAGGCCAGTATCGACAAGGCGCGGTTCGTTTTTTGAACCAGGAATGGTTTCTATCATATACATTCATATTCCATGGTGTTTATCCATGGTTTTTGTAGGGATTGTCATCAAGTGGTACTCGACCAGGTAGATATTGGGATCCTCGATTCCTGCTGGGATTTCCTCCGTGAGGTGGTCCTGGCCGTCGAAGTCCCCGCCGGACTGATTGACGGAGCATTGTGCCTGGTGTGGCTGAAGGCATGGATGGTGTTCCATGGGAATATGATGGCCGGCTATAGCTATGGAATGCTATGCATAGAAAAATGACAGATGTTGTTGGGATTGTTCATTTGATCAGCCTGAAAAACATTCTTCTCGATTGCAATCTACATGTCCTACACCTGTGAAAGATGATATGGCCACAGGTAGTGGCCATATGCAACAGTAAAACAAGTGATGAACATCTTTCGTTGGGTTTGCATGCTTCCTTTTGGAGGGCACCCGCAGTGGGCAAAGATGGGCAAAGGGCATCACCACGTATCACCACAGGGTGATTTCCAAACATCTCCCAATCTGTTGCTGAGTCATGTAGATAGATGGTATACGGAGAAAAATGTCCACTTGGATGTATATGTACTTAGTCCATGCCCCAAAAAAGAACATGCAAGATCAAATATGCATGTGCCCCTCCATATTGAAATATGGCAGTGTGTCAAAACCTTGTACCCCTGTAGTTCACATCAAAATAGCTGGTAAATGGATGTTCATTCCCCTAAAAATGGCATTAATAGGTATTGATCCATACCCATATCACCATGTGTAAATCCCCATGTTACAATGTGGTTTTTGAGTTCACTGCGGCGAGGGAATCTTGGACAACGCCTGGTACCGTGACATGGCAATGATGAAGTTTTGGGCGTTGCCGCGTCTCCCAAAAAATGTGGCAATGTTTGGGGAACAGCATGATTACCCTCTGGTAATGACTAACATAGCTATTGAAAATGACCATTTATAGTGGATTTTCCCATTGAAAATGGTGATTGTCCATAGCTATGTTAAATTACCAGAGGGTAAGCCATATAGAATTATTTGATTGAGTTGGGGGTACCCTGCTATTTTCAGACAGACCCATATATATATATATATATTCTGCAGTGTTGTTAATCATTGAAGCTGCACAAAAAGATCAAAAAGTCCCTGCAAGCCTCGACCCCAACACAAACCCATATCATATCAATTCATATTGCTGGTTATATACCCCCAATAAAACCACATTCTATTCTTATATATCATATAATAGTTGGTGGTCTACCCCCCCCAAGGTGAAGCCCCCAATAGTATCTTTGTTGAAAAGCCCTTCTCGGTCCTTGTTGGTGGTTCATCCCTGAGTGGCTCAACCATTGGGGTCAACCTTGGTAGTTCGGCGAATCTGAAATTCGAGCCACATGTTTCGACTGGTTTCGACATTCTCCCCATGAGATCTCCATGTTTAATGCTATTCTGCACCATTTGAGCCACCAAATTTGTGGATGGTAAGCGATGGGACCTTCCCAAATTTGTGGATGTCCTTTCCGTGAACCTAGGGTTTTCAAGATTGCTCATTTGTTCTGGTTTATGTAACGCCCCATTCGTTTTCGCCGTTTTCGCTGTGCTGACTACATTCTCGATATTTTTTGTTGATGAAACCCATATGTGTCTCAGTCAAAATCCCATTAAATATTGAATAATCAACATACTGTTGGTGAAATCCCATCAATGTCCCATAAAATGTGCCATGTTTCATGGTCAAAATCTCATGAAATTCCAATTTTTTCAAGGCAAAAACACTGATAAAACTGGTCAACGTTTGGCCGAGGATGGCCCACTCAGCTGGTCGTCAGCGCTCTCCACGCCTTCGGAACGGTGGTCTTTTGGGCTGATGAGCTGGTCCCAGGTGCCGACCGCGGTGGCCTCTGAACGATGATAAAATGCTGATAAAAATGGGGAAGAACAATGAAAAACAATGAAAAACAATGAACACCAATGAAAAACAATGGGACAACTATGATAGATAACATGGGGATCACCTGGGGATAAGCTGCAAAAAACTATGAATTTATAGCCATTGATCACCTATTTGGGAGGAGTTATTTAAGATATTTCAATGTATTTCAATTGTTTCCCCCAGGGTAAACCTACAGTATTCGATGTGGGAAGCCAATGGGTTTCCCGGGTTTTCCACGTCGATGTAAACGTTTACAGGAGGGTAAACTATGATAACATGGGGATATTACCCTTATTTATTGCGCTAAATAGCATTTGAGAAGGTGTTTAGAGCCTGCAAGCCAACCCCAAATACAGTCTCAGAAGGTTTTTAGAGCTATAGGGTATGATTAAATGATACAAAGTGGAGATATAAATGGATGTAATTAACCCATATTTAGCCGATGGGTTAGTTGATGGCTTAACAAATGTTCAAAACCTCTGTTGGTTGACTATTATGTGAGTTTCTTTATGCTATCAAATAGATTGGGGATTCTCACAATGCATGAGCTGCGAATTTCGTTCTGAACCAGCCAGTAGGGACGACAGAGGGTTTGGAACACTGCTGGATGAATAAAGTGGGGATGATGTAGCCAATATTTAGCCGATGATAGTTGGCTGTTGGTTTCACAACATGATTTTCCTATATCTACTCGTATGTTCACTTTCATAGTCTTGAGATGTTTTCACGGTGAAACCACCGACTAGATCACCACAGGGTCAGAAATAACAAAGGGGGGTCATCTAGAATTTTGGAGAGGCCCCCCTCATTACATCAGTCTAGGTTCTAGATTGCAAGAGTGAGCCTGGTAGCCATCTTACGAACTTGTGCGAACCACACAAATCACTGGCGCCAGGTTGGATGAACTGGTACAAAGGCATGGCTGGGAAACTTACCTCCATAGTTTCAGCGGAGGATTTGACAGATATTGAAAGCATCAATGCATCTGCCATGAAGGACATATGGGAATGGGTCAAATGAGCTAGCCTGTTATTTAGGGGATGAACATCCATAAATCCCAGCTATTGGTGAAGAGAATAGGATTCCATGGGTTTGGACTCTGGACCCATATGGACTTCATTTGTTTCAAAGCTGGGCCTTCAGATCCTGAAGGTCTTGAGATCAACCCCCTCCCATCCTTTTTCGATAGGCAAGGGATGGAAGTGGACCCACACCGATGGCCCACGGAACATCCACTGGTGGTGGGCCTTCATTGGTGGGATCAGCTCAGTTTCAAGTCAGTCCGGAAAAGGGGCCCCAAGTGAGCAGCGATGTACTGTAATTTATGATGAACATTTCCATGCTGGCTGCCAGATGGCCGAACTGATGGAACATCCACCCGGGAAAAGCAGTAACCTCGTTTTTCGGGTGGTACCACCAATAGATACAAAAAATGGTCCATTTTGGGCCTGAGGCAGAATGATACAGATTGAGCATTGGGCAGCACCCTTTGCAAACAGCTTTGCAAACAGCCAGCACCATCACGACTCCCACGGCCAGTGGTTTCAAGACCCATGACATCCAAGGTTCGAACTTGGTGTGGGTCGTAGTGCCCATGATGTACTGCAAGAGTGCGCCTGGGCAGCAGGAGTGGGTGACATTGTTTTTTTTCGCATCGCTCGTGGCTTGGTTTGGCATCACAGACAGGGCTAGATGGTAAATAGGGATAGGCTGTGATTGTTGTGCAGCTGCGTGGAAATGGATCGGATTTGGAAGCAGCTGGAAACCCTGAAAACATTGAAGCTGGCCCCCCAAACAACCCACCTGAGGCCATTGAAGTCATGAAACCAGTGTTGAAGACCCTCAAGTAGGACCGGTCGATGCGGGGTTCAAGTTGTCGTTTCTTAGCCTGCTGGGCTGCTGGGGGTTGACATGTCAAAAAGACGGGGGCAGTCTACACAAAGGGTTCTCCTAACAAGCTAGAGCGCCTGACTTTGCAAGGTGTGGTGTGGCAAAGATTTCACATTGTCAAGGTGGCTTAAACCAGCCGGTTGGTTTAAGGATGTTTAAGGTGGGAACCAAAATAACCAAAATAACCAAAGGTTTCCCCCAGGGGATGGGAAAATTGAAGAAAATTGATCTTGCTATGGAATGCTATGCAGATGGTCCCAATGGTTCCTTCTACGCGCGAAATCCCTTCCGACAGGAGTTTCCGTGGCAGTTTGGAGCTGACCATGGAGCAGGCGAACACAGGTTGCCGATTTCCCCAATTTGGCCACGCGAATCGCAGCGGAGGCCGTTGTTTTAAAGAAATTACAGGTGAAATGATGTCAAAAGTCTGAAACTGTGCGTAGGTCCATTTTGATCCGTTTTGGAAGATCTTGAAGATGAGAAAGTGACCTTTGCGGAAAGCGCGTCTCCGCTTGAAAAAGAGAGCTGTTGCCTGCATTGCTGGTGGTTTAGTCTGATGATTTTGCCAATATTTGCCAGCATTTTTCAGTCTGAGTCTATGATTGTTCTTACCTTCGGCCCAAGAATTAGTCTGGTACCTCTAAAGTGTTACTTGTAGCCACTTGTCTTGTTTCTGTTTTCCAGAACATGTCTAAGGCATGATGTGGGATTAGTATGGATTCGGGCACTGAGGCGCTTCAAAGAGGCAGAGGAGGACAAGCGATTGAGAACTGCGTGGAGCTGAGAATTTTCTATCGTGGCGTTGCTGGTGCCGGGGAATATAGCAATGTCATAAACCCATGTGTTGATGGTTTATAGCACCCATTTCTGGTGATTTTGGGGATGGTTTACCATTGCTGTACTAACATTACAGAAAATGATGCTTAATCAATCTACTGAGACCCTCCATGAAAATATCGATCATGGGTAGCTAATATGACACCTGGGTGTAGGTAGAAATGATATCAAATGATGATGAGACATATATGAAATATTGGATTGGGACATTCTTTCAACATGGCCCCACGTTTCTGGTAATTAGTCAAGTATGATGACATTTATATATCCAGGTATATCCAGATGTGGCAAGGTACAAACAGCAACTGGCATAAACAACTGGCATTTGGGGATGTTGAAATCCCACGTTCCGGCAAATCATTGGGGATAGTTTTGATGTTAACAGGTTTATCATGTAATGTAGACATTAATGTAAACATTGCTAATATTTCAAAAAACCATAGGATAAACAGGGCCCTTTCTTAAAGAACAATTTTTGGTGGCTCAGTGTAAGGACTCTAGCCAACTATGTACCGTAACTATGTTGCACGAAGTGTTCAACTCTGCACGTGTTGTGCTGACCTTGATAAAATTATTTCCCGGAATGCTGTACATGATTTCCCAATCATGGCATTGTCGCAGCTCCAATTGACAGATGCTATTTTGATAGAAACAGATGCCATTTCCAACCAGACGATGTTTTTGTTTCAATGATTTTCAATGCATAGTCAAGTCGCAGAAATTTAACTGTGCATATATTTCTCGCTATGTGCAGTATATACATTTATCATTTATAAAAACAAGTTGAAACACTCAGCCATCGGCAGTCACACAACCCCATCCATCACATATCGATTGTGTACCGCTCCACAGGTGCTCAAGATGAACAAAAATCTTGGTTGGGGGTTACGGATTTTGGGATGACAAATCCCTGAGATTTATATGATATGCTGGCAATATATATATATATATATATATATATGTATGTATGTATGTAATGTATGTATGTATGTATGTATGGGTATGTATGTATGGGTATGTATGTATGGGTATGTATGTATGGGTATGTATGTATGGGTATGTATGTATGGGTATGTATGTATGGGTATGTATGTATGGGTATGTATGTA
>Ga0126342_10005372_pt1 | contig 22316 bp, 20 predicted proteins | sample Cyp1metagenome_FD_92528 | JGI IMG/M metagenome (GOLD analysis project Ga0126342, IMG submission 92528) | Coral microbial communities from Lord Howe Island, Old Settlement Bay, Australia - Cyphastrea 1 metagenome | ecosystem: Host-associated > Invertebrates > Cnidaria > Coral ...
AAGACCGGTGAATCCAACGTGAAGGACTTTGGAAAGAGAGTTAAAAGCGCAGGACCACTTGTCTGACCGTGGAGGACTTTGTGTGTCTAACGCAAGGAGTTTGAGGTGTGGACTAGTACCTGGTTTTTCTGGCCGCAGACGTGTCAGGACTGTCAGTGCTAGTACCCCCGATAATATTACCCGGGTGAACCTGTCGCGAACAGAAACCACCAACCAGATTATATAGACATAGATCTTTATTTTCTTTCTTATAGCTATACCTGTAACAAATAAACCTTAGCAAAAAATCAGGTCAGACTTTCGTCTTGGGTTTTCCGCCTCGATGTACCCGTTTCTGCCAGGTTTCCTTCATCCAAGAAGTGGTGGATCGTCCTGTGCCGATGCACAAAGTCCCCAGGCGAGCTTCGTTGAAGGCTTTCTTTGGTCGAGCCAAATCACATTGGAATCATGGTCTTGACTAGGAAGTACCCTCTGGTAAACTAACATAGCCCTGGAAAATCACAATTTTTAATGGGAAAACTCACTATTTCTATGGCCATTTTCAATAGCTATGTTAAATTACCAGAGGGTATGCCCCGTTCACGCTACCTTTATCGTTCAGAGGAAGTTTAGGAGTAGAGAAGAGCAGAGAAGAGTAGAGCAAAGAAGAGTAGAAACATATATCTGATCAACGCACGTTAATTTTCAGGGCACATAGTTGACAGAATGCAGAGGCACGACGAGATTCTAGACCCGTATCATAAACTTTGATCAAACCTTTGGGCAATGTCGTTCCGTGGTGATTGACTGATGGCGGGTAACTTTCGGATTTCGTGGGGTGACTTTTTTTTTTCGTCGTAGTTACTGGTAAGTTGACTGGCAAACATGGTAATTTCCATCTAATTTCGATGGCAAGAATTGTAAAAGGTACAATTTTATCAACCAACACGGTAATTTAACTGGCAACAAAGTCATCTATAGCAAGAATTTGGGTTTACGATGGGTTTTGTGTCATCAATCATGACGGTTTTTGGTGAGGATATGACCCATAGGTCATGGTTGGTTTTTCGCAAGAGAATTGAAATGGCAATTTTACCACCCCGAAACTGGAATGTTGGACAATACTGATGGGAATATCACGAAGCAGCTATTTTGGTTGGTGGTTCAGTTTATATGGCTGGGTTTTGCGGCCCACTTAAGGGGATGATGATCCCAATATCCCAAAATTTCAAGCACGGGGTGTGTCTGAAAAATTGGGGATTAACGCGTGATACCCGTGATCTGAACCATTGGGCCATTGTGATGAACCATTGGATTTGTTGGGATGCTAAAACCAGCTCAATGCGGCAATTGGGAAGATTATTTGCTTTAGACCCTGCAAAAAAGATACCTTCTGATTCTGATCCATTCGTTCTTTATACACAATTGATGCCTAGAATTTTTTCCATTGGGATACATATTCCATGTAGACATTTTCTCAACAACTCATGTTATTTTTCAAGGATACAATTTCAAAAAACAACTTCTTAACCCCCCTGTTTTTTTGGCGATTCGAACGAAACGGTCGCCAGGGTGGTGCCCTTCTTAGATTTCTATGTGGACCAAGAAGAGCCGGAGGTGGGCTTGGGCCAGGATACCGCTACTCAAACTGTGGCCGGGAATTAAAAAAAACATATCTAAACATGGATATGTCCAAAAATGAGGAGTTTTATTGAACTTTATAAAGTCACAAAACCCACCCGTGAAATCCGAACTTTAGTCATACATTGCGAAAATTCATCAGGTGGTGCCTGACTCCAGTCCTCCATCCCTGGCCACCCAGAACTCATCGCCCAAGTTGCCCGGCGAAACATGTGGGAAGTGGATGGCTTTCTGGTTGATTTATGGTCGCCGACAGAACTATAGAAACCGAGCACCTGCCGTATCAGCTTTTTCTAAAATTCCGTTTTCTCCAAAAGGGTTAACAACAAAAAATGATGTTTTTATCGTTAACTTTTGGCCATTTCCACGTTTGTTTCTATAATTCTGTCGGTGCTTTTTGCTGGTTTCTATCATTCATATTGCCCCTGTATAAATTGGGTAATGCCAAATTTCCTCAGAATTCCATAGTTTCTGATACCGAATTCCCATGTTTTTTCTATCATCGTTTGGGGACGATCATCCCGAAAAAGTTCGCAGCCGCAACTGTGTTCCCACCCTTCAGCAATGTAGTGAGACCACCTGTACTTCATTTGGTGCATTGTGGACCCCACTGCGGCCAGGCATCAGATTGATTTTGTAACATACCCTGGTACTATCTTTTAGGTACATATCTGGTTGATGGTTTGGAACATTTTCTATTTTCCATAATATATGGGATAATCCTTCCCATTGACTTTCATATTTTTCAGAGGGGTAGGTCAACCACCAACCAGGTATATAGATGATTTACCCACTAACCATCATTAACCATCAACAATCACTAACCATCGTGTAACCCTCCAGTAAATTAACATAGTCGTATTCGCATGTGAGAGTAACTCGTCAAGTGGCAAGCCCTGTTGCATCCGAGCTGCTTTCAGAGGCCGCGAAAAAATCGCGACAATTGCCACATGCAGCAAATGTGAGCCATGGATGTGCCTGATATGCCTTACATAAACATGGATATATCTCTATGTATAATATGTATATTGTACTCCGGGAAGTATAATGCATACAACAACACTAATCACATCTAATCACTAATCATAGCCGCCGACAGAATGATAGAAAACATGATTATAGAAAAAAAAACGCAATTATAGAAAAAACTCACGGATCCGATCTCTTGTTTTTTTGGGTCCGTCAGCTGCGGTATCGTTCTATCCTTTTTTTTGGCTACAATTCTGTCGGCGACTGTAATCTGATTTAATTTAAGATATTTCATGGCTGATGTATGATGATTCATAGGTGACCATGGGTCAAAACAGTCAAAACCTATCATTTCCATATTGGATTGAGGGAATGAACATCCAATTTAAGTACGCTATCGGATGATCTTCACTAGAATTCAAGGCTCTTGATCCAGAGCGACATGATGGTTTTTCCGGGAAGCTCCTCATCAAAGTATCCATAAATATCCGACATTTGGCTGATTGGTTTATTTAATATATTTATGCTCATTTCAAGTCATTTCAGGTTTCTTAAATAGTTCTATGATGTTCTATGATGTTCTATATAGATTGAGAGGATATGATGGCACAATCACTGCCAACTCGTCATGGTCCAGTTTCTTTGCCAAGGAATCGAAGAGAGCGAATTTCAGGATGGCATACTGTGCAGAGGTCATGGTAGGAGGCAAATGTAGCAAGCATACAGCACAGCAGGAAGTACGTCAACTGGCTAGTGGTTTCAACATGTTTCAAATACATTCAATTTGGGACAATGAAACCCAAAGGATCAAATTATTGCGACGGTGGCTCAACCAGGCATAAAGGTACAACCACCGAGTGGCGTTTTGTGTATGGAAAACATGGTAGATAGTTAGATAGTAGATATTTAGAACTTTAGAAACATTGAATGTGTCGGACAAGCCATCCCAGATTCATGATAAAAAAATCATATGTATTTGGAAGTATGCAGATATTTCCTCAGCAAAACACAACCAATGTAGGCATTCAACGTAGGTATCTGCATGATTCATCCCTTCCCTCAAGATCAACCAATAAATATCAACCAGCCCCCAGAAATACCATAGTTTAGTAGAGTGCTTGACACATATTTAGAACATTTTAGAACCATAGAATAGGGGTGTTTTATATTAGGGGATGGGATTATTCCCCATAAATCATGAATATATGTCCAGTATATTAAATTATACATCCATGATTTTTAAGGGTTTGATCTTACAGTATTATCCCCCAGTTTATCCCCATCCCCTAATATTGACATGTAGATTATTGACATATGAAGTCAACCTTTTGCAAGGGGGGTTGGTTGCCTGGAACGAGCCTGGAACGAACTGCCTAGGTCCGGCAAACCGGCTGGCCTCGCGATGGGGTGGGGTGGATCTTGGGGGAACCACGATTGATTGGGGCTGCTTGGGGCTGGTTCCCAGTCGTATATGGGACATATATGGGACATATGATTTTTTTAGTAGGGATTAATAGGTGTCCCATATATGGTATATAGGGATATTTTATATATCATACCCATTTTTGGAGGTTTTTGTGGGTATGATATATCATGATATATCATCCCATATATGATTATTATGGGACATGGGAAAACCAGACCCAACCTGGTGTCAAACCTGGCTGGGAATCTCCGAACGTAATTGAGGAGGTTTCTTGCTCGGAAAGTTATGGAGGTTTAAATGGTGAGATGTCCAGCCTACAAAGCCTTCATCGCAGATTTCCATAGCTCGCAGTAGCAAATACCCAGAGGCTACCCATTTTTTCGCGAAAAATGGAACCGGAACCCCCCAGATTTCATGGTAAAAACCCATGGTTGTCCGGTGTTCAGATTTTCGAAAATCCTGCAGAGACCTCTATCAGCAGGTCTTGGCCTTCCGAATCCGTTTCCGTCGACCTGGCTTGCCAACGTGCCCTTCTGGCCGCAGCCAGCGAGATCCGGCAGAATCAGAAGCTGGGCCGGGGACCCCGGGGACGTCGGGGACCTGTCGGGGCGGAACGCCGGGGAACGCCCGGGGTTGGGGAAGGCTGTGGGGTGCGACGTTTTTGGTGCTCTGAAAACTTGGAGGTGACCTAAACAGAAGCCCAAACTTTGACATTCAGAGGTAGTGTTTTCTCATCTTTTTTGCCAATGAACTCCTATTTATTTCATTGACTATCTGCTTATCATGTTTCCTGCTTAGATTGATATCTCTAAACATCTTCCAACAGCAAAACAGCAGCATTTTGCATTGTTCAATCTCATTTTGTTGGTCCATCCATTTAGCTGATTGTTAAACCCCGTCATTTACGATTTGGTATCTTTAATTGTTGACTAAATCATGTCAAATCAACCGTTTGTATCCATTTATCCCATCAAAGCAGGCCATTTATCCCCATAAATATATCCATGATTGTTGTTTTTGTCCCATGTCCCATATATCCCTGATATTATCCCCCATGCCCTAATATCAAACACCCCCAGAAACCATGGTTTAATAGGGGATTTACACAGGTTCGGGGCCATAGAATGGGGGTGTTTAATAGTTTAATATTAAGGGATGAGATTATTAATATATATAATTATTCCCATAATTCCTACAAATATATCTCCAGTATATCCATAATGGTTGGTGTTATCCCCTATATTCCCCAAATCCCCATGAGTACGATCTTGAAAATCATTGAACATCCCATAATGCCCAACAGATCATCAATTTTATCATCAACTCCATGATATTCCCTTTTTAATTGGCAATTTTTTCACATATTCCCCAGATATTTCGTATATTCTCCAGCCATTTCCCATAAAATCCCATGAACATCTGGCCATGCAAAAAAAAAAAACATCAGGTCCCGAAGAAGGCGCTTCCCGTTGCGACATGCACCTGGATGCCGTGGGAGCCGTGGCGGCGGCCCGACGAAAAAAACACCGGGCAAAGTAGCGGGAAGTCGGACAGATCTGCATTTCATGAGCAGAATTGTGGAATTTATATGGAATTTTTGGATGGATTTATTTGGATTTATATGGATTTAGATTTGGATTTACATGGATTGATTTGATATGATATCCAATATGGAGCTAATCCTTTGATGTGATTCGATCTGATATGATATGTAGCGGTGGCTTCACAATATGTGCAATGGCCAAAAGTTGGATTGCGAATGGATGACCAAGGGCCCCATATCATATCCCCTTGGTTGCATATTATATCCTCATGATACATATCCGCATTTTAAAATCATTATGTGCATTATTGTTGGTGTTATCCCATATATTCGAGATGTATTCCCATAAAATCCCACGTTTTTCTCGACCATGGCACTGTTTTTTTGGGGGTCAGGGTCTTCAAGGTTCCTGAAGAGCAGTGGGTATTTTGTATATTTTGTTACAGTTTGCTCTGGTACAGATGGCCTGTTGAGTTTGATGATCATTAACCCTGTGATTTTTATGGCGATCTTACCAGTCGCAAACAGCGACAAGTTACGAAAGAAAATTACCTCCGGTGTAAGCCTCGGCCTCAGCTTTCTGGTGGCGACAGGATCGCTTACATTTCTTAATGACATTCCAAACACAGTCCCAAATTTCCACAGGATCAGTCAGTTACACCGTAAGTTACAGCGTCAAAAATTGACGTTGCCCCACATACAGTATTGCCAGGCAGAAAACTATGGTGGCATTCATACAGTCCACAAAGAATCTTGGATCCTCCATGCTTCAACTATTCAACATAGATTTTTCATATGATCACATATAATTGATACCCTCCGGTTATTTAACATAGCCATGGTATAGATGGCCCTAATCGAAATAGATGGTTTACCGTTCTTAATAGCATGGTGGATCTTTCCAGTTCGCAAACTGTGAATGTCATAACCAGATGGTACATCGAATAGAACATTCTTCGATGGCATCATAGCATCACAGCCTGGCCAGAGGGCCAGTGAAATCCGATAAACCACCAATAGTCATGTGATGTTCACCATCTATCGGTGGATTTCCCGAGCATCCACAGTATTTTTTTCACCATTATAGCACTACTATAGCATTATAGCATTATTATAGCATCATATCATTGATACATTGAATACCATCATACCATCAATGATCATAACCATCATAACTATGATAACCATCATAACCATCATTGAAAATTATTCTAGCGTCATAGCATGCTATTTTTCACCATCATGGTCCTGCGAGGTAGTGCGAGTGCGGGAGGCCACCAAAGGTCCAAGGCAACTGCCTTCGTCCTTGACGGGGCCCAGCGGGGCCGAGGCGCGGGGGAGGAACCAGCATCTGCACCCAAAGAACATATGGAAAAGGATGGAAAACACATGGAAAACATATGGAAAATTATGATTTAAATTGATTTAGATTGATTTAGATATAATTATGATGATGCCTGGAATCATCGGCAAGTCAATCGCTTTTTTTATTTGAGTGAAAGGGTATCTTTATTTGGTGTTTATATCAAGAAGAACTTCAATGCGACAACGAGCTTTTTTTTCGGGATTGCAGGGGATGGTTTCGCAACTCAGCAGTCATTTTCATGTGAACAGCCGGGTGGTTGGTGATCTGGAGACCCATGGCTCATTGACAACCTCGCTTGACCAGGGTGGGGCCAAGGATAGGTTTTTTCGGTGGTTTACTTGTGAAATTCTATGGTTTCTGGTACATCGAACTAGTCATGGCATGAAACTAAACCAATTAAAAAGATGACTGGAGGTCACCAAACTGACCGGCCCCTGGATTTCAGACTGAGACAGCGAGGGTGATTCTCCAACTGCTTTCCCTAGGATTTTTGAAGTATATATAGAAGAGTTGATTCTCCAACTGATCCGCATTTTGCCAAATCATTTTTTTGACATTGGGAACAAAAGAAGTACCTGATGGAAAGGAGTGCGTCTACCCTCTGGTAAACTAACGTAACTATGGAAAATCACCATTTTTAATGGGTAAATCCACTATAAATGGCCATTTTCAATAGCTATTTTGACATAACCAGAGGGTAACTGGTTTCTATCCCTTGACTTTTTTGTCTCCCGGAATTTTTCGAGGTCCTGCGCAGTGCGCTTTCGGAGCAGTCGCTTCTGAGGCGCCGGGCCCCGGCCGGGCCCCGTGGTGACCTTGGTGAAGTTTTTGGCCTATCCATTTTGGGGATAATGTTTACTACCCATTTATGGTAAGATTGGGATTGGTTTACTATAATTTACTATAATGGGTTGACCATTTTTTATTTGTTTCGCAATTTCAATTTGATGGAGGATTTTGTGTCATGCTAAGACTAAAGTTGTTGAAAAAGGCGGCTCACCATGGCGGCATACCTACTGAAATCAAAGATGGAAACCACCCAAAAACCTCTGGGATTGAACAGAATATCCAGCATGTTGGACATGTAAAGTTTTGGGTTCCAACCACATTTTTTTTTTTTTTAGTTGGCCAAAAAAGCAATCTGCTTCCATTGAAAATTCAGAGGGCTGATGGCCATGGTAAATCCGGAGATTTTGGTGCTCCGTCCTGGGGCCAGGATGTTGCAGAATCGTGAAAAAATCGTGAAGAGTTACGATGTTTTTTAAGACTCAGATAACGAAGTGGATGTTTCTCCAGAGAGCCCAAGCCATTGGTTTCCCACTCCATTCAGCTTTAGATGATCCATGATGATCTTCTCAGCCGCAGGTGTAGCTTGGTGGTTCCCAGCAAGGACTGCCGTGTTGATAGTGCGATCATGGAGATGGTACAAGCAGAGGGGGCATATCCAAGAGGAGAGAAATGGAGAGAATCCCCAAATGATGGTTGATGGTCTCGACATGTCGAAAAATCCAAGCTGTGATGAAATTTCAAGGGTCTTGGCATGTCCCTGATGAAATTTATGGGCTATCAACATTCACATTTTGGCTGGCTACATCAGGGATAACATCCCAATTGTTGATCGTTCAGCTTAAATCAGCGTGTTCATCCCATCTTTCAATGATGGAATCCCAACATCCTAGTTGGGACAGTTTTTCCACTTTTTAGAGATGAATATAAATTCCATGACGACAACAAAAACCCATGGGTTTTCTTCCAAAAAAAACATGGTTTTCTTCCAAAAACCCCATGGTTAACAGGGCGTTTCCGACCTGTTTCCGCCAGCCCAACGCCTGGGTCCTGGAATCGTCGATCTTGGACTATTTCGCCTTCACGGATCGCGCCGTGGCCTTCAAGGCGTCGGCGATAGCTCTGTTGATTCAGCTGGTTGGGATGGAGGGATGGATTGGGATTATACCCTCTGGATATGACTAACATAGCCATGGAACATCACCATGTTTAAGAACGGTAAACCATCTATAAATGGGGATATGACATTCACAGTTTGCGAACTGGAAAGATCCACCATGTTTAAGAACGGTAAACCATCTATTTCGATGAATGGGCCATCGAAAAACCATGGCTATGTTAGTCATAACCAGAGGGTAAGTGAGATAAAATGAAGCCATGAAGCCCTTATTAGCCAACAGAGGTATCTGTGTTGAGAATCCAAAATTGGATAAAATTGGCTTATTGGGATTGGGATTATTACCATATATTACCATCCATCATATGTTTCAAGATGGTTAACACATGTTTTTTTTTTACCACCAACCACTTGGGATTGGGATGGATTGGGATTATTACAACATATTATTACCATCCATCATTTTTGGATTCTGATTTTTGGATTCTCAAGTGATCAGGTTTTTCTTGTTGTGAGTTATTTAAGGGCTGATTGTTGACCAAGCACCTACAAGGGGTATCCTACAACCATGGGGGCCGCCAAACGATATATCGAACCATGGGGTTTATCAACCAGGATACAGAGAGGCACCACAGAGAGGATCAAGTTGAGTTTTAGATGCTACAGTCAGATTATGTCAAATTCAAATTTTGAAACATGCTTTTAGAAAGGCCAAGTTGTTTTTTTTATCGTTGATGTGTTTCTAAAAGTTTGTGTTCAGTCTTCCACTATCCCATTTCTTTTGTAGAACACCAATGAGAATCATAGTTTTGTGGAGTCTTCCTTCGAACTATATTTTCCAACTATATATATATATACACGTATATATTTAAAAATATATATATATATATTTATATACGTCTAGAATAGTTTCCACATTCTTCCACTGTCTTCCACCACTAGTCATCCAAAAAATCTACGACCTCCAGCGTCAGGTCAGTCGTGAGGTCGAGTGGGCCCCGGTGCGCGATGCCAAGGGCAGACATGGGCCTGAAACAGCCAGGCGCCCGATGCGCATCTGAGTGGAGGTTGCGGGGATGTGGATGGACTATGGTGGTTGAATTTTCATCTGTTTTAATGATGTTTAAATGGAGAATGAAGCATCAATCTATAGGGATATTATGGTGATATTTCATGATATTTCAAGCAATATCTGGGCGATTTCGAGCAATATCTGGATAGATTATTGGTGAAGTTGTTGGGATTTCTAGCCAATTGTTCATGATATTGATTGGGGATTGTGATGGCTTGTGATAGGGAATAGTAGGGATATCTATTAACCAACTAGTCAACTTGGAGTATGCCAGGGTCTCCAACTGTGGTTTTTGTCTAAAACTGGGCATCCTGAGTCTCCCGCGTCCAGCCCTCGGATGATCTCCATCTACCGATCCATGGGATGATCCATAGTTGGAGATGCTGGTTTCACGAGCAATTTGTAGCATCAATCTATGGGGATATCATGGGGATATCATTTTGAATCTTTGAAGGCGATTTTTTTGGCATTTTTTTTGGATAGGTTATGTTGCGACACGTTCCATTCGTCACCTCAATGATGGGATATTTTTCATGGAATCCGCCAGGACATTTTTCACACCCAGGATGCAAATGACATATGCAATTTGTTTCAGCATATTTCATCAACACATGACAAACACACACATGCCACAAGATATGTTCAATATGTTCAATATGTTCAATATGTTTCAATAGTAGCATGATGTAACATTTCAATATATATATACATATACATATACATATATATATATATATAATTACATATTATTTAATATCTTCCCATATCTTCCCCATTTCCAAATCTCATCATGGCCAGGTTAACGATGCACCGCCTACATTGCGCGTCCGGAGTCCTTGGAGTTAAACATGGTGGATTTCACCATGAAACATAGGGCTTCAATGGGAGATTCATGGGTTTATGATGGATTTATGATGGATTCATGTGGTTTAATATGGTTTAATGGGATATCAACTGGCATCATGAGATATTGATGGATTTACCCTCTGGTTATGACTAACATAGCCATGGACAATTTCCCATTTATAGATGATTTTCCCAGCTAGGAACCTCCATTTATGAGGGATTTTCCAGGGCTATGTTAGTCATAACCAGATGGTATAGAACCAACCAAGATCTGATTTTTGGGTGTGTCTAAAAATGGAAGGATACCATGAAATTTGGAGGTTATGCGCGAGTTTCAGATAAACCAGTATGAAGTTATTGTGGGCACAAACTCAATACCACATCGGCGTTTTTTGTGATGCGCAGCAAATTATTTGGGCTGGGTAGGACCATCACATCCCGTTGTCTTGACAGAACTTGCTTGGAATCCTGAAATTTCTTGGTTTGTCATCCAAAAACTCTTGAAATCATGTATGCTCAGCATGTGGGCTCCAGAATTGTCCACACTGACTACCCCGTTCCGGCATTTTTTTCCGCACTTTTGGATCCCAAATTTTGAGACATCTTTCCAGGATTCTCCAGGATTTTCCCAGATGTTTTTCCACATTTTCCACATTTTCCAGCCTTTCCCGGCCCCAGGTGGGTCAGGGCTGCGGGTGGTAGCATCGAGGAGCGCCAGAACGAGTCTGATACCTTGGAGGTGGGAGTTTCTGAAGAGATGATTTCCCATCCATCCAAAAACCTGTAAACCATAGGGAAAATCATAGGGAAAATCATGGGAAAATTCATGGGGAAAATCACGGGAAAATCATGGGGAAAATCATTGGGAAATCATAGGGACCTCCGGAAAACATATGAAACAAAAACCAAAAACATGGAGAATCATCGAAGTGATTAAGGTGGATTTTCCTTTCCAGCACGCCACGTCGCCTTTCGTACGACGCAACGGAGGATAGGATTGGGATCTGGAGATTCGGATATTAATTAATGGATTTTCACATTGCATTCATGTGTTTCTTCAATTCTGAATCAATATGAATGTAGATGGATCATGATGGATCAAGTTCTTGGGCTTATAAGTTAAGATCATCCCAATACGAATTACACAACTTAATATCCCATAAAAACTTGATGTATCATGAATCATGATTTTTTTACTAAATATCATGAAACATATAAAAATCTGATGAATCCCCATTATCATAGCAGGATTTGAAGCCGTGAAGAGTTCTCCATTTTTCCTCCATCCAGGTGTCGCCCCTGCTGTCCTACGAGGGCGAAGGTTTAGGGGCTCGGCCTGTACCAGGCCAGCGATGATTCTGAGGCTGTCAATTTCACTGGTAATTCAACAAAGCTTTCATTGGTGATCGCATCTTCACAAAGTTTTAACACATTTTATGGCCGTGCGTAAAAAACATCTTATAATTTTTTAGGCTTATATCTGGGTAAATTATAACGACCTCACTGTTCTCCCTCACTGGAAATCATAGTTAGTAAGGGGAATCATCCCCAAATGGCCCAACAATTCAGGTTAGTGAATTATTATAATTTGCCCAGCTTATATTACCACGAAAGGCGATTCAAGGGTCGTATCATGATGATCTCAGTTGACATCTGGCGATCTTACAGCCTGAGAATTTGGATCGCCTTCAATTTTATTACGTGTACAGTATACAAAAGAGTACAACATAATACACTATATACTGTGTATGTTCGATCTATCCGTATATATTCATATGTATATATATATATATTTCAGGGGGTTCAGCCGCTGGTCTTATGGTGTTCTCAGCGATTAGCTCATACCAGTTTCGCTTACATTCCTATCCAATCTATCTAGGTCATATATTTTCATGACATTTCACATGCACCAATCTATCGGTAGATGGTGTTCTTATGGATTGCCCAATCCATGCGGCCCACGGCCCTGGAAATGGCTGAACATTGATTTTCCAGAAGGATCGCAAAAAGCAAAGAATCTTGAGTAAGATGGCGCCTATCAATTTTTCTGGTCTTGGATCAAAGAAAATAGTGGTCATTAGATAGTAAATAATATGAGTAATATATATATATATTGTACCTATGATAATACATGAGATACATCTATTTATGATAATTTTTCATGTACACTAGGCATACAGTTCAAAAAACCCTCGAGAAATCACCTCAACTCGACCCAACCTCTCCCACGCCACCCCGATTTCCCACGCCATTGGATGGTGAAAACCGCCAGATCTTGGTGCTTGGGATGATTCGGATGATCCACAGCCATGTAATCTGAGCATTGTAATCTGGATCCATGGATAGAATTGGATGATGGGAAAATTCCGGAAAAGCCTTTTGATTTAATGGTATATTAAAAAAAAACCATGGGTTTCCGGTGTTCAGATTTTCCCGAAAAGAAACCCCCATCCATCTGGATCCATGGTGTTTTTGCAAATTCCATCCATTTCCAACATTTCCAAATATGTATATATATATATATATATCCCTCTGGTAATTTAACATAGCTATTGAAAATGACCATAGAAATAGTGGATTTTCCCATTAAACATGGTGATTTTCCATAGTTTTTTGTATGTTTACCAGAGGGTAAATATGATGGCCATGACATGATGGGGATGATGATCTATTGGGATTTCGTAATATTGATTTCCCAACATGTTTAAGGTAAACTGATAAAGAAACATCAGCCATGTGATTTTGGGGTTGTTCCTGTGGCTTTCCAGCTGGAGAAAACGCGTAGCGCAGGAAGCAAACGCGTTGACTTGGACGGCTCCATTTTGAAGCTTGGACCAGCTGCTTTTTCTTATCAAAGATGCATGTCTCGGCATTTTTAAAGCACTATCTACCTTAGGGTAAACTAACACAGATGTGGAAAATCAACCATTTGTAGACTAGTTTCCGGTGGAAACCGTGGGTTTTCCACATTAAAATGGTTAGTTTACCCCAAGGTAAATGCTTACAAACCATGTATTTTGTACCTATATGTTCGAGCAAATTTAATAATATATTTGATCAGATTTGATCTAACCATTATTTCATCATTTACTGATCAAAACATGTTCAAAGTGGCTGGTGGTTTCAAATATTTGTTTTCTGTCAAATAGAAATTCCCCATCGACGAACATTTGTTTCAAACACCACAAATCAGAAAAAATGTGCTTAGACCAGCTGGATGGAAAATTTATTCGGTTATTTATACACCCTAGTTTTGCGGGTACATTTAGAAGACTACCCAGCCAGAACACATTTCCATTATGTTCCCATCGTGTTCCCATCACATTAACCTGTGTCCCGAGTGGTAATATGCAATTTAAACTCCGTTTGGGTTCTATTAGCTGCTATCTTCTGCTTAAAAAATGTGTGAACCCACAATGTTTGCTCGAGCAAAATACGAATTCGGTTGGTGAGGCCACCTGTTTCTGTTGGTCAAGTAATGTCCCAAATTGTTGGGCAAAAATCCTCATTTTCGCTGACAGGATTCGCACAATTCCCAGTTTTTGCTGGTAAGATGTTGTATGTTTGCTAGATCCCAATTGTTGGGTGAGGATCCTTCCATTATTTGGATATGCTGCTGGCTGCTGCTTTCCCATTTTCAGCTGGTTTCCATCGATGCAGTTCACTGCGAGGAAGTTGCCATGCCATTTGACCGGTGCACAAGAGGCTCCAGAGGAGGCCGTTTCCGCAAGGATCTAACAAACTTTCAACTAATCTAAGATGTTTCTAACTGATCCCCACCCAAATGTGACCCGCGAAAAATGGAGAGTTTCTATGATGTTCTTAGTTTTTGAGTTTGCTCATTTGGCTCTGATAAAGTCTCTTCAAGCAATACCCTTTGTGAATAGAAGAGTTGGTGCTTTCAAACATGTTTTCATATAATTTCAACATCACACAGAGGCAAATTAGGGATGATCCTTCCGACTTGGAAGTGCAGTTCCAGTCATAGGTGGATATCTTTCATGATATATAGTTATAGGATGTTATAGGATGTTATAGGGGCCTGATATTTTCCAACTTACGGTTTTTTTCACAAACCATGGTAGCCATAACATGTTTACCTCAACTGTTTCACCACCAGGCAGCGGAAAAGCTGGATGAAACAGCTATGACCCAGGTGGGATGCCGCACAAAGGGGCGATGGAAAAATGGATTGGGAAAAGTTTCACCGGACAGCCCCGTGATTCCATGATAATGGGAAGATCCTATGGTTTTTTGGTTTCCGGTTTCGATTTTTGTTCAGACATCCTCCTGGAAAAGCAGGGCTTGATGTTGTGACAGGTGGTTAAGTCAGATCTGCAAGTCACCATGGGTGTCAGTACGAAGTTATGGTTTACCCTCTGGTAAACGTTTACATAGCTATTGAACATGGCCATAGAAATAGTGGATTTACCCGTTAAAAATGGTGATTTTTCATAGTTATGTCAGTTTACCAGAGTCTCAGAGGGTAATGACTTGGATGATTTGTGGGCTCCCATTTCGGAAACCTCCATCTGCCACTGGCCATGGGTGTTCCTGGATGTGATGCAAAAACCATCCCCAATTGAAGGTCTATTTAAGCGGGTTTACCGCTGTTTCACATGGGAACCTTCAAAAGAAACCAACCAGTCGAAGGGCGTTTTTTTTTTTTTTCGGCACCGCTGATTTTTTGTCCTCATGATGAATGTTTCAATATGTTTCGATGGTCAGTTTGGGAATCTGAAAAGGAGGTACCAGGTGCCATATAACGCCATATTTTTGGGGGCCCCGGAAAATGGCATTACGCAGGCCTCTCTCTCTATAGAACAATATTCTACAACATTGTATATATATATATATAATATATATATATATTATATATATATTTTATCATATCTAACTAGCTAGTAACCCCAAAAAACTATAATTATTCTTCTTGGATCAAATGATTAATGAAGTTGGTTTTGGAGAATAATTATTATCCCACACGATAAAAACCGTTGCAGTATGTTACAGAAAAAAATGGGGAAACATGTGCATGTTTGGCAAACCACTACGGAACCGTTCAGGACCGTTGAAGGCCATCAAAGATCTCAACATGCACGTTTCTTTCCATGCAAAACGGTTCTCCGAAATCCAAACAGTTCAGATTACGTTCAGGTTGCGTTCAATTACGTCCAGATTTATGTAGTTTTTACGTTTAATAAATACGCAAAAGAAATGACACCTTTGGCGGTATATCTGTTGTTTTCATACCAAAGGGGTCAGATACGTAAAAGAAAACCGCTCGAGGTCGTTAAAAGACCGTTCTGGTAGAATAAGTCAAACAACACATTAATACAGTTCATCTCGTTGAATAATAATCATAGGTTTTGAGGATTACTATAGATATAGCATGACATAGCATTAGGTATCTCAGATATCTGCAATGGCCCCTGATTGTTCGTCACTGCAGCTGTTCGTTTGGCACCAGCTAAAAAAGCCGAGGATCCCAAGATATGGGGAAGTGCGGTGCTGGAACTTGCGGCACTTCGTGAAATGGAGCGGCTAAGAACCAAGGTCTAAAGCTGGTTATATAATTTATATAATTTTAATTCATTTTACATTGCATATGTCATTTACAACTATTGAAACCATAGTTGGCCACATGTTTGGTCCCTGATTTCTGGTCCCTTCATAGCGTTTTGGTGTGAAAACCACGGTCCGGGGTCGGGTCCGCTGTGACATCCTTCTAGGATTCCACCGTTGAGAAAAGGACTGTCGTATACCTACGTATCTGCCGGCAAATTCTGTCACAATGTATTGCTTCGAAGTGATGGAACTGCAGTGGCTTGGGGCTTGAATGCAAAAGGCCAGTGCAAGATTCCACCTTTGCCCAAAGGCATTACATCCAAGCTTCTGCAGGCTACTGGCATACCCTGCTTCTCCGCAGTGACGGCCAAGCTGTGGCAATCGGCGACAGTACCTGCAATGTCTCCGCCCTTGGAGGAGGATCTCTTCTACACCCAGGTTTCGGCCAACGGCCTTCATTCGGTGCTTCTCAGCGATGGCCAGGCGGTGGCTTGCGGACATCATGGAGATGGAAGATGTGACATTCCACCGTTGCAGGAAGGGATGTCATACACTCAAGTTTCGGCTGGCCATGAACACACCGTGCTCCTGCGAAGTGATGGTTCTGCTCTGGCTTTTGGAAAGAATGAAGACGGACAATGCAACATTCCAGCTTTGGAGGATGGCGTTTCATATATCCAAATTGCTGCAGGCAAGTTTCATACCGCACTGCTTCGGAGCGATGGTCAAGCTGTTGCTTGCGGCCATAACGGGTCAAAACAGTGCAACATTCCGTCGCTAAAGTCATGGAGTGAATGGTGGAGTGGTGCCCCAGCCACATGTCGCTACGTTTCCGATCATTCACAACCACTTGGTAGCAACCGTGTTTTCCATTGTTTTCCAGTTGAACTGGAACGAACGTGAGAACGATGCAATCCTACTCACATGTTCCAATGTAGCCGGGGAGGAGGTGGGGTTCAGAAAATCACCAAGGTATGGACATGGATTGTGTGGGCCCGGCCCAGTCTTGTTTGTTGTAGAAAGTCGAATTTCTCACCCCATAGTTGTCCTATACTTTTACCATCTTTTACCAATTTTTATGGGTCCGACTGGAGGGTCTAGGTAATAACATGTAATAACATGTAATAACCATAAACCTTGGTTAAGCCAGTTGTACACCAACTTTCTGTACAAACCGAATGTAAAAAAAAAACAGAGTCCCCCATGACAACCTGACAATTCCCGGAAAAGATGACGTTACCAGATTGGTGGCTCAGATGGTCGATGGATCGGTGCAACAAAAAACATCCATTGAACAGATATGTCGTTCGTTGTGGTCATCACATACATCATGGTATAAAAAATATTTGTATAATTGTGTATCTATATCTGAGTATAGAGTGTATATAAGTAATTATGAGTAATTATAAGTAATTATAAGTAATTATAAGTAATTGTAAGTAATTATAAGTAATTACAAGTATATCTTCTAGATGCATGTATTTGTGTGCGATCAGGACAGCTGGTTGAGGGTTCGACCGGCCCTTCAAATCGCCTAGATTTCAGTACTCTTGTCCGAGTGGCCGAAGCCGCAAGATCATCATCATCATCATCGAACCATGTTCATCGGATATCGAACCGGTCACCCCAAATCGTTGTATCATCGCAGGAATTGTAGATGATGTTCGCTAATCAAATAAGCTGCATCCCAAAAAATCCTGGCTGATCATGGCTGATCACAATTTAATTGATACCCTCTGGTAAACTGTTACATAACTATGGAAAATTCCACCATTTTTAATGGGAAAACTCACTATAAATGGCCATTTTCAATAGCTATGTTAAATTACCTGAGGGTATGTTTTTCTTTATTCAATTTCTAGTTTTTGTTTTTCCCCCAATATCCTCCAACAAGCCATTTTCCAAGCCATGACAAGCCCATATCTGGATCCATGTTTGGGATCATATATCATATATCGGTGAACACTGGAACTAAAGATTTACATGAACCTAGCATGACCTAGCTGTGGGGTAGTTCACATGGACCAAGATGTGATTCAATCCTGGAATCCTGTTCGATTCTGACCCCAGGCGGCAGATGGGCTGGACACAAGTGCCTTTTACCTCCAGGACCCACGTGTGAAATCGGGATGCGCTGAGTGGCCCTTTTTCAATGGGGAAACTAATGTTTCACCACTAAATGGCATCTCTCTCTCTCTATATATATATACATATAGGCATACATGTATGTATATATATATATGTACATATATATATAATGTGTACTTATATATAATGTGTATATATATATATAATGTGTATATATATATAATATACATTATACATAGGTATATATATAGGTATGAATAAAGAGGTATCCCAGGTATCCCCATGGTATAACGATCTCACCATATGTAAAAATAGGTTTGTTTTTCCATTGGCAAATTGGGAGTTTGGAATGCTCCATCCGTCCATTGAGCTGCAGTGACTCTCAAGCTTTGCCCAGGAGTATCCTTTGAGGCCAGCAGTAAGTGCTTCTAATGCTGCCCAGCTGCACCTCAAAGCTGCGGTGGAGTGGGACAACTGTGAGTTTTTGGCGCATAGCTGTAATTACATCAGGGAATCAATGGGAATGAATGGGATATGAATGGAATATTCAAGAAACCTTCCATGAATGGTTTAATGGTATTGAAGGGAATGGGGATTGATGGAATACGGAAGCGACAACATGACATTTGGGTTCGTCCGAAAATGAGGAATACCTAATTTTTAAGGCCATTGGGTAACCTTGAATGGGGAGAAGCATGAAATAGAACCATTAATTGCTCCGGAATTCAATGTGGCTGTCAAACATGGCAGTAGATAAAGCATTGTTCATACATTGGGAAAATCATCTTGAGCACGTTGAACCTGGCAATGGAATCATATGGAATCAAGTTTCATTACCAGAGGATCTGCCCTCTGGTAATGACTAACATAACTATTGACAATGACCATTTATAGTTGATTTACCCATTAAAAATGTTGATTTTCCACAGCTATGTTAGTTTACCAGAGGGTCTAATTTTAAGGGTTTTCCTTATCTCGACCCCAACACAGCCCTTTAGTCAAGAACATCCATCGTTCATAGTTGATTTTCCCCATGGAACACGGTCCCTTCTTGTTCGGGGATTTCCCAGCCACGTTTGATGACTGGAGGGGATGTTAAACATATCACGTTTGCTGGGCATCCAGGGGTTGGAAAGTGGGCATCTGTATTTGCACAATTTGCACACCCACCTGGCTTACATGAATACAATCTGGCTGGATGCCAAGCTTACTGCTTTACGTCAATGGGATTGTAAAACATGGTATTTTTTTCAGGAGAATCATCCCCAAATGATCCAAGATGGACCTATTTCAGTTGGAATCTGACCTAACTTATGCCATGATTCAACTGCAACGATGTCATGTTGAAGCATGCTGGGGATTCCTGGGGATCTTCTGAAAGGGGTCCAGTTGGTGCTCCGGTAGAAACCTATCTGTTTTCCAACTGGTTTTGGTTGATGCTGATTTTGGGATGTGATAATCTCAACCGAGAAGTGCAGCTATTTATTTGCTGCTATTTTCCAGTTGTGGTTTCTGATTTTCATGGAAATGATATCGTCCCATTTGGCTCTTAGTTTTGGATGAGCCAATGCCAAGGCGCCCATGTTGAAGGATCCTGGGGGTTCGCTGTGAGCAGCTGAAGTTCGGGCCACCTGGTGGTTAGCATAGCACATCACTTTAATGGAACATCTACCATTTATAGCTTATTTTCCCATCAAAGCCTCCGTTTCTAGGTGATTTCCAGAGTCAAGGTTCAGCAGAGTCAAAAAATGTCAAATATGTTGGTTTGACTGGTGATTGAACATGTGTTTCAATCCGACTGGACCAAATCACCACGAATTTGTTCAACATGATTCAATCTCAGCATGAATATCAGCAACAATGGTGCATCCGGTTGTCACCATTGGATATCCAATGTTTACATGGTTTAATATCATATGGATATCTTTAAATGTTTTGTCTTTTGGTATCTTCCCGCTGGGGACGATTTCACGGGCACAAAGCCGCCATCAGCGACAAAGTTGAAGCGTCTGGAGACTGAACTGAGCGCGATCGCGCATGAAGAAAAAGCCACCAGAGACAGGGAGGAGCTCCCTGTTTTTTTTTCCATACAAGGATGGTCATGAATCCATCAAGAGGGATTTATCATATATGTATATCTCTATATATATATATATGCATATAATACAATACCATTATGTTACCCATGATAAAGATTCCCATTATGGGATGGATGACCATAAATAGCTATATACCATGTTTTGACTAGGGCACATGCGACTTTGAAAAACCACAGTTTGTTTTTTTTGCCATTTTTTTGTTTTTTTGGCGGACGACCTTTCTTGTTTGCTCGCACAGTTGCTTTCTCAAGATGTTCCATCCTACTTAACACTGGTGCATCCGATCACTAAAGTGATAGCAGGGGAGTGTGGCGTGGGAAGGTGACTATATACTATGTAGTTCGTAGAGAACAGAAAATGAACGACACATCTGTTTTTTGAACTGACAAAGATGACATAACGAACGAAGATATGAAGCTTCAAAAATGGATTCCAGGCAAGAAAAAACGGGGAGTCAACCAAGTTGCCAATGGTCATTTTGCCAACAAACATGGGAATCTGCAACCGAAAAACCAAATTGTGGATATGATTTCACGACAAGTCCTGGTTATTGGGTTCACCCATTTTTTTTCGTACTTCGCCTCTTCCTGGGAGCTAAGATGACCAGAATGCTGAGACTTGACATTGAAGATGATAGAGTCTGATAGGTGTTTCGAAGCAAAAGTCCAAATATATAATCCATTAAATGGTGTTTTTCCATAGTTATATATATATATATGTATAATGGATCATATAAAATCAAAGATCGAATCTCCAACTGACTAAGAAGCGTTCTCTTCTTCTCATGCTGGCGTTTTCGATTCGGCAACCATCCTGGTTGCCGTCCATGGAAACATCGCCTTTGTGATCAGCTGCGAAACAGTAGGTCTATGGTCTATGTCCCAGCCGTTGGTGCCATTGACCCGGAGAAAACCCCATTGGATTGATTCAACATCTATAGGAACCCATTCAGAACAAAAACATACCAGAAGAGATGAATCTGTTGATGTCCCATGAGAGGAAACCAATGTTTCATGGTGCACCCACGATTTTTTTTTCCTCGGAAATCTGCGGCTTCCACATTCGGATCCCTTGCCATGGCGGCCGTTGCCATAGCCCCTCGGACCGCTCGGACGGTGTCGACTTGAGGAGGATGGTGATGGGAGTAGTCAGATGTAACATATATATATATATGTCATCAAAAAAGATCAATTGAAGTAATCAAATCATAATATTAACAAACATCTCAAAACGTAAGTTTAATAAAATCATGTTTAATCATATCAGGATTAAAATGGATTGGATAACACTGTTTCAAGGAACCCTGTTTTTCTGGGGTGGGTCAAAGATATCAAATACTCCCAAGTGCCTAGATGAACATTTGAACACTTGATGATTTCATGGATGCAATCACGATACCTTTGGTTTTGACCCATACCCTTCTCGTCTCTTATAGGTATACACTGATATAGAACAAAGAGTATGCAATGCAGCAATGCATACACTCCAGTTCACTTCAGGCACTTCATGAAACTGAGTGATTTCACGAACTATGTTCAAAAACCCATGCAGAGACTCCAATTGACCTTCGGAACCAAAGGTTTATTCCTGAGAAGTGCTGCCTGTAGTGGGAGCAAGTAACTCCAAGGAACACTCAGTGCAGAATGCTTCGGATTGTAATCCCGTTTGGCTACAATAGCATTACTAGACACTGCCAAAAAAATTACTTTACTTCGTGTGATCCCCACCATGACATTTATACATTTTCTTACTGGCAAATCTTCTGGCATTCTATCTGACATATCTTCTGACATTCTATTTGGCATTCTATCTGGCA
>Ga0126342_10005373_pt1 | contig 22312 bp, 34 predicted proteins | sample Cyp1metagenome_FD_92528 | JGI IMG/M metagenome (GOLD analysis project Ga0126342, IMG submission 92528) | Coral microbial communities from Lord Howe Island, Old Settlement Bay, Australia - Cyphastrea 1 metagenome | ecosystem: Host-associated > Invertebrates > Cnidaria > Coral ...
AACCACCTTTCGGTCAATCAGTGGCTTCGCTCTGCCATCCCTGATTCACAACAACCAACTTCTCCTATAGGTTTCCTATTTTTGAAACTTCCGCCACCGCCTTGTGCGGTACTACTGGTAGATCATTGTTATGTTATATATCCATGTTATTGTTATCTACATCAAATCCCAACAATAACAATAACAATGGAGCCTGGCGGCAGTAGCGCCGGATGTCGCTCCTGCGCCGATTTTTTGGTGCACGGATAGCACGGATCATCGCGGTTGCGGTGTAACTTGTTTAAAGAATTCAAAAGTACCCTCTGGTAAACATACAAAAACGATGGAAAATCACCATTTTTAATGGGTAAATCAACTATTTCGACTGGGCCATTTTCAATAGCTATGTTAATTTATACCAGAGAGTATTCGAAATTCAGTGGAATTATAGGGAAATTATCATTTTAGAACACTTAGTAACTGGAGTTAGATATCTTTAGAAACTAAGGTCATTACTCAGTATAACCAGTTTCTACTTGGTCGTCCAAGTAACCGGGGGCCGAGGCTTCTGGGGAGTATGCAACAGGGAGACGAGTTACACATACCAACACATATGCGTTTATCCACGATGCTGGTCGCCACCATATATATAACCTCCATGATCCCCTTTAGCAACAATTCCCGGGTTAAAACCAGCACCTTTTAAGATGTTTCACCAAGCGGGGAGCCAAACAAATATCATGTTCTCATTCAGATTCTATTCATCTATTCTGCCTGGACGTGGTAATATATGGTAACATCAATAAGACTCCCGAAAGTTCCGATCTGAGGTGTCAACCTCAAACAAAAAGCAAGCGGACAATGCAAAAAAACAAGTGAACGAGTGAAAAACGCGCTGCAAAGCAAGAAAACATGTCATGTGTATAGATGTCATCGTGTCTACTTGAGGGTGCCAGTAAGTGGATGTCATAATTGAGTATGTAACTGCAACAATCATACTGTGCTTGCGAAATCCATCAGTTGAGCTCCCCGGCAGGGTGGCAGTATGACCTGACGTGGGCACTTGAAGTCAGGATTGATGGATGTGCTTGATTTGAGCGTTGCATTTTCCTAAAACCCTCTATATATATATATAATTTTGGAATTGGATTTTCAATCGGATGAAAACTCCGGAACCAAAAGCTGAAACAAAACCTAATTATCATCTCAAAAACAAAAAGAATCATAGCAAGAAAACTCAATGGTTGCAAAATCAAAACCGAAGAACAAACAACAAAGAAACACAGTGGCCATGTGGTTTTTCGAAACTCAATTCATAGCTCCCACTGCTTCCCATTACTACTCTACTATCTTTGCTGGTTACACCACCCGATACCGCAGGATAAGCCAACATATTACTGATCCATTTTGTTGGTTGTATATTATACCCCAAAGATGGCAAGCAGTTAGGGAAAAATTAAAGACTTTCGTGATTTCAATAGGAAACCTCAACAAAAATATACAAAAAGCCAGCAGGATCCATGTGGTTGGGAAAACTCTTGGAGGAAAAGTTTAACAAATGAAGTTGTATGGCTATCCCCAGTGAAATCACCATTTTGTCACAAATATTAGGTGCGTTTGTTTTTTAACATTCCCAATTCAATGCTGTCGCCATCCTAACTCCCCAGTGAAATATTCATATAGTGCGTTTGAATTCATATAAAAAAGAATGATGAAACATGGCAGTGGACAATTCCTTTCCCATTAAAAGCTCCATGTTTTTGCAACCTCCAAAACTCCCAAAGATGAAAGATATCCTTTTGGAAATATGCTAACTCCAAAATAATTCCATTAATATATTATATATATATTCAATTTTTGAGAACCATTATTCTACATATTGGAATAGGCATGTTAACGGCCATTAATTAATGTAATTCCATCTGTATATATAGAATAATCCCAATATGGCAACATATTCTACAGGATGGGGCCCCAGTTCGTTAGCTAAGTTGGTGCAAATAACTATAATAACCATAGTGTATGATACTTATAACATCTTATAACTATATTTGGAAGGGCTTATCAGCCAACAAACATAACTAGAGGGCCCCATCCTGTATGAGTTTTCCTTGGAATTTTCCATAGTTGTTTGTATGTTTACAAGAGGCTAAACCTCCATGTTCCTATGGTTTTCCTATGATTTTCCCATTTTCCTATGGTTTTCCTATGGTTTTTCCTATATAGGGAAGATTCCGGGCCGCCGAGTGCCACACCGTCCGGATTCACGTCACGTCGGAGGCCTCGAACCTCCGCCGAAGGACCAACGACGACCGTTGCTCGGAAGTTCCGCAATGGAAAGACGGTGAATTTTCGCCATGGACAACGCCAAGTCGGGCACAGGTGTTCCATTGTTTCAGATGTTTTCATAGCTCTTATTTCCTTGATTTTGTATTATATATATATATATATATTTGTATTTTGAAAGATGCTTTGAATGTTACCGTACCATCAAAATTTATGATACCATGAGATTTTGTTGTTTGATTACCTATGCTTTTGTACCATCAAACAGTTTAGCAGTAACAAACCAGAAATTGATGAGATCGTAACGATTCTTCGGGGATTGAACGTCGACGGAAGGAAACAAGGAGCACTACAAACACCACTGGTTGGTGGTATACCTACCCCTCTGAAAATATGAAAGTCAGTTGGGATGATTATTCCCAAAATATAGAAAAACAAAAAATGTTCCAAACCACCAACCAGTGTATGAATATGAAGTATATATACAATACTACAACACTATCATGGTACCCTTGTATGCTGAAGTCATGTTTCCATGCAAATTCTTGAAATTGCAACGCAGTTAGATCCACTGCCGCAAATCAACCAGTCATAGTCATAGCTACCTCAACATTGACTTGCAAAGAACGCTCCAAAAGACTGGAACAGGCTTGTCCAGTAGATGAATACCACGTTGCAAGGCAGTGTTGAAAAAAAATAGGCGCCGTGTCTGAAAATAATTAGGATATATATATATATAGATTGTATAGATCCTCCTTTAAAAAAAATGTGTTTTGGAAGAATTGCAAGAGTTCACTAGCCGCTAGCCTAAAATAAGGCCGCTGCCGGGGGTGATTCCCCTTACCTGCCGGGCGAAAAAAAACTCATCCAGAGCCCATGGTTTGTCAACACTTCTCCCATCAGGTACCCATTAAAATGGCTAGCCTCTGGTAAACCAACAATTTGGCTATGGAAAATCATCACCTTTAAGAGGTAAATCAACTATTTCTATGGGCCATGTTCAATAGGGAACTGTAACAAATTACCAGAGGCTATATTTGGTTGTTCAATGGTTGTTCATCCATCCCATGCCATGGGAATCCCAACATCATAGGTGTATATATGAATCCCTCATGGATTAAAAAGACCATCCCCCAATACGAGTATTATACAAGGTGGGGCCCCCCAGTGATGTTAGTTTAGATTCACACCATGAATACTATAGTTATTTGCGTACCATGAACCATAGTGAAATTGGAGTTATGTGCACCAACTTAGCTATCATGGCCGGGGGCCCCACCTTGTATACCCTCTGGTGAACTAACATAGCAATGGAAAATCACCATGCTATTAATGGGAAAATCCACTATTTCTATAGCCATTTTCCATTGCAAACTGTTAGTTCACCAGAGGGTAATATTTTGGGACTCTGCCAACGACCCCAATTGGTCAAGTCCTGCCCGCTCGCCTCATTGCCGTAGGCCGTGCGCAGTTGGCGCAAAAACGTGGCACGCCTCGTTTTTGAACCCAACTGGTTAGGTTTACAATTAATTTAAGTCATCTAGAATACATGGACAAATTATGGTTACTATAATTTTATAAACTATATCATAGTATCATATTCTATAATCATCTATACATTACATGGTTCCTATAACCAGTTCCCAACTGGTTATATCCTCCAAATCCCGTGAGCAAATCCTGGGATGGTTGATCACAGAAGGGTTTGGCGTGTTTGGCACTGCCAAATGGCTTGAAACGGGTGGAAACCGATGGAAAAAGTAGTAAGTTGGGTATAATGTTGGGAAAAGGTCATCAATGTTGGGTATAATGTTGGGAAGTTGGGTATAATGTCATAATGTTGGGAAAAGGTCATAATTGGGCTAGTAGCCGCACTTATGGCAATCTTATGCTTCTTGAGGATGGCTGAACATCATTGGGGAAACTGTTACAAATGTGTATCAACATGTCCTATCACCAATTGGCAAAATTTACAGTATGAGTCGGGAAAAAACAATAATTTGGGAAACGGCAATGATCTGTACCCTAGGGTAAACTGACATGTTTTGTGGAAAAACATCCATTTGCAAATCATTTTCATAGGGAAACCATTGGTTTTCCACATTTATGTTAGTTTACCATAGTTTACCCCCCTCCAGTTTAGGGTGTGGTTCCTAGTACTTTCAATAAATACGCCCAAATTGGGTAAAGGTCCAAGGTTGGATGGCGAATTATTGGGTCTGCCACATCCTGCAATGTCAACCCGGGATTTTGGGGCCTTGGTTGACTCTGGTTGTTCCCTTAACAATATGAAATGACCAAGTGACCGAAAGTACCAAACAGCCAACAGCCTGAGGAGCCTGGTTCTTTTATGTTCTTTTTCTGGCTTCACAGTGTTACTTTCGTTTCTAGTTTGATATATATATATATATACATGTGTGTGTATAATAATATACATAAATATAATTAAGTATAATATACATAAATATAATTATATATATAATTGTATATTTATATAATTATATATATATAATTATATATATATTATCATCATATATCATCATATATCCATTCATATCCATTCATATCCATTCTTAAGACATCCTGATGAGTCTTAAGATAGTCCAAGCCGTGCCAGTGCCCAGGCCACTTTCCACGCCGCTTCCAGGGCTTCCAGGGCTTCCGCACGCGAATTTTTGTTTGTAACGGGCTTCCCGCTCCCTTTCCTGACCTCGGTTGACCGAGCTTTGGAACGGCCTTGATATGTGTGGGTTGCGAGCCAAAACCCAGTTGGGGGATGCCTAGAATTGACAGTAAATGCAGCAAATGTACGAAAATGTTACTAATCAACATAGGGATATGAGCAATTTACACTAATCATCACTAATCAACATGGGGTTTTAAGCAATCTACACTTGGATGCCACCAAAGAGAATCGGAATTTTGCCAAGCAAAGCCCTTGCAACGGCCGAGGCAATAAAACCCAGTAGAATATCTTCCCCAGGGGAAGATCGTTCAAGAGGGAAGAGCGATTCTAGAATGAATAAGCTGGAGGCATATGGACGGTGGTGAAACCTAGGCCAGTTGAAAATGGGATGGCGCACTAACTGAGAATGACTAGAGAATCCATGCAAACAAACACCCACTTCCTGCTGGTGATAGACATAGATTCAATGGCTTTAATATGCGATAATTATATTGTTCTCCACCAATTTTGCAGTACCACATGCCGTTTAAATTTGAGCTTTCAAAACCTGTTCTAGAGACAAAACTGCTCAGTGCAATTGACTTTCCATAATTAGACGGGTATGGGTCAAAATGTTGTTTTATGACAGAAACTTACCCTCTGGTAAACTAACGTAACTATGGAAAATCACCATTTTTGATGAGAAAACTCACTATAAATTGCCATTTTCAATAGCTATGTTAGTTTACCAGAGGGTAACATGTTTTTTTTGACCCAGATCAAAAAAAGAAAACCCCACCTGCCATTGCCCTGGGTCCCCTACGCCGCTGGCACACCACCATGGGGATCTGCTCAAAAGCTCCAGCCTGTTGGAAAAGTTGGAAACCATATGGAATTATGAAGTGAAACATAAATAGATAGATGCAGTTATCATCTATACATATCTATACCATCCTGGATTTGGTTCTTTACCTTTTTTGGGGGCCCTCGTGCTCCGTGATCTCTCCGTGTAGATCCTTTTTTTTCCGGTCCCTTGCATTGCTCCTAGAAATGCGAGGATAGATAGCAAAAATACATGTTCCCTAATTCTGTAATCTGAAATAAGGCTAATTTGGGATAGTTACCCCTGCTAATAACATATAATAACCATCATGCAAGTGACGTCACAGTTGTAGTTGACAGATGTTGACAGAGATATCCTATAAAAGTTGCTATCTGATATGGAAGCCCCCTTTCAATAAACCAGCGGTTAAGTACTCCTGGGTGAACAGTTAACACACCAAGGTTTACTCATACTCACAATGAGTTGGTGCAGATTTGTGAAAACCGCTGTGTGTCAAAATAGGTTTGCAAAAAAATAGCCTATAGTTTGTGTAAACAATTTATATAAATACTTTCTGTACAACAATCACTAAATATGTGACATGATATGACAGATGTTGAACAACCCACCTGCCAAGGTCTAGGGGCCAATCGATGTCGGTCCGGCAAGGCAATACCTTTGATCCAGCGCTGTCGGGGACATGGGGGGGGAACCCTTCGGAAATGACATGATTTTGGTGGAAACCATGTAAGTTGTGTTAGTTTACCGGAGGGTCGCCATGTTTCTTGTGTCATGTTTTTTACATATGGTTGTGGGTGTCAAAAATTGGTAGATTTGGTCTGGTAGCCTTCTGTTCACCTCAATTTTGAGTTGGGATTTATGGATGTTCCCAAAACAAAATACTGGGCTTGTAGATTTTGACCTACTGCAGTTGTTTTGTAGTTGTTTTGTTTCAGTTTCAACCAGTTTTCTGCTCTAATTCATGGCTCGCGGCGTTTCGCGGCGTTTCGTGATTCGTGGCTCGCCATGGGGATCCGAAGCAACAGATTCTCCGGGACCACCATGAAGTGGGCATCAAATGTCACCAGTTTATTTTGTTCAGCATCCAGGACTGCCAGTAGATGGGACTTGCCGCTGATGTAAAAAACTGCATGCATAATCTGGTTTACAAACGTTTACACGTATGATTGTTGAACATGTGACTTCCAATAATGATTTGAATGATATAAATGAAGTTTATACGTAAATGTACACGTTATCAATTGTCGGGGTCCAACCTAGGTAACTAGCGTGAAAAATAACAAAGTTGAGCACTCCCAAGATGCGCAAACTCAGTGTCTACAATGTCTGCCCCTGCTTACATGCCTTGATACCTGGGTATTTAACCCCACCCCTGACTCAACTGGCAAATTCTAGGGGAAACAAGGCGCTGGCGCTGGAAAATTCTTACGTTCACTGGGAAAATGATGTTTGTGGTAAGTGTATGAACATAACATATATATATATATATAAGTGCATGGGCATGCACACACACACACACGCATATATATATATATATTACATATACATATATGTATGTGTATATATATATATATGTGTGTGTGTGTGTTTTGTATATATATATATATATATGCATATATTATGCATATATATATATATAATGTATATCTGTTATATATATATATACAGAGCTTCCCATCCGGGCGGCTACAATCGCCAGGTAGGCCCCGAATCCCCGTCTTGGCCTTGGCGAAATCCACCGTGGATACCGACCGGGGTTTCTGGGGATTTATGACCCCAAAAACCATGGATGTCATTGCAAGAACCATGGTAGATCTGATGGTACATATCTACATGGATGTCATTCTACTGGTAAAACATGGTAAAACCATTCAGGTCGATATGTAGATCAATTAGATGATAAAATCCGGGCAATACGATATGCATGTGTTTACATTTTATATGCATGCGTTTATCCTTGCTTTCCCATCAAATGTCGATGTTTCTAGTGGCAATTGTCCTTTCAACCGGGGTCACTTGTGTTTGCAATGCCAAGGCCAGGGAAACTGGGCCTTTGAATGCCAAAAACAATGGTCTTGTAAGCCTAAGAAAACAAGTTTAACTAGGCTTTGCCTACCAAGAATCACCGTACCTGGTGTTCTATCACCAACCTCTGGTTGTTTCAAAACACAGCGTTCGCGTGAAATCAGCCCCATTAAGTCAGGCTGGGGTCACCCTTAAGGCTGGGAGGATGCTGGGGTGTAGCTTCCAGGATGGAACATGATAGAACCATCTGACTGGTCCAGCTACCTTAAAAATCTACCATCTGGTTATTTAACATAGCCATGGAAAATCCCTCATAAATGGAGGTTTTAATGGGAAAATTATCTATAAATAACCAGAGGGTACTTGATCTTGATCAGCATCCCCATTTTGTGCTCCTCAGATTGCTGGTCTCCGAAGAGATTGAGCGCACTGGTTCTTTCTGGCTGTATCTGGCTGTTTTACATGTTTTACATCGTTGGACCACATTCTCCACGTGACCGGTTGCATCTCACCATCTCTTTCAATGTTTCTTGATTACCCGACCCCTTCCAGCAGCCCTAACGGTAGTCTCTGCGTATAGCTTTGTCTGAGAAATGTATCATAAAAGCCAATGGACTTTATCGGTTATTGAAACCGACCCACTTACAGATACCATGTTAGGGGCTGCATGCCCCGTTTTCAGACACCCCCAAAAACCCTATTGTTGCTTTTATACTATATATATACACACACCTATATCTCCATATATTACATATCCCCACCAAAAATATACATCATAATGCATAATAATATCGCATAAACTGGTTGTCGTATACCCCCCATCCCTATATATTCTTGGTTCTATCGAGGCTACAGTACTCTATATCAAATGAACATTAAACAGACATTAAAATCATGCCAAGTAATAACTAGACAAGGTCCATCAGCTAAGGAACTACATACACACCCTAAAATTCAAGATTAGATGGTATTGTTGTCTTGCTATGTTGCCCATGTGCTATTCTACCCCCCAAATAACTGAGTCCAGCGGCGTTCTGAAGGAATTCTAGGGCCGCCTGGTCTTTCCACTCCTGCAGGGCATTTGTTCTTCGCAGAATGGGACTGCTGGGAACCCTTTAAAAAATGAGGTAAGTTCTTTTGCTTGTCCGAAAAATCGGCACAAAAAAAAAAATCCATCAAATCTCATGGTTTATCCATGCTTTATCCATGGCTTTGTCATGGTTTATCAGCATCCCAACAGAAACATGTCCATCACCTGCGACACACGCAAGTGGGTCTGGGGATGTCTGGGGAACCCCCCCGAGGCTCGGTGCCTCGTGTTTGATTTGCCAGGATGTGAAAATCAGCATTTTCAGCAGGATGCGATGTGATATATGAACATCCTATCTATCTATCTATCTATCTATCTATCTATATATCTATATATATATATATCCGGCATCCTTAGATATTTCTATACCTGGAGAAGTGACTGGATCTTTATTATTCTCAGGTTCTATATGAAATGTCAAGAGGGCATCTAGCTGATTTCCATTGAGCCCTGGAAAAATAAGAAAGTCATGTTTGGACCGTCTACACATTTGTTGGGACGGGTCGACCCATTTGTTGGGAATTGAGGAATGTTATAAAGTTGTTGAGCCAGCCACCCAACATAACCAGACGTGACGTTGGTTTAAAATTCCCAACAAATAAAAGCAGTTTTCTCACAATTTCATGGCTAAATGCTTAAAATATCCCAAAATAACAGGAAACCGTGGCTTTTTTACCTCCCAACATAGGGGTAGAATGCTGTGTTCCCTTCATCAAACCCCAGTCCCAACCAGACCTTGACGACACCACCGCGTTGTCGCCTCAGAAAGACTTGGCCAAAATGCATGGTCTGCAATCGATAGTAACATATATGTACACATAGATGATCACAGATTAATATATCATATATATATATATGCATCTATAAATATATATATATATACATATATATATACATATATATATATGCCCAATATTCACAAGCTCTATGGACATGTGCGTTTCAAATCCAAAATGTATGTCCTGTTTACCAACCCCTTTCATAATCATCTTTCTGAGTTTTCTTCCCATCTTTCTGAGCGAAGCTCTCTATAGATAATAACTTGGGTCACATTGGCATGATGGACATGTGTTATCTGGCAGCCATCACTAGCTTATACATGCCGCTTGAAAACCAAAGGGTGGTACATGTGTGCATATGTATGGATGTATGTATGGATGTATGTATGGGTGTATGTATGCATTTATGCACGTATGTATGCATATATAGAGCAAAACAAAATAGAAAAGACATTTGTCAGTATTTTGGTAGGATGTTGCTATTGCATTTTTGGGGGGGGTTCTATCAATATCGATTTCCAGTACGCAAATACGGCACCTATTTGTACAATTCATAATTGTGTGTGTGTGTGCGCCTGTGTTGCAGAAGGAGAGGGAGAGAGATCGGAACAAAACTGATCCCATCCTCCTGATATTGAATATAAGCCTCAGTCCCTCTGTGAATTTAACATCCCAATGGACATGTCCTTATTTCATCTCATTTCTAGATGATTCATTCCTATCAAACATTGCTATTTTTAATGGCTATGTTTCATTGCCAGACTGCCAGCTCCAATCCATCCAAAGGGCTCTTCGTATCGAATGGCTGGGTCTACCTCCAGAAAGATACAATCCTCACCGACGACAAGACGCGTGAAGTGGCTGATCATTGCTCTCATATATAATATATAATTATACATATATATATATATATTATATTAAATCATGTAATATATTTACCTATATAGCCTATGTACATATTACATTAAATATATATATATATATATACATCATATGTTATATAATATTAAATCATATTATATAATATATTTTCATATATACATATTACATTATATATCTATATATCATATATTGCTATTTGGGAACTGTACCCCATTTCCAGACAGACCCATGAGATAGATGTTTTTTTCAGCGGTGTTTTTCGGCGCGGCCATGAACCCCGGCGCGGCCACCAGTGGTGTCTGAGAATGGGGGACATGAAAACCATGGGATAATGGTGGTTTAATGGTGGTTTTTCATGGGAAAACCATAGGAAAACCATAGGAAAATGGAGGTTTACCCTCTGATAATGGTGGTTTAATGGTGGTTTAATGGTGGTTTATATAGCAACAAAAATGGTGATATTTTAGATGGGATTTACCATGATTTAATGTCTGGTAATTTGTTACATTTGTACATTGCGACATAGAAAATGGCCCATAGAAATAGTTGCTATTAACATCTTTTAACCACAACAGGTGCAACAGCAAGACGATCGCCATGAAATGGGAGGGGAAGAAGGCCAATATGACTTACGGTGGCTTGAGCGTGGCCCCGTGAGTCACTCTCCTTTTGTTGGCCTTTCTGACCTGGAAGATGCCCGTTGGGTGACGCTTCTGGGGTCTGTTGGACACATCTTTGTGACGAATTTTTCCAGGTGATCAAACGATGGGAAGATGAAGCCGCTGTGATCTGCAAGCTTTCTTTCCTGGAGGTTGCAGTGTTCCTAGCCACAGAGGGCAAGAAATGGATTCCGATGCCACACCTGACTCAACCAGGATGCTGGCAAGATCGTGACACGTTCAACTTCAACTTCACCGAACTTGGGTGCGCTGGTTAGGCTTACCAAGGCCTAAATTTCCAGATGGTGGGCCGGTGCTTTTCCCTTGATATCAGTTGGTGCAGGGGCATCAATTTACCCTTTGGTTATTTAACATAGCCATGGAAAATCACCATTTCTAATAGGTAAATCAACTATTTCTATGGGCCATCTCTACCATGGCTATGTTAGTCATAACCAGAGGGTAATTTTTTTTTGTGTGTGTGTGTGCACACCGCAGGATGGCCTAAAACATTGGCCATCTCTCCAGGTCGATGCAGATCTGTCTACGGCCAAGCTGTGGCATTGCGAACAGACAGAGTGTCCGCGCGTGTGACGTGTTTGCACATTGCGAACTGGAAAATGGCCCATGGAAATAGTTGATTTACCTATTAATAGCATGGTGATTTTCCAGTTCGCTATGTTAGCTTACCAAAGGGTACAATTGAAATGGCAATTTATATGATAAACATTGATAAAGTATCAAATTTGGAGGCACCCAAAATATTCAGAGAAAACCAAATGACGTGCGCTAATACTTATCTAGACATCTGCAGCCACTGTTCACTGCGGATTGGCCATGATTGGCAAAGCCCCCCCACTGGCCCACCAGTGAAAAAGGCAATTTCACTTGCTTTCTACACCATACTTTTTTAGCATAAGCCCAGCACAAAAGCCGTTTCTAACTGGTTGGTGGTTTCAACATGTTTCAACCCTACCCCTCTGAAAAATGATGAAGTTCGTCAGTTGGGATGATGACATTCCCAACTGAATGGACAAATGAAAAATGGTTGGTGGTGCAATAACCATCTTGAAAAATATTAGTCAATAGCAAGGATCATCCCATATATACCCTCTGGTAAATTAACATAGACTCTGGCAGATAGGGGTTGGAAGACTAGTTTCCATTAAAAATTTGTGATTTTCAGGGTCTTTGTTAATTTACCAGGGGGTAATGGAAAAATAAAATTACCAGAGGGTAAATCCCATCTAGAAATCACCCTTTTTGTTGGTTAAATCCCATGAAAAACCACAATTAAACCACCATTAAATCACCATTTTTTCTAAACCACCAACCAGCAAAAAAATCCTCGGAGTTCGATCCGCCCACCTCTTTGAGGATGAATCCAATGTCACCTGTGATCGAACAGCAATCGCCCATTTTTGTTGCCCCAAAAATGGCGCGTTGGAATGGACCAACGTTATGAAACCGTAAAATATCCATGGGGTATGAACAGTTTTTATCCCTATGGATATTTATCAGTGATCCATTTCTTGAATGTGTTGGAATGGATCAACATTGTTCATCTCAACATTGAGCCTCTAAAATATCAGTGATCCAAGAGGTAAAGAAAACCCATGCAGTCCACGTTGGGTTTACCCGAAGGCCTGGCCACTCCGACGTGACAAGGTCTGACAACGTGTCAACGTGAGCGCCTGTGTCGATGCAATCGAAGACGCGATTGATGTCGCCTCAGATGAGATCCTGAAAGGTGGAGTCCCCATGTGCTCTTTGACGGCTGAAATCTGGTTCCTCCTTTCAACCCTCGTTTGCAGACTTAAGTTGTATAAATCATCTTCAATCCCAAGTTCAACAGCTTCAATCCCAATTTTCGGCAGTCTTCGCAGTTTGGCTGGTTAAATCATGATGTTAAACCATCTTCAATCCACATTTCGGGTCACTGACATCCTCATTACACTTGCTTCAAATCTGTTTTTGGAGGGTTCAAAGATCCCTTTTTTCTAAGCAAACTCAGCGATTTCGTTAGTAGCTGATCCAAGTGGATATGAAAAAAAAACGATTTTGGCTTGCATATCCTCTGTATTATATACTTATGTATTTACTGTATGTGATTATATGTGTGTGTATTGTGTAGGTTTCCTAAAGTGGGAGGACCCCAAATCATCCAAGTCACTAGACCCGCTGTTCGTATTGAAGCATATCAATTACCATCTGGTTATTTAACATAGCCATGGAAAATCACCATTTTTAATAGGTAAGCCATCTATTTCTATGGGCCATCTATATATACCATGGCTATGTTAGTCATAACCAGAGGGTAAAACCCATTAAAATCACCATTTTTGGTGGTTTGTTTATCCCATTCAACCATCATTAAACCACCATTATCAGAGGGTAAACCTCCATTTTCCTATGGTTTTCCTATGGTTTTCCTATGGTTTTCCCATGCAAAACCACCATTAAACCACCATTATCCCATGGTTTTCCTGTGGGTTTTGGGGATGGTTCCGATGGCAACCCAGCTCCAAGCGACTTTCCGAGGCTTTGAAGCTGCGGTTCACGCAGAAGGACACGAAGCTGTGCCGCGCCACCTGACGTGCCGAACAGCGAGGAACCCGAGACGCTCCGAAAATCACCGTTTTGAATATAGAGATGATGAGAATAGTAATAATAGTAATATTATATATATATATATTATGTATGTATTATAAAGGACATATGATGATGATGATGATGATGATGATGATGATGATGATAGTAACGGTATTTGTTATAGAGTTGTGTATCATTTTCGATCCTCCAAGGTAGGATGGACGACAGCTCACCGCTTCCTCCTAACCATCTACAGGGTCACTCTTGGACATGGCCCTATGACTGCGATGATGTAAAGATGCACACATAATGTGAAAATGATGTAAACATGCTGTAAACATGCTGTAACATGCTGTAAAATGATTTAAAAATAATGTAAAACAATGTAAGATGACACCAAAACGGTTGGTGAATGGGATGGTGCCTATAAATTATGGCTTGACCGCAAAAAAAAAAACGATCTTCTAGTTCTCATCCACCACCTCGAGGCGGCCCGGGCCTTCCCTTTCTTGTTGGCATCCAGCGCGCTGAAAAATCCAGCAGGTGAGCCAAATTCCTCCTTGATCCATTTCCTGGCATCGGATGCATCGGATGCATGGGCCTTTTTTCAAGCACAAGATCATACAAGACCTATCCGGAGTGATGCTGGGAAAACTATGGGAATATGATGAAGATAGGGTTTGACAGGGGAAGTTTAATGGGTATGATTATGATGAACCCCAAAAAAATGGCCACGCTAATGGGAAAATGTGGGCAAATGGGGGATTAGTTCATATTAATTCCCAAGTGCATGTCAAGTTTGATGAGAAAATGATTGCACACACTTGGATAGCAATGGATTAGAGGAGGGTAATGTCATCAGCCTTTGGTATTCAAACCTGGCAATGCAAATTCACTGGGAATGTGATTAGTTTCAATGATGCCCTTTGGTGAATGATGTCTTTTGGTGACAAATGAAAGGATCGTTAATTGTATCATCATCATCATTTAATATCATTACATTTACCTACTGGAGGCGTGAAACATCACAAGTTTGTGTGACCCTTGGTTCATCAACAAACGAGTGTGAAAAGAACATCTTTGCCCAAAATTCTTGAAACTGCAACCCCCATTTCAAATTCGGCCAACCCCCGCATGTTTGCAGGTGAAAACTACATCACACCATCCACACCATGCTGAGACCCTGGCATGAAATTGGTCATCAGTTTGCCTCAGGGACGTTGCCAGGTATGGAGAATTTTGCCTATTTGTAGATGCTTCACCTAGTAACTAGTAACTGCACAGGGTGATATGGATTCCACGTCGCAAAGTGTGAACTCACCGGAGGCTATGCAGATTCAATGATCATACCAAGACAACATTAATGATACCCTCTGGTAATGACTAACATGGCTATTGAAAATCACCATTTTCAATGGAAAAACTCACTATTTCTATGGCCATTTTCAATAGCTATGTTAAATTACCAGAGGGTATATGGCATTTACGCGGGAAGTCTATGGTGGGAATTTGGTTTAAGGGTGCTCAAAAAAAGCTGTACTGGGCCGATGCGGGTCTCCCCAATGCCTCCGCTGTGTCTTTAAGGCTTGTTTTTTCTAACGTTTCCACGACCCTTGAGAAAAAAAACATACCTTGAAGCACATGGCTTTTGGCGGAACATTTGTGGAACCTCCCAAAATCCCGTGGTTGGGCATCATGTTTCCCTATAGAATAATGAGCAATTTCGGAAAGCATACTGGGATAGACCGGGCATAGGCATACCCCATTTTTGGAACATGGCTAATTAGTCACCATAGACTGTGCCTAACCAACCATAAAAAGGGGCTGCTTTTGGGCTGCCGGACCCTCCTTTGGAGCAATTTCACTGAGCTGCAAATGGTCGAGGTCCTTGGCGCCGCGACTGTGCTTTTGGGCGCCGAGTGCTGGACAGATTCTCTCTTGGGGTGTCATGAGATACCCTCTGGTTATGACTAACAGTTCGCCATGGTATAGATGGCCCTAATCGAAATAGATGGTTTACCTATTAATAGCATGGTGATTTTCCATGGCTATGTTAGTCATAACCAGATGGTAATATCTAAATAGCTATAAATTGGTTAAAAAAAATCAGATACCCTCTGGTAAACTAACATAGCAATGGGAAATCACCATTTTTAATGGGAAAATCCACTATTTCTATAGCCATTTTCAATAGCTATGTTAGTTCACCAGAGGGTAAGATCTATAAGCGCATCATCAAATGGGATTTGAGATGATTTTCCAGCCGCCATGGGATGCTATGGCAGGGTTACCGGAGGGTATCCTCTGGTAAACGTTTACAGTTTGCGAACTTGAAAATGGCAATTTTGAATGGCTAAATCAACGATTTCGACTCGGCCATTTTCAAGTTCGCAAACTGTTAGTCATAACCAGAGGCTATCCCTAAGCTTCTTTCACGTCATCCCACAGCAGCACATCCGTTGCACCATGGGCCCCCTGGCACCATCACCGCCAAAGAGTGCGTTGATGTCGCCCACCCATTTCCAGGTCCTCGCGTCGATCATCGTTGGGTAACATCATATCAAAAGCCTCCCAAGTACGATTCCTTATCTGTTTTCTTTACCTGACAGTGGTGTTTTGTTTTCACGTGTTGTTTTCTATCTTGTCACCATACACATCATACACATCGGTCCTAGAATCCGATAAGCAGCTACTTCGAACACCACTTTTAGGTCCACCAAATGGGGGAGTTTTTCCTCCTTCTCCTTCTCGGAGACGGTCCCCATTGTCCCGAAAGCTCGGTTTTTTGATCTCGCAGCCTATGAAAACTTCCTTTAGTTCCCACAAAAATTGGAAAAGTAAATGTAAAAGTAAAAGTAAGTCACTGTAAGTTACAGTATCACTTTTCGATCTTTTTGGGTTGCTATCCATCACCAAAACGGACCGTGATTGAGAGCCGCACCCGGTGACACGACAAAAATCATCGTAGTCTACCTGCATCAAAGTGGTCCAGCAACTCTTTACGCATGAGACAGCCAGAGTGTAGACACTTTTAGGAGCAGGGTGTGGTTAGGTGAGTTTGGGGAGCTGGAATTGGCCACGTTCATCCACCCTTAGCTATGTATTGAAGCATCAGGGCCCATCTTCCTCTCAAAAATCAGGCACCCCCAAAACCCATGGCTTCTCATCATGTTCTCCAATAAAATAGTTATTGCCGCTGTATCATTACCCAATTTTCAGACACGCCGTTGGCATTTTTGAGGAGGCTGGAGGGCTACACCCTGGGATGGGAACTAGTTTGATATGTCTACAAAATGGGGCCCCATAGTTAGCTAAGTGGGCTTATTGGCCCCGCTGGCTAGTGTATACATTTATATTGTGTAAGTATGTGTATATATATATGTTGATATTGTATTGTAATTATTTCAATATACACATGTATGTATGTATGTATGTAGGTAGGTAGGTAGGTATGTATGTAGGTAGGTAGGTATGTATGTATGTAGGTAGGTATGTATGTAGGTAGGTATGTAGGTATGTAGGTATGTAGGTATGTAGGTATGTAGGTAGGTATGTATGTATGTGGGTAGGTATGTAGGTAGGTAGGTATGTAGGTATGTAGGTATGTAGGTATGTAGGTATGTAGGTATGTAGGTATGCAGGTATGCAGGTATGCAGGTATGTAGGTATGTAGGTATGTAGGTATGTAGGTATGTAGGTATGTAGGTATGTAGGTATGTAGGTATGTATGTATGTATGTATGTATGTATGTAGGTATGTACTGATTATATGTATTGAATTATATATATATATGTATATATATATATAAATATTGGGAGATTGATGGTGGGTTCAACAAGCACAACACAACTGCTCCGTTGTCTCCTCAAAGGCCCGGTAGATCTGTGTCAACTTCTTGACCTCATGCGCGACGTGGGACATCTATTAGACATCCAGTAAGGATTCACTTAGAATAGATAGTTCTAACATATATCGTGGGAATATATGTGTGTATTTCATACATATATATATATATATATATTATATATATATGTATTTGGCAACATGTCAACTCACGAATTGCTGCAAACATCTTGCCGTAGACCTTCACACATTTTTCCATATTTTTTTCCGAGTTTTAACCCCCAAAACGTCAGTTGGCTGTAGCAGTGGGCGCCAGGATTCACTGAATCCCCCAACTCTGTCCGCATACTCTTCCAGCGCCAGGGCCGCCTCTGGATCCGCCCATTTTTATGGGGCTCAGAACCAATGGGAAATGTCAACCATGGGCTAACCGGTTCTGGTTACAAAGTAATGGTAGGCAAACATCATCCCCCAATTTTACCATGCATGGGTGGCATGAATGGTATACAGTATAAACCGTCAAAATATTGGTGATTTATGACATTGCTTTCCTACCATTAGTATGATTCCAGACTGGGTCAACAATATGATGTCTGTAGAACCAAAAAATGTGGGTGTCTCTGAAAGCGGAGAACTCTGGAAGACGTCCAACGGCTTGGAGCCTCATTGTCCGAAAATGGCCATAAAATGGAGTGCGGATGTCCAACGATGTCCATGTATATCCTATTTTCGGACAGACCTATGATCAGCACTTGCCACTTGGTGCTGGTATAGAATTGCAATGATCTGGGTTGGGACGCTAGCAATATATAGCAATGTTCTGCATTCAGAAAATACACTGGAACAATCTGCAGCAAATATGAGCAGTGTTAACCTAGGATTTAAACAAAACAAACATGGATTTGCCGGTATGGAGGGTAGCATGTCCAATAGACAATAATCCCCAAATGAATAGAAGTTGATAATTTCCTACTAAAACAATGATAAATGACTGTTCTATCTTTTTTGGGTTGCTATATTTTTTTTTTTGGGTGACTCCCGAGTTTCATCAACCAGGTTTACTCATCCACCCCAGAGGCATTTTGTTGGAGTGAGCGACGTGGATTCTTTGCACGTATATATATATATATATGTCAACCGGGAACCACTTGAAATAAACACATATCCACAAAGATAGTAACTGTGTTCTGGAGAGGGCAAACTTCACCTAATTGGCCACAGGCTGAAGGGACAAATCATATTACACATCTCATATTCTCATATACCAGTTACATCCAACAACCGGGGGCTGATGCTTGCCATGCTCCAAGCAGGGGTTTCGGTGTCGCCACCTTGATGAGGTTCGGTAAACACCTTCAGAGGAACACGATTTGAGGATCTTAAAAAAAGGGACGCCACATTGCTGAAAGGAATCATTTTCTACAGTAAAGTTCAAAGGACCCTTTTTCCTCCCTGAGGCTAGCGAGAGCCAAGATTAAAAAAATGGGTTTGATGTTGTGGCATGACTTAGGGTTCTCTGACTCAGGATTGCATGGGTAACCGTGAATTACTGTGACGAAGGGCGAAGAGGATGTCCCATTGCGCGAAAGGACCTTCAATTTATATGCACTTGATGTTGGATTTGGAATCTGACAATAAATTTCAATGTGTGAAGCATTTTCATGCATTATCTTCGTCTGGTCGCGTGGTACGAATGATACCTCGAGCCACAAAGTGAGGCATTATAAAGGACATCTGTTTGAGGGCCTTTGGAAGCGTGGGGAATATGTGCACCACATTATACACCCTCTGGTAGTCAAACGTGGCAATGAAAAATCCCGTATCAATGGGGAAAATAATCGAACTAAATGGGAGGTTTTCCATTCTCAGGTTTGATTGTCGGAGGGCCCGGGGTACTTACAAACAAACCTTAATACTGGAACACACTTCAAGTGATAAAATAAAGGTGATTCCCTTTCTCTTGGACGACCATGCCACTCAGCAAGTGGTCAAATTCTCCAAACCAGGGCCTACAGGCATATATCGCTATATCCCCCAAAATCAGAGATTATATAGTCGCTGAAACCAATTTCTTGGTGGTTTCCATGTTAAGATTGTTAAGATTCAAGAGGGAAAGCCCCAGCGATCCATCCGAAAGAAGGCTATTTGGCTATTTGGATAGCGTCAAAACCCTGCTACCCTAGGTACCTCAAAATCACTGGGTAATGGATCTTTATTCCCCCATTCCCCAAATATGGTTATAGTGGGTTTTGACCCAGCCTCGTATACCCAAATCATCCCAACATCCTAAGCGTCATTCCAGTGATGTCGCGACGTGAGGTCGTGATCAAATTTATCCAGCCTTATGAGTGGTTTATCGTCCTGACCAGCCCCACTTTTGTGGATCACTTGACGAAGCTGGCCTTGCAAAATGGCTGGCCGCGAAGGTTTCCAACTGAAGCCCTTGGGGTAAAGGCTCACGGACGAAATACCTGGCGAGACATAAACGGATTTTTCAGTGTGGATGCAGTTCATGATGCCCTCTGGTGACCACTTTGGTGTTATCAAACATGCCGGAGAAATCCCCGAACTAAATCAAAATTTTGAGAAAAGGATCGAACTAAATGGATGCATCAAGGGATATAACTAGCTCAGTTGCTAACTAAAAGGGATCATGGGCCACCATTATTCAGTGCCTTCTCGCAGAGTACCATCTGGATCCATCTGGTAATTTAACATGGCTATGGAACATGGGCCCATTTATTATGGATGATTGGCCTAAAAAAAACTGATTTTCCATAGCTCTCTGCAACTTGCCGGAGTGTATCAATCCCATGAAACCACGTATCTCCCATGCATATTCCATGATACCCCCATTTTTCATCGCATGAAATGTGGAAATCAAAGATCTTCCACTCCAGGGGCATCCCTTGGAGCCCCATTATTAAAGCCATTGGATCTGCATCCCGGTGCTCCCCACAATCCACCTCTGCACTGATGCCAACAGCGTAGCGCCAGAGACCAAAGAGGCGGCTGCCTGAGCCCACGGCTCTAACCAGGTGCAACCAGCTTAGTAGAATTCGGATGATATATATATATATATATGTATGTAATGTAATGTAATGTAGTGTAATGTAATGTAATGCAAATGTAAATGTAAATGTAAATGTAATGCAAATGTAATGTAATGTAATGCAAATGTATATGTAATGTAAATGTAATGTAATGTACATGTATATGTAATGTAAATGTAATGTAATGTAAATGTAAATGCATATGTAATGTAAATGTAATGTAATGCAATGTAAATGTAATGTAAATGTAATTTAATGTAATGTCATGTAATGTAATGTAATGTAAATGTAATGTAAATGTAATGTAAATGTAATGTAAATGTAATGTAAATGTAATGTAAATGTATTGTAAATGTAAATGTAATGTAAATGTAATGTAAATGTAAATGCATATGTAATGTAAATGTAATGTAATGCAATGTAAACGTAATGTAAATGTAATTTAATGTAATGTAAATGTAATGTAAATGTAATTTAATGTAATGTAATGTCATGTAATGTAATGTAATGTAAATGTAATGTAAATGTAATGTAAATGTAATGTAAATGTAATGTAAATGTAATGTAAATGTAATGTAAATGTAGTGTAAATGTAATGTAATGGTAATGTAATGCAATGTAATGTAATGTAATTGTATGTATGTATGTATGTATGCATGTATGTATGTATGTATTACACATACAATATAAACATATAACCATGAAACGTAATCTTTATATATATAATTATATATATATAGATATGTGTTTTGCCACACTGATTCATGTATTTGTGTGTTATAAAAGTATATATGACCATCAACCTATAAAAACTCCGGTGATTGGCCAGTTTCATGTGATTTGTTTTTCCCACGGAGCCAAGCCGGGAGAAACTCCCATGAGTGGATGAGAGCTGAAGCTGGGTGGGGATTGGTATCCCTTCCCCTATGGAAAACAGCCCCATTCGATGGTCCCAAAACCATGGTGTCTTCATCCACCATGGTTGGTTTCTTGGGAAATCAATATCATATCATCATAATATCGTACATACATGAGGGATTAATGATAGGGAATAATAATATTAAGTATCCCCATATGGATAATATGATAATATCTAATATTAAAAGGGGGGATTAGTGATAGCGAAATCAATATCATAATATCATATAATACCAAAAAAATGATGATCCGATGATCAATGGTTAATAATCAATAATTAATAACCATAGTATCACCTATACGGTATATACCATAGTCATGGGTAAATTGATATCAATTGCCCATAATCAAAATCGTATATGTAACTTCAAATACTTAAACACTTACTATTATATAATAAGAGTCATGGGTAATATTAATATATATGGTAATATTGTACCACACAAAAACACAATTAACTACCATCGGTGAAACATATTTTACCCTCTGGTAAACTAACATAACTATGGAAAATCACCGTTTTCAATGGGAAAATCCACTATAAATGGGCCATTTTCAATAGCTATGTTAGTTTCCCAATAGATCAGGTTAGGTTATTTTCTGCCTAAAAGGTAATTCCTTACCTAAAGCAAAAATATAACCTTAAAGGTAAAATCTAAATAACCTAAAAAATGTTATTTTTTTACCTAACAAAAAA
>Ga0126342_10005374_pt1 | contig 22312 bp, 20 predicted proteins | sample Cyp1metagenome_FD_92528 | JGI IMG/M metagenome (GOLD analysis project Ga0126342, IMG submission 92528) | Coral microbial communities from Lord Howe Island, Old Settlement Bay, Australia - Cyphastrea 1 metagenome | ecosystem: Host-associated > Invertebrates > Cnidaria > Coral ...
AAATGACTAGCAATCTCCTGAAGAATCAGGTAACGGGGCTGGCCGCCCTCCCCTTTACTTCGTAAAGTAAAACTCAAGGTAGCCCCTCTGGAGCTACCTTTCGTGATATGTTTTGATGCTCGCAAGTCCTCCTTGCCCTCAAAAGGATAGTGCTTGGAGCCGTATGGCATGGATCCGCTTTCAAACCAGCAGTCGAACACCTTTGCAAGCACCGGCTCGGAGCACTTCAAAAGCGTTGATTTGATACTGTAATGTAGGATGTAGGATAGATGTGACAAGCTTTTTTGATCTTTTTTGCCTATTTTGTAGCTGCAATCAGCTTCTTTGGGTTCCAAGTGATCATAGTGATCAGCACTGTGCACTTGGCAAATGATATCCAAAGCAGTCACGCATTTTCTTTACCTGTCCTGTTCGGTGGTCATTTCACCAGCCACGTTTGGACTGGTCTGTTCACTGCTATCCATCAGCTGCACATCTCGTGCACGTTCACATGAAACTACCACGTTCAGCTGCACATTGTTCATCGATTTTCAACTTATTTACAGTATTTACAATTCTTGCTTCCGATGATAGGATTCATTTTCAACCCACAGCACGTCAATGCCGCCAGAATGCTTCAGCAACATCAATGCCTCTTCGAACGTAAGCTTTCCATCCTGATTGTGATCCTCGGAATGGAGCTGTGGGGCAGACCATGGCAGACAGCAGACCACGGCACATCATGGAGGTATGAAACGTAGGAAGAACAAAGAAGAACAAAGAAGAACAAAGTGCCATGGAGGGCTGCACTGGCACTGCTCCGCACTGCTACCCCGCCCCATCCCACCTCCAAAAAGTCAAGGAGCAGATTTCTTGAAGTTCTCTGTGAGCTGCGCCACGTGTCTGTCTCTCTCCGCAACGATCTCAGGATCATCCGGATGCGCCACGCCCTCTATTTCTGTTATACTGCTCACAGCCTCCTCAAGAGACAGCAAACCATCTCCATCCTTGTCCATTTCCTTGATGTATCCTGAGCCAAGCTAGAAAGGCGCCTTAAAGTCTTAAAGTGAAAGGCTGTCTACGGGGACACCCCTTTGCCTTCATGTCATAAGACAAGATCTACCTGACAGAAATTAAAATATTGCCAAATTTGCTTTTGGAAAAGGATCCTGCAAAATCCATCATCTCAGGTTTGTATCTCGGCCCGTCAGTGTGGCCACCATGCCCACCACCATGTCCGCCATGTTCGCCATGACCATACGGACCATGGGCATCGCCGTGGTCATCACCGTATACCCAAGCAGCACAAGCAGCTAAGACAGCAACACAGAGACTTCTTCGAGGCGCAGGAAACGCCATGGCCTTCATGACCTAGCTGAATTTGGCACCTGTTTTGAGCAACCAGAAGCAACCACTGCATTCGTTCAGTGGCGTGGATGGTGTGGTGCTTTATGCAACAGAACCTGTGAGATCCTGTGAGCATCAGCAGAGGGAGACAGTCCCACAGTCCCACACCAAATGAGAAATGCCCATTGCCCTTTGCCTCATCGACTCTCTTCAACATCCCTTTGCCCTTCTGGGATGGGATCCTCAATGGACATGAACTAGCCACACTCTTTTGGTACAATACATCCACTTACAAAATCTTGCAACAGCCTCTCTCTTGAAGGGTTTGAGTCACCCCTAAAGGTTTGCTGAGCAAGCAGCTGGATGTCGTCAATGAAGTGCCGATGAAGATCCTGAAAAAATGCGTGGCTGCAAGACTCGTTGCAACTTTGCAAGACAAGTAACTAAGCGATGAAGGTTCCCGAGCAAACATGATCGAATTCAACTAGCTCCAAACAGTGAGCGCGAAATGGCGCAAAACTCAAATTCTAAAAAAGGGACATGAATACTTGGACTTGGGCCTTGATTTCTCTTCCGGCATATTTTTCCAGCTCGGCCACACTGCCGATGCAAACAACCTGCCATGCAGAGAAGTTGAAACGAAAAGAATAGAGTTTGCGAGTCTGGGAGTCTGTTCAAAAAGGTCAAGCGCTGCACAGCCCCATGCGGGCCCACGTCTTGATTCGTTCCTGGTTTCCTTTGTTCAGTTTCTCTGTCAACACCGCCAAATTTCAGCACCTCTTCGAAATCTGAAGAGACCCACAAGGGGATTGGCCTTGCAGCATTCGAAATCAAACGGATTGTCCATTGGCTGCTCAAAACGCTGATCCCCACGGGCTTGCTAAGATCCCACACGTTCCCCAGTAGCGGTTTCGTGACACGCACCAGTCTCTGGCCTGGAAGGTGTGGACAAAAACTCACAAGGAAGTTAGATAAGCAAGGAGCAGCTGGTTTTCATTTATTTTCTGGTATATTGTATATTATATGTATATATATAGAGAGAGAGAGATCTGTGTGTGTGACTGGCTCGCAGCGTGATTGCACCAAAGAGCTCCCAGCAATTGGGTATATATATATATATGTATGTCTATATATACATGGATGTATTTATTGCGATGAAAACCCCACACCTCTGCAGCACAGCTGAGTTGGCATGACAAGCACGCTGCAAAAAAAGAATCCGAACTGGAAGTTAGAACGGGAACCCACCGCCCACCCTTGCCCTTGAGTCACATATGCCAGCATGGATGGCAAGATAATGAAAAGCATGTGTTGATCTTCGACTACATGTTTTGTTCATACCACAAATAAAGTTTGCATCACTACTCGAGGTACATCATATAAATCATATACAATCATATATAATCATATATAATCATATATAATATAATATATAATCATATATCATCATATATAATATATATAATCATATATCATCATATAATATCTATTCTTATAATTTCTTTTTTTTCCACGAGGGTAACCTATGGCGAGCTGTAGCTGCGGTAACCTCTTGCCGCACCTCTGTCAGCCAGTTATGGAAGCGCTTCTCCTTCACAAAGCTTGGGACCCAATACCTGGGATGCCGAAGCAAAATCGGAACAAACGGAAGTTTCAAAGAAACTTCGGGCGCCTGGAAGCAAACTCCCTTTCAGTGATTTCAGAGCTAGACTCACAAATTGGACACTTGGTTAAGTGAATGAAGGAATCAGAAGGGAGTGAATGAATGAGTAAGCCGGTCAGCCAAGAATACAAGTGAATTAGTGAATGAGGCTTTGAGTGAGCGAAACGAGAAATGTGCAATTTGTACCTGAAGAAACTCTGCATCCCCGTTCCCCGCAGACTCTTCCCAGCAGGACCAGCACCCACGGACTCCCGTCCCAGAATGATCTAACTCTTCTAAATGGTAAGGTGGGTAAGCAGGCTGTCCGAAAATATCTGCACACAACACTAGTTCAGTTTTCCCAGTCCGCTTAGAAGAAACTCATCACATGAAAAGAGCCTGCATTGCATGTTGCGCGCTTCCACTTCCAGCATGGTGGCCAGCTTGTTATCAGAAGAGAAGAACACAAAGTGCCCAGTGTTTCTATATGCGATACACGGTAACTTGCGGGAACTGAATGAACAAAATGCACCTCATAACTTACCCAGATTTACACAGCAAGATTTGTGACGCAGAACCTTAAATTGCGTGCTATTCTCCTGGATGCGATATAAATGAGGCTTTGTCTACTTGAAAAGCCCTTGGTTTTCTTGTTCATTTGGCTGCAACTCAGTGGTTTCTCTTCTGAACTTCCTTCAGACAATGAATAAACGTTTCATCTTAATCATGTTTACACATTCGCTTCGCGCCATGAATACACTTCATTTTTGATCATCCTTGCATAGTTTCCCTACGTTTCCCTGCACAATTTAAGTTTTCTATGTGAGTTTTCCATGTATTCCCTATTTTCTGCTCAACTTTTTTCATATATCGCCGAGACACGTCTGGTTGTTGTTGGCGATGAGCTTCTCCCGGGCCTCTTCGACTTTGATGAACCAGCTGGGAATGGCCTCATCGAAAGACTTCGGAAAGAACAAAGACTCGTTGCATCAAGTTACATGAACATCATGAACTCACCAAGCGTTCGAATGGAATGCAACTGACTTCATGCAACTTGATGCAACTGGTCTTTGCTCTGAAAGACTTTCATTCTGATAATTTTCTGATCATCCGGAACTACAAAAGCCTTTGGAAATTCTGGAAATCGCTGAGAGCTTGGGCCCTGTAGATGAGGGGCGTGTCCGAGCGCCAGCAGTGAGGATAGTTGTGCACCTGCGACGGCTCCGCTGCACCATGCAGTGCCATGCAATACCTACAAGGTGGTGCCCCCCAGTTATAAGTCGGTTTATAAACCCCATTAACTATAGATATAACACCTATAAACCATAGTTATTGGAGTTATAAACCAACTTAGCTATCTTGGGGGCACCACCCTGTAGCCTGTGACTGCTCCCCCGGTATCAATGGTGCAGTCCGGTGCAGTCCGGTGCAGTCCGGTGCAGTCCTCAGTGCCGTTGAAGACCAACTTGTTTTCTTTCTTCAGCTTTTCCTCCAAGGGAAAGCAGTGGAAGCAGTTGCATTTACAATGATTTTGGTTTTTGGATTGTCAATAGTTTGCAGCCACCTTGATATCCTTGTCAGCTGCTTTCACATGCTGGCCCATGAAGTCAGGAACCTGTACCAAAGGGGACACAACTTTTGCAGCACATTTCAGCAGGGTGGCTTTACAACGTTTTACCGGTTGTCGGTTCTTGTTCTGGAGCCTCCTTTGTGAAGCAACCGCTGTCATCAATCAGGTGCACCATGCCAGTTCCATCCTGGTACTAAGGTTACCAAGCGGCTCGTGAGTTCCAAACTTTATGTTAAATATATATATACATACACATGATTGTATGTATATTTCAAATGCAATGAATTAAAGTTCACTGCGTCATTGCATCAACGACACTCTTACCATCTTCAGATCCGCATGGCTTCACATGCCTTCAGGATGATTCCGGCCGTCAGGCAAACGCGATTGTCGTCCTACACCCCACAATGCAAATCAGGTATTTTCGAATGACGACAGTTGGACAAGCGCAAGAACGCGCGTCTGTGCCAAACGCTCCACCGTCCTCTCCGAAAGCTGGAGCTTGGTGGACGATGCATGTGCCCGCCTCAGTGTCATTTCAGCAGAGACACAATGGGTTCAACGATCAACATCTGGCTAGGCCTCAGTAGAGACGTAGCCATCGGTCAGAATCTGCCAGGCACCCTTGAGGGCCTCAATGAAGATGTCAAATTCCAGAATGGCATCCATGGACAGTCTGAAGCTACTTTGCTCACGATGAAGGCTGCCCAGCCTTGCCCTTGAAGAAATCAAAGAGAGGCTCGTACTTGATCCCCTTCAGCTCTGCACCCTGCACAGATTCGTGTCTGAAACCAATTCTGTGGACATTCCAAAAAATCCTAAAGCCAAGACTTGTCTGGCCTTCTTCTCCCAGAGAACAGTGAAGTCCTTAGGTGCAAGATCTGCAAGTTGAAACCTTTTATCCAGCCTTTTTACAGAACTCAGCGAGAAAATCCCTAGAGCACTGCTGTGACTCGCACTTTCTCAGCGTTCTTTTTGACGGATGAACAGATCCACGGCCATCTGTCCTAATGGCTGACCACCAAGCTAATGTGCCATTCTGATTGTCTTCACTTAGTTGCTTCTCCTTTCCAACGATCCACTTGGTGTTGGTGGTCTTGTTCTGCACCTGCAAATACCTGCCATGGAATAAGCCATGAAATGCAACCATTGAGATGTGTTCTGGCACTGCAGCACTGCCGTGATACACTCTTTTTACAAGGGCGCACGTCAATTCGGGGTTCACACACAAAGCCAAGTTTGAGGGCAGTGTCCATGGTGTCGTCGTCCACGCGAGCACGTACGAATTCTCCTGGGCACTTCGAGAAGATTCGAGAAGCATGTGCAGCAGTGCAGCAGGTTCTGTTTTTACTTACAAGAAACAAAGAAACATCGTGTATTACTGTGTATTACATGCATCTACCCGTTCCTACATCTCTGCATTTGTCTTTTCCTGTCATTTCCTGTTCCTGAGACATTGGTGTGTTGCATTCTGCTCTACCCACTACTGTCCTCGTCCGTGAGCCTTTGATGGCTGGCAAATGAAGCTTTGCACATGAGACGAAGCGACAACTTCAAGTTTGCTCATGTTTTTTCATCTTTTAAGGACCACACTTGAACTGAACAATGATGGAGGGATCGGAGACCTCTTTGTAGTTTTGCGACACCTGTGCAAGCAGAAAGCTTTGCGAAGGAAACTTTGCCCTGGCGTTGATCATGACGCCAATTTGATTGGCAAGAATGAACAAAAGGAACAATGACAACTTCAGGCCTCAAAATTGGACAACGGGGTCGTGCAGGCGGTGCTGTAGGGCATCACGCGAAAGGCCCTCACACACCAGCCAGTTACAGTAAACATGGTTGTACTAGTTGCAGGTTGACGTCACTCAAAATGACATGTACCAACACCGCACAGCTACACAATACGTGATATATATATATGAAGAAGTCCTGTAGACGAGCCCCTTCTCAAAGAGCTGCTTGAAGACCCACCAGCAGCTGACGGCATCGCGTGAGAAATGAAGAAAGCAAGACTGAAAGTTGCCGAAAAAATACAAAGACCGATGACGAGATGATTGAAATTTAGACAGAAAAAAGTGCAAAGACAACTGTCTGATATTGGCATTGACATGTAGGGCACCTCTCCATAAAGCTTCTGTCCATGGTCTTGTAGTCGTTGTCAAAATCAATCCACCGCCTTGTGCAACAGGTCCACTCTGTTTTGTGGCAAGTTTGCTGGTTTGGAACACAAAATAGAGAATGCCACAAAACACCAAGTGCTTCCGTTTTTGCCGACCGCATTCTACCGGGCTATGGCTATGTCATCTTTCAGCCAAACCAGCCCTCAGGTGCTGACCCGACTCGTTCAATGATTCGCCTCCATTCTGTGGTAAATCTTTGGACCTAGAGCAAGAACATGAAATACATGACATGAAGTATCATAAAGATTCATAAAGTACACCATGGACAAATTCACACAATGCAGCAAAGAGGCAAAGAGTTGAAACGTGTCACAAATGTCAGGGTGCTACAAATGCTCAGGGCTCAGGATGAAACAATTCCTCGGCATTCCTCGTTGTACTTGTCGATGCCAATCTTCATCACATCGTGGTGACCCTGACGCTGATGCCATTCAAAGCGCTGACAGCTTCTCAAGTATTCATCAACTCATCACCTTTAAACATCCTTAAAGTGTTTCAAGCACGGCAATGATTTGCCACGTTACCCGTCTTTACCACTACTTTCATGTTGCCTCACTTCCAATTTTTAAAGATTTGGATCTTCTTCCCTGTGTCACCTTTTCCCTGCCTTGATGTTCAGCTTCTTATCGATCTCGTACTCCACAGGAAGCCCATGACAATCCCAACCAAACCTGCCAAGACTGGAAGGCTTGTGAAGATCCACGGCAGGGCCGGCAGGGCTCACGAGAAGTTCTGACGGCAAAGCTTCGGTCCTTTTTGGCATCTGCCGACATCTTTGGATCAACAGAGACCTTCTCCATCATGGCCATCATGGCCATCATGGACGTCATGGACGTCATGGACGTCATGGACGTCACGGCCGTCGCCATCAAACAGTGGCCGACAGGAAGACACAATCCATCAAGTTTCTGTGCGGGAAATCCGGTCGCATCACTTCGCGACTTGGGATGTATCCTTCTTGTGCACCTTAACAGTTGCAAGGCAAAGACCCTGCATATGATGGAACATGTTGTTTCAAGGTGTTTCGAGTGCATCAAGGCAGCACAGTTGCATCTTTCCAGCCTCGTACTGTTCTTCAATGTATTGTTTGGTGTATGGATACCTCGTCGCTGAGGCAACTGTAAAGGGTTGATCAAAACCTCACTTTGCGCCGAGGAGCGGAATGTAGGGAGCATCTTTAGGCACCATGCCTTTTTCCCTGCACGCGCCAAAAACATAGGGAAGCATCTTGACAACCATCCACCACATCATCCCTTGCCACGATATGCTTCCAAAACCTAACATCCATAGACACATTTCAACACATTTCGACGCATTTCGACACATTTTGTCCGAACCTGAAACTTTTCTCGTAGTCATCCCACTCTGCTAGCGCTGCTTCAAGAAGCTTCTCCACAGGGCAACAATAATGTGCCTGGGCAGCGGTCGCCGTCGAAAATCTGTAGATCAAATCAGAGCCCGGTCTCTCCGTCTCCAAGGCTGCGGCCACCCAATGTTTGTACCTTGCTGCGCGAAACAGAAGTGCTTTTTTTACCAACATCAAAATCAGAAACAACTGACAGATGACAGATATCAAATGATACAAATGACATCAAATGAAATCGTATAATCATAGAATCAATTGAAACCTGGATGACCGGGATGACCGGTGCAACTTGGAGACGGATCCATGTGAGCGGATTTATCGCGCCAGGCGGGGCTCAGAATGGCATAAGCGAATGATGTACCAACCGAATGCCTACAGTCGAGCAATGTCGAGCAATGTCGAGCAATGTCGAGCAAGCTGAAGAAACATGAAGAAACAATGTGACAACATTGAACTGAACTTAGAGTGGAGAACAATGGTACCTGTATCACTTTTGCCTGGCAATCACATTGCTATTCCAAAAGGCTTTCCAGAACTTCCCTACAGAAGACTTCGGAATCCATTTAGTCATTTCCAACATCCAAGATGCACACATGTCTATTCGTGATTCTTAATGCATTTCTTTTGACAGAGTCTTCTGGTCTTAATTTTTCTTCATGACAAAGAAACCTGGCGTTGATGAAATATGCCGGTGAGTCTGGATCTGGATCACCAGCATAGTGCAGTGGCAGATTGAGATGACCAGCTTCATCCAGCTGAATCCATTCGTTGGGGCAGTCCCACACATGTTTCATCATCGCAATGTAACTGTAAGCTCCTTCCAAACAAAGGGAGACAAAGCATCAAATATATATATATATTACATATATATATACTGTATATGTATGTTTAGAATCTGTAGAATTGAGTTGATGTGATACATGATACATGTGGATGCAACATCAAAACGTACCAGTATTAAGACCATCAAAAAGTCAATGCGGCGGCTGAAGAAAGACGCAAGAAAAATGTTAAGTGATTCCAGCATATTTCAAGTATGCAACTCTGATGAAGTCTTCTTTTGCCTTTGTTTTTTGCTACATGTTATCGCATGTCTCCTGGGCCAATGGTGGTCCCGGAAAAGTTCGAGGCATAAATCCCATCAGGATCAGCACAACTGAAGCGACGTGGATCGCCATTGATCCAATAGCCTCGCATGAACTTGGCCTTCACCACTTTGTCGACTGTGGAGTCTGGCAACATGCCAACACATTTCAAGATCACGTCCACATCTTCCAACTTTCTTCCGCTTTCCAAATGGACGGTCTTGGCACTGCACCTCTTGATGTTGTCCACAACGACCTCCATCAATCCATATGCCGCAGAAAGGAAGTAGATGTCACCGATGCCAAAACGTGTTCTCTGAGCTACAGAAGCATTTGTCCGTGAGGCATTGCAACTGACGGAATGCATATCCCATGGATCATAATCACCTTAGCTGAATGTGTTTCATCCGTGTTTAAGCAGAGGCTTGTAGTGCCAAGGCTTTGCAAATTTGCAAATGAAACAACCAATGTAATAAAATGTAATAAATATTGTTCCAGCGAGATTCAAAGCTTGTACGCCACTTGTAGAAGATTCAAGCAGTGCGCTGCCGTAATTGCTGGACTGGCCTCTAGAAACAGGGAGTTGGAAATCGACTCACTGCATAGCGGCTTCCTGAGAGGATACCAATTAATTATACCATGACAAGTTGGACAAGTTGGCAGAAGTTATACCATGATTTTTCCGGGAGAGAAAACAAATCACGAAGCAGAAGCAGGTGAAGCAGGATCCTGGCCTGGTTGATAAACCATGAGACCACTCTGGGGCATGTCAAATTTCGCTTGCGGCATACTACCCAGATGTGCTTCGCACCATACTCGCAGCAAGTGCGAATGTTCCTCAGGGTCAGTAGAACTGTACGACCCGTGCGAAACACGCTCAAAATCGACGGAAAATGCAGCAATAAACATGTCTGTTGCTGAGACCCAACATTCCCAGCATGCCTGTGAGCCTGTGAGCAAGAGAATCTGCTCGATTCCCAAAACAAAGAGTCAAAAGAGTCAAACATCTTCAGTGATGGAGAGCCATCACCCAGGCAGAACTGCATAACACTTTTTCCATTTTGCTACCTGACGCTGGACTATTGAAATTTGCAGCGTTCCTACTCTTTTCACAAACTTCGCGCAAGTAGGATCCAAAACACAATGAGATACAATGAGAATATCTGAGCAAAACATTAGTCAGCACTGGTCAGAACTTGCTTCAATTTTTGGTGGAGTCTCCGGATATAGGATGACCTCTAGGATGAGATGATGAGATGATGATATAGGGCACCCAACATTCCGGCTTTTCTGCCAGGTATCTCCATGGTAAAGGCACCATGCCCATGGATGATGACATTTTTCGCAACCACATTTTGGTAGTCGCATCTCATCTCCACACCATATTCGATGAATCCATTGAATAGATCCTGCAGTCTTGCAGACGGTCTTCTCCAGGGTGCATGTTCACCGGATGATGGCGATAGTAGATGATATTAGTTATGATATTAGTCATATTATGTCATATTTGCCAAAGCCTTTTCAAGCAATGTGAATTTCGCAGGAGCTGGCCTCTCCAACGTATTCAACTTGCCGCGGATTGATCAAGTTCCCAGGCCAAATGCAGAAGCAGGAGCAGGTGAAAACAAAGGGTTTCCGCTTCGAGTCAGGCTTGAAGGCACCCGCATATCTCAGAGTCTCACAAGGTCCACAAATGTCCACAGAGATTAGACCAGTCACCGAAGAGTTGGTTCACTGAGCTGGGCTTTAAGCGCTCGCTAGAGCCAAGAGCCCCTAGAGCCAAGAGCCAAGAGACCCAGCTTCCGTGGCGTTCTTGTGATGCTCCAACTTCTCGCCTCCTTGCGTGTCCTGGATCGACACCGGGGCGACCGGGGCGACCTCCCGGGGCGACCTGGGACCTGGCGACCAAAGGGCGACCAAAATTGTCGACAGCTCTGGCTCTGCACTCCTTGCGATGTGGCAATACCTCAGCCACGTGTCAATGTGAGGCAATGTGATGCAATGTGTCGACAGGTCGAGACAAAGAGTTAAGGCAGACTTCGAAGACTTCGTAGACTTCGGCGCGGTCAAGTTACTGGCCGGCAACTCAGTTGATAATATCGATCATCTTTCTTCTCTCTGCCAACCAGATCTGCAGACTCCTGAATCCCCCAAAAAGTACAATATAAGTATTGAAGGGCTGAAACGAGCTCACATCAGATCCAAGATTTAATAGTCATTAATGGTTCCAATTTCTTTTGATGAGTCGGTGCCAACTGTAAGTGAAACATAGCTTTACCTACTGCAGCACACAGCCTAGGCATATATCGAAAAGAAAACACACCAGAAGGCTTCAAAGAGTGAAATGTCACTTGCATCACAAGTTTGTGCGCAATATCACATCCGCAAAGCTGAAAAGAAACATAATTAGCGAACCTATATTTCTCCTTCATAGCACAATTGACTGGCATTCAGACATTGAAACGTTTTACTTTGGTCAAGCTGGAAGACAAGTATTCCAAGTACTTGTTTTGTTACGTATAAATAATATATGTATGTATACATATATATATATTCATATTATTGTTCTGAAAAAAAATCGGTGCGTGTGCAATGAGATGCAATTATTCCATCGGATTTTCCTTGGGAATTGCAACCTATCATGTCGCGTGCATGTCGCATACCCGCTCCACGTCCACGCTGAGTTGACAATGTGCATAAATACCATACTCCTTCGCGTCGCAGCCGCAATCAAGCCATTTGCTGTCTGAAAGAGAACATTACAAAATATAACCCTTTCAATCAAATAGCACAGAGTTGCGAATTCGGATAAACACAGCTTGAAATGCTTTGAACAGATTGAGCTTAGCATGGTCAGCTCAAGATCGACGCTCAGCGAATTCGGGATGCGCCAGTCCCGAGCACACAGCTCGAAGTGTTCGACCACGCGATCTCTGCAAGGCCAAGGTTCCCAATCCTCGGAGCGACAAGAGGAAAGGCGATTTGACGCCAGTGAAGTTATTGAGATATTGAGGAAATGTATCTGTGATTGATGTATGCGTACGTATGTATACTTATTGCATACTTATATACTTACAATATCTTACAATTATATCTACATCCTTCATACAAGTGCGTGCAATGATATACATCCAGAAATCCCTAAAGCATCCTAAAGCTACATGGAGAGGCTCAGGACCCACTGGAAACAACTTCTTGAACTGAGGAACCACTGGAGGACCCCCGCACTTTGTGCAGCCCAACGAGGACCACTCCTGGTAGAAACTTTCATACTCAACGGACTCAACGCGTCTAACGAGCAGCAAGGAAAGAGGGGCTGACTGCATGTTGTCTTCCCCTCAATTTGATTAATCTGTCTTTGAGAAATGTAGCTGTGGTTCTCTGGCAAAGCTGTACAGTGTACAGTATGGGCCATCTGAGGCGGTCCTGACCAAACCAGACATGGTAGGTCGCAAATTCCGTCTGAAGCCTAGGCGAGATTGAAATCCTGAGATTCTGAGATGCGGAAGCACAGAGTTTCTCCTGCCTGGTGGTCTTGTTTGCACTTTCCAGCCATGCATGACCACCGACCTGTGAGAGGTCGCGAATGCGTACGGTCACCCATGAGAATCTTCGTATTGCCATGGTGAATAAACTGTGTATGGGGTATTGTCATCCCATCGTAGGTCATTCATATTATGGGTATGTTATTCTCTATTAATGGTAGGATGACCATCCCTGTTCCCTTCTGGGAAAATAACCGATGTCTTGAATGACCATGGCACATTTCAAACACAGGATCTTCAGCAGCTGGTCCCCAAGGCTTCAATCCCTCCAGTGAAACCCATACTTCACTGTGCCCATGCGGTTTGCTACCCACTTTCGGACACTTGCTGAGCATACTTTGCTGCAACATGGAAAGGCACCCAAAGCTGCCAAACAATAACAGCTCATCGCCTTATCATAGCGATCAAAGATAGTGAAGTCATTCTGGCCATCCTGTGTGCACAAAGTTTTCTAGGATTTGAGAGACTGCAAATGAAGATGGCAAGATTTCATTCATCTGCATATAATCATAGTGCCTACAAGCATGACGGTTTCACATACATATCTCACATACATTGCCCGATTGCTGGCCCTCAACAAATACAGAGCAGTCTTGATCCCGTTGTAACCAGCCTTGGCGGCGAACCAGCTGAGGAGCTGACGAATCGAAATCGGGTCACACAGCGGTCACACAGCTTATCTGAGACACTGGCCCCAATGATAGCGTACGGATGCGGATATTGATGCCGGGGCGGCTTAAACGATTTGATCCCGTGCACGGACATCCTTTTCCTCACCTCCACAAAACAGAAACAGGTAGACTCGGTCAATCTAGAATCTAGAAATCTAAAGACTGTGTGGCTATTGACCCATATTGACCCATAGCCAAATGACTTGCTCAACTTACGAAACTGTCGTCTCGGTCTGTTTCAGTTCAAATCGAGTCTGTCACTCATCAGGATATGGAAAGACTAGCAGCGCGCTATCTTGTTGTTTTTCTACTGGCCGTGGGGATATACTCGTAGTTGCACATGCACAATGCCAAGAACATGGTCACGTCACCCGTAGGAGCGCTGGACTGTTGTGACTTATGAAATCAGCAACCATTGATTTGTTTTCTTGAAATTTGCAACCTTCGTGTGTATTTGACGACATTTTGTCTGTGTTTCATGCCAACAGATGTTTCTGCAAAACGGTGCAAAAATAGAACTGTTGTGGTCAAAACACTGCGAGGGTCAGTGATTTTGCCTATGTCTCCTCTTCCGGACCTTTTTTGGGGGGGTCAGCGAATCTCTTCACAGAGTTTTCACTGGAGCGTAGCATCGTTTATATTGGAAAGTCGAACAAAAGATCTTAGAGTCTTTAGAGTGTAGCATCAATTATGTGAAAAAGTTGAAAAGATCTTAGAGTTTATAGAGCGTAGGTAGCATTCTCAACTCCACCCTGAAACCCACCCCACCCCCGAAATCTGGTGCAAAACTCCACCACACTGATATTAAGAACAATGCAACACGCGCGCACGCGCGCGTGCGGTCCTAGAGGCGCCCACACCAAGGTTCTGGAACCATGCTGCAAAAGACTCAAAAGACCGAAGCTTTACAAGAGGATTAGACTCGGATTAGACCTTTTGACGAACAGATCGGGCTAGATGGCTTTGAAAGTATGCAGGGCCGTGGCACTCTGTAGCATACTCTCATTGTACGCTGCGATGTGTCATGGTACTTTTTTGTAGGTTGCAATGCGTTTGCAGCAGGTGCTAGGCTGTTTTGCACATCTCAGATGTTTGTAGTACACTCACTCGATCTCTGACTCATTCAAACAGGGATTTACTCGATCATCCAGGCACTCAATGTACGAGCCACTCACTCAATCAATGAATGACTGAATCACTCAATCACTGAATCCTTAATTTCGCACATCACTCTTCAATCAATCCATAACCCACTCAACGGGTTAAATTCGTGAATGGGTCAGCCAATCCACCCATCAACAGTCACTCGAACAATCATTCCATGATCGTTGCCATTATCAGCCTACTATGCCTACTATCTTATATTATGATAAATTATCATCCACTATCATGACCAGTATGATACTATATGTTACTATCATGACTCAAAGATGGTCAAGACCCGTCCAGGATGTGGCTCCTGTGTTGTATCATGTTGTATCCGTGTCAGCCGTGTCAGCCCTGGCCTGGTCAGAGTTTTGCAAGCGCCTGTAAGTGCAGCCTTGCTTCACGACAAAGACGATTTCATCTTGCTGGATATACCCCAGCTTTGCAGACCTTGGAACATTTTGGAACTATCTTCCACTGGTCTTCCACTATCTTCAACTCTGTAAAAACAGATCTGGTATCCGCATGTGCCGTTTCAGCAAGATCAACAGCAGGATCAACAGGATCGAAGCCAAGACCAGGTGTCAAACAGTGCATTGTTCAAGTCCTGGCAGTTTCAGAACGAAGAACTTCGCATGGCGCGCGGCGTTTCGCACGGCGTTTCGCTCCGCGTTGGCCTCAACCTTCGTGCAAACTTGCAAGGGCAGGGTGAAGACCTCCTGCGTGGCCTGCGCAGCCGCTACCACTAAGGCCACTATTCAAAAACAACTTCTACATCTATTCGGATGTATGCGTATGATGAATATTATGTATATGATGTATATGATGTATATGATGTATGTATATATATATATATGTGTGTGTATCTATACAATCCTGAAATGATCATATCAAATGTCCATGTCAATTCATGTGTATATATATATCATTATATATCATCTAACTCTGTGCGTGATTACATGATATACAAGTTATGTAAGCGTGTTCCACTGCTGCTTGTTTTCGCTGCGTTGCAAAGATTTCTTGCTCCAGCTCCCCGATTCGTGGAGAACTTGATAGAAAACTGTTTGCATGCTTGGAGTATGAGGGGTGTCAATGATAATATCATACTATCCATGGGAAAAAATATGAAGTTTACATGATGGACGTAATGCCGTCGAACTGTGCTTCGATGTGTTTCTTCCAAACCTTGGACTGAGACTCGGGCGGGTATCACCAACTCGCAGTCAATATGCGTAGTGCTGACCAGTTGTCCAGCTTTCGGACCAGTGACTGAAAAGTCCCTCAGGTGAAACAAACTTGGCAAACTTGGCAAAATTGAAGCGCTTCGCAAGGCCAAGCTTCTGTTCAACGTTTTTGAGCGGAATAAGCTCCAGCGCCATGAGCAAAGATTGGGATCATAGGACAAGGCGCTTCAACTTCAGGCCAGAATATACTGAATTGACAAATGATCAGAAATAATAGAAATGCTCGCATCAAAGAGCCCAATCCCCAAAGAAAGTTCTCTCTGTCTCTCTCTGTCTCTCTCTCTCTCTCTTTCTCCACTCCCTGGTTCAGTTTCAAACTGGATTGAACACATTGCACTTCTTCAGAAGTTTGCCAATGATTGGCAGGGTGGAAGATGTGCTTGAGCAAACGCTGCGTCAGTCAGAAGGGTTTGTCTGCAAATAGGATACCCCAAAATTTGATAGTTACTGGTTAATGATATTTTTTCATTCAAATAGCAGTATATTGGGTATGCTCTATTTTCAGACAAACCTAGAAAGTGGTAGTCCGGGTCAAATCTCTACCATGTTGCTGCCAACGAAGCACAGGCCTTCTCTCAACGTGGTAGCCTCGCTGATGAGCGTATCTCGTCACCACGTCCTTCAGAATCAGTGCCGGACCGTATCGGCTTTCATCGGCTTTCCACTCATCTGTGTGAAGAGATTACTGGCGCATTCTCAAAAGTTGAGAACCAAATCTGACTTGACCACCATACCCTTGCCGCCCCTGATGAAAATTGAGGCGTGATTCGGTCTGACGGTCTGAGTCAAACTCCTCAACAGAATCCAAAACTTGGAGGCTTACCAGGCTTACCAGGCCAGTTTCGAAGAAATTTTGCTGACTTGCAGACGATCATCAAGTCGTGGCAAGGATCCGAATATCCATTCACCAAGGCGAGGAATCTTGTACGACTCTGTGGCCATAGATGCGGTAATATTTTCCCACGGAATGCTGTACGACTCACGTTTACTAGTGAAGTGTTTACTAGTGGTTTACTTGTGAAGTTGCAGTGGCGAAAGTACTCTCTTCCCCAGCCTTGATTGTGCCAGCAAGGATGTGTCCATAGTGCGGCAGGCCGGTGGCAAAGGGCGGACCATCGTAGAAGTTGTATGCAGGCCTGGACGAAAAGAGCAAAAATAAAGGGCTGTCAGCTTGGCCTTGCAAGGCATGTCCACTTTGAAGATACAGAATATGATGCAGGCACCAAAGACTTCCAAAAAATACAAAGGATTTTGCGAGTCTTACTGTATGGAATCCTCTCGTACCCACTGAGCACAGTGCTTGCCCTTTGATTGTCTCAAAGACTCCTGGAAGGCATCAATGTCTCGCCAGTACCTGCCGACGACACACATTACTGCTGTGTCAAGACCAAACACCAACTAGAGGGAACTTAAGCAACGGGATCATGATCAGGAAATGTCCATCAAGCTACAACGTGAGCACAAGGTTGAGCTGGCTGTATTGAATGAACGTCGCAATACTGGCAACCAGGGCACTGCAAAGTACTTTCCTCAAGAGTTGGAAAGTGCGGTTTCTCCTGTGTGACCTGCACGTGACCCTGGATTCCTATTGCCTAAAAGAACACCGACAGGTATGGACAGGGCTGCATTTTTCGGTTCCTGCAATCATAAAATATACATTTTTCTGCAATTCCAAGAAGCAACCAGAAGTAAGTTCTTTGGTTTAGGAACACAGTGATGAATATGCAGAGAGAGGGAGCAGTGTAACGTCTATATACTCACACGGTTAGCGCCTCAAAGGTGTTCTCCTTTGCCATTCGTCGAATCCTGAGCGCTTCAAAGCATGCTTAAATCTCCTGAAAATGTAAAGTTTTTCATTATCTCGAAGATTTGAGTATCAAGAGCACAAAGAAAGAAGCAGAGGTTAAGACTGATGTAGAAAGTTTGGAGCGTTTCGATTGCGCTGACTGCTTTGGAATCTCCAGCAGGAAGGCTTCAAGAAGATGCCACCTGTCTCAGAGCACGCAAGTAATTCTGGAGAACCACACAGTAAATCAACACACGAAAATGAAAAATGTATGTATGTATGTATGTATGGATGTATGTATGAATGAATGAATGAATGAATGAATGAATGTATGTATTAATGTATGTAATGTTTGTAATGTATGTAATGTATGTAATGTTTGTAATGTATGTAATGTATGTAATGTATGTAATGTAATGTATGTAATGTGTGTAATGTATGTAATGTATGTAATGTATGTCATGTATGTCATGTATGTAATGTATGTAATGTAATGTATGTAATGTATGTAATGTAATGTAATGTAATGCAATGTAATGTAACGTACGTACGTACGTATGTATGTATGTATGTATGTATTTATGTATGTATGTATGTATGTCTTTATGTGTGTATGTGTGTCTGTGTGTCTGTATGTCTGTATGTCTGTATGTCTGTGTCTGTATGTTTGTATGTCTGTACGTGCGTACGTAGGTACGTACGTATCTAATATATGTCATGTATGTCATGTATGTCACGTATGTCATGTTTGTCATGCATGTCATGTATATCATGTATATCATGTATGCACTGCATGTAAAGTATGTAATGTATGTAATGTGTGTAATGTGTGCAATGTGTGTAATGTGTGTAATGTGTGGAATGTGTGTAATGTGTGGAATGTGTGTAATGTGTGTAGTGTGTGTAATGTGTGTAATGTGTGTAATGTGTGTAATGTATGTAATGTGTGTAATGCGTGTACTGTGTGTAATGTGTGTACTGTGTGTTATGTGTGTAATGTGTGTAATGTGTGTAATGTGTGTAATGTGTGTAACGTGTGTAATGTCTGTAATGTATGTAATGTGTGTAATGTGTGTAATGTGTGTAATGTGTGTAATGTGTGTAATGTGTGTAATGTGTGTAATGTGTGTAATGCGTGTAATGCCTGTAATGTCAGTAATGTCTGTAATGTCTGCAATGTATGTAATGTATGTAATGTATGTAATGTATGTAATGTGTGTAATGTGTGCAATGTGTGTAATGTGTGCAATGTGTGTAATGTGTGGAATGTGTGGAATGTGTGTAATGTGTGTAGTGTGTGTAATGTGTGTAATGTGTGTAGTGTGTGTGTAATGTGTGTAATGTGTGTAATGTATGTAATGTGTGTAATGTGTGTACTGTGTGTAATGTGTGTACTGTGTGTTATGTGTGTAATGTCTGTAATGTGTGTAATGTGTGTAATGTGTGTAACGTGTGTAATGTCTGTAATGTCTGTAATGTATGTAATGTGTGTAATGTGTGTAATGTATGTTATGTATGTTATGTATGTTATGTTTTGTATGTTATGCTATGTATGTTATATTATGATATGTGTGTTTTGCATGTGATGTTATGTTATGTATGTTGTGTTATGTTATGTTTTGTTATGCATGTATGTAGGTAGGTACGTACGTACGTACGCACGCAGGTACGCACATAGGTGCGTAAGTATAGGAATACATAGGTATACATAGGTATTTGTAGGTATGTATAGTTTTGTACAGGTATTTATAGGTATGTATAAGCATTTATAGGTATTTATAGGTATGTAAAGGTATTTATAGGTATGTAAAGGTATGTACAGGTATTTAAAGGTATGTATAGGTATTTATAGGTATTTATAGGTATGTACAGGCATGTATAGGTATGTTTAGGTACTTATAGGTATGCATAGGTTTGTATAGGTATTTAAAGGTATGTATAGGTATGCATAGGTATGTATAGGTACTTATAGGTGTGTATAGGTATGTATAGGTATTTTAAGGTAAGTATAGGTATGCATAGGTATGAATAGGTATGTAGAGGTATGTATAGGTATGTATAGGTCTGTATAGGTATGTCTAGGTATTTGTGGGTATCTATAGGTATGTATTGACATTTAAAGGCATGTATAGGTATTCATAGGTATGTAAAGGTATGTATAGGTATGTATAGGTACTTAAAGGTATGTGTAGGTATGCATAGGTATTTATGGGTATGTATAGGAATTTATAGGTACGTATAGGTATGTGAAGGTATGTATAGGTATGTATAGGTATTTTTAGGTATGTAAAGGTATGTATGGGTATGTATAGTTATTTACATGTATTTGTATGTATGTATAGTTATGTACAGGTATGTATAGGTATGTATAGGTATGTAGGGGTATGTATAGGTATTTATAGGTATGTATAGGTATGTATAGGTATGTATAGGGTATTTATAGGTATGTATAGGCATGTATAGGTATGTATAGGCGTACAGCCATTTAAAGGTATGTATAGGTATTTTTAGGTATGTGTAGGTATGCATAGGTATTTATGGGTATGTATAGGAATTTATAGGTACGTATAGGTATGTGAAGGTATGTATAGGTATGTATAGGTATGTATAGGTATTTTTTGGTATGTATAGGTATTTATAGGTATGTAAAGGTATGTATGGGTATGTACAGTTATTTACAGGTATTTGTATGTATGTATAGTTATGTACAGGTATGTATATGTATGTATAGGTATGTATAGGTATTTTGAGGTATGTATAGGTATGTATAGGTATTTATAGGTCTGTATAGGTATTTTTAGGTATGTAAAGGTATGTATAGGTATTTTTAGGTATGTAAAGATATGTATGGGTATGTACAGTTATTTACAGGTATTTGTAGGTATGTATAGTTATGTACAGGTATTTATATGTATTTTTAAGTATTTATGGGTATGTATAGGTATGTATAGGTATTTTGAGGTATGTATAGGTATGTATAGGTATTTATAGGTCTGTATAGGTATTTTTAGGTATGTAAAGGTATGTATAGGTATGTATAGGTATTTATAGGTATGTATAGGTATGTATAGGTATGTATAGGTATGTAAAGGTATGTATAGGTATGTCTAGGTATGTATATGTATGTATAGTTTTGTATAGTTTTTGTACAGGTATTTAATGGTATGTACATGTATTTTTAGGTATGTATAGGTATTTTTAGGTATGTATAGGTATGTATAGGTATTTATAGGTACGTATAGGTATGTATAGGTATGTATAGGTAGTATAGGTATTTACAGGTATTTATAGGTATGTATAGGTATGTATACGTACTTATAGGTATGTATAGGTATGTATAGGTATGTATAGGTATTTATAGTATCCGCCGATTCCTGCCTTGGACAAGGCAGGGCCGGCGCCTGGGACCACCTGAGGTGTGGAACCTGCTTTGTCACGGCCATGGCCCTCACATTCCAGCAACAACTGCTTGTCAAGCCTCAAAGGCCCAAACGCGCCGCGGCAGCTCCCACGACCAAACCTTCCCGCAGGCCTTTCCAAGGCAACTCTCGCAGCTACACGCCCCAGCCAATGCTTCAAACCCTTCCGCAGGCCTTTCCAAGGCAACTCTCGCAGCTACACGTCCCAGCCATGAGCCTGCCGTTTGCCCCAGCCATATGTTTTTAAGGGCGTTGAAGCCTGCCGTTTGCTTGCCCTTAAACCCTTCAAACCCTTCAAACCCTCCCGCAGGCCTTCCGCAGGCCTTTCCAAAGCAACTGTCGCAGCTAGACGCCCCAGCCATCTGTTTTTCACGGCGTTGAAAGTCTGTTTGCCCGTCGCCAAACGCTTCAAACCCTTCCTTCAAACCCTTCAACAAGCCTTTCCAAGGCAACTCTCGCAGCTTCCCGCAAACCTTTCCAAGGCAACTCTCGCAGCTACACGCCCAGCCAATGCTTCAAACCCTTCCGCAGGCTTTCCAAGGCAACTCTCGCAGCTAGGGCGTTCAAGCCTGCCGTTTGCTTGCCCTCAAACCCTTCAAACCCTTCAAACCCTTCAAACCCTTCAAACCCTCCCGCAGGCCTTCCGCAGGCCTTTCCAAAGCAACTGTCGCAGCTACACGCCCCAGCCATCTGTTTTTCACAGCGTTGAAGCTCTGTTTGCCCGCCGCCAAACGCTTCAAACCCTTCCTTCAAACCCTCCCGCAAGCCTTTCCACAGCAGCTCTCGCAGCTACACGCCCCAGCCATCTGTTTTTAAGGGCGTTCAAGACTGCCGTTTGCCCGCCTTCAAAAACCTCAAACCCTCCCGCAGGCCTTTCCAAGGCAACTTTCGCAGCTTCCCGCAGGCCTTTCCAGGCAACTCTCGCAGCTACACACCCCAGCCAATGCTTCAAACCCTTCCGCAGGCCTTTCCAAAGCAACTGTCGCAGCTACACGCCCCAGCCATCTGTTTTTCACGGTGTTGAAGCTCTGTTTGCCCGCCGTCAAACACTTCAAACCCTTCCTTCAAACCCTTTCGCAGGCCTTTCCACAGCAACTCTTGCAGCTACAGGCCCCAGCCATCTGTTTTTCAGGGCGTTGAAGCTCTGTTTGCCCGCCGTCAAACACTTCAAACCCTTCCTTCAAACCCTTTCGCAGGCCTTTCCAAGGCAACTCTTGCAGCTACACGCCCCAGCCATCTGTTTTTAAGGGCGTTGAAGCTCTGTTTGCCCGCCGTCAAACACTTCAAACCCTTCCTTCAAACCCTTCCGCAGGCCTTTCCAAGGCAACT
>Ga0126342_10005375_pt1 | contig 22311 bp, 25 predicted proteins | sample Cyp1metagenome_FD_92528 | JGI IMG/M metagenome (GOLD analysis project Ga0126342, IMG submission 92528) | Coral microbial communities from Lord Howe Island, Old Settlement Bay, Australia - Cyphastrea 1 metagenome | ecosystem: Host-associated > Invertebrates > Cnidaria > Coral ...
GATACTCCTCTTCTCGACTGCCTATAACACATCTTTCATACATCGTTTCTAAAATTGCGTCTCCATACTAACAAGAGAAGACCCTGCTCCTCTACGCTCTCGGGCCATCCGTCGTCTAGTTGTCAGTGAAGGTTCAGAATCTGCGAACAACATTCATTGGCACAGAGTGCAAGAAACTTTCAGGACCTTCATACTGGGTTGCGGGAGAACATCAGCATTGCCATTTGGCTGCATTTGCAGATGAATCGAGGTTTGCTTTGCTTCACTGAAAGATCTTCTTACGAAGCCATTTCCGCCGATTTATCAGCAGCAATTCTGGGTGCGCTTGTGATCCTTGATCAAATCTTTCCTGAGGTGAAAGATAACATGAAGAGTCTCGAAGACAAGATTGCGCAGGTGCAGCCAAGACCAAACAACCTCGTGTTTGTTCTTGGTTCAATGCTTGAATCAATGCTTCATTCAACGCCTAAGTCAAATATACATAAAGGCACTACGTCACTACACCACTACGCTGAGTAGAACCAACCTGCTGCGCCCTGGGCCCTTCCAAATGTGGGGTCCAAGCCAGCGGTACAGTGCACTCAGTACGCGTTGCAGTTGTGACAATGCCTGCTGTAGACTCTGTAGACATCAACTCCCTGCGTTGTCTAAGTATGGAAGCAGCTGTTGCCCCTGCCATTGAGGAACACTTTTTGCAACTAAAGCAAGACAAGCAAGACTACCCTAGCGACTATGTGCCTATGTGCCTCCAGTGGATCCAATGATGTCTTTTCTGCACAGCTGTGCACCAGGCAATGGCGAGCTGAGTTTGAGAGCCACTCCCAAAGACGCGATCACTTGCCGAAAAAGTCGAATTTTTGAGTTGCACTCCGCTGCCACACTGATGGAGAAACTTGCCCATTAAGTGCTGAACCCAAGTGTAACAAACATTCGCAGGGGGAAAGAGTCCCTATGTTACCAATATCAGCCTTTGATATCCTTTCAAGATCTTTTAGAGAATTTTAGAGATCTTTAATTACTTTTGATTATGTTCCTTTTCCTCATCTAAAAAGAACTCAGAAGTTTGGAGACTTGTGCCAGCTTTGGTCGTTTGGCCTTGGCCTTCGCGTGGCTCAACCGACGGAAGTTGATGCGCGCCAGCCAGGCCAGTTATGACGCGTGGCATGTTGTCCTGTAACAAGAACGAGCGAGAGGGAGGAAGCATCTCGTGGAATGGAATGAGTTGGACCTCTGGATTTTATAATTCAAAAGAACGACTCAGATCAAGAGATTTCCTGTCTTCCATTAGATCCATTAGTGTCAGCGGAACCTCTGAACGCTTTGATGCTTTGATGCTACGAACTCTGAATTCTGAGGCGTTGGGAGCTGCCTGCCATGGGCTGCTCTGGGGCCAAGCAACCTCAAGGTGTCTTTGTCACTGGATGCTCAGCACACCTTGAGCGGTCAGACATGTTTCGGGGGCCAATGTGATGATCGAATTGTCTACTACAGAATATTTCCAGACACTTAAACACGTTTCCATTGAATACGATGTGAGTTGGTATAAAGGAACACCTGTCATCGAATTGTGAACAATCCATGAAGATATTCGAATATTTTCGATACTTTGTGCCATTCTGAGTTTTTTTTTAGCAATTTGAGCATTTTGCGAATTTAATGCGATCTGTTTGGCAGGTCAGCCGGGCCTGAATGTGCAGGACGCGCAGTCTGTGAGAAGCACTATTGAGGCCATGAACACGAAAGCGCCAGCGCTGCTGAGATGGGTATGCAAAAAGTGGATGGTTATGATGACTGTCATGATGGTTATGAGTTATGACTAGTTATGACTAGTTACGACTCATGACAATTAAACAACTACCATATGAAGACCAAAATCTTCTCCCACAGGCCAAGATCGTCCTCTTGGGCGACTCTGGCGTCGTGCGCTGGCATGTCGACAAAATCCAGACCGAGTTGTACTGGTTGAGTTGCATGTACTGAATCGGTTACTGTAGAATATATATATTGTTTTGTTTTTACTTTGCTCTTTGATTGTCAGGATTGGTTTTGGCTTTGAAACTGTTTGTGCCAGGGCAAGTCTTCACTGGCTTTGCGCTTCTGCCAGGGGCGGTTCAATCCTTACCATGAGGCCTTTATTTGGACATCGTAGCACCACATGCCAAGAGTTGGTCTCAATCCTAATGTTCCAAACTACTGTAGCATCCTTTTCTAACTTGTAGGTTGGGAAGGTACACCTACAAACATGCCTGTTTCAAATCACTGTAGCTGCCTCTAAAAGGTGCTGTATAAGGTTGCAAACGTAAATCCTCAAGAATACTCACTGATTTTGACACGTATGTATAAGTGTATGTGCGGACATTACACAACATGTAGGCTTTGTTGTCCACTGGCCGACGTAGCAAATTATTTGTTGGGTTCCAACAGACTCCAGGGAATTGTTTGGTGAGGACTTCTCTTCGACGTGGTTCAAATATGGACTCCATTTTTCAAAGTGGGAGACACGACCTTTCAAACCTTGAGGATATAGTAGTTTCCTCACGCAGGTCACCATTGGTGCTGCCTTCTTGCAGCAGATTGTGCGATTGCGCATCTTGGCTGCAACTCTTTAGCAGCCTTGCTTGACATCTCAAGGACTTCTCGAGCTCAGGAGATGGCGGCCAGCTGAAGCTTCACGTGTGGGACACAGGTGGACAGGACAGCTTGCAGCTGAAGCTTGAAGATTTCTTGGATTGGAACTCTTTGATATATTTCTTCCATTTGACTGAAAGCTATGTAGGGATTCATCGATTCTACTACTGTATATGAGTGTGTTGATGGAACGCTGCAGCACCATTGGAGACAGGAACGCTTTCGAGCTATGACACACTTGTACTACCGCGATGCGGCGGGTGCTGTGCTTTGGCAGCAAATCTTCGAACTTCTTTGAAGATTTTGAAGAGAATGTAGAGAGTCCAAAGGTGAATCAGTAAAGGATAATCCATGAGAATCCATGATAATCCTGAGTCGGAGATGGCTCCATTGCGTCTAGGCTCTCGCATTTCAATCCATGATTTCAAATGCTGGTTTTGAATGGCTTTGAGGTCATAGTCTACGACTGTACTGATGCCCATTCGCAGGTTTGATCCTTGGAAGCTTTGCTTCAAAGAAATTCGATGACTTGATTCTTTGGACAGCTTTGCAATCATTTTGCAATCCTCCATATGCATATTTTTGCTTCGTTCTCGGAGTCACCTCAATGGACAGGCTTCTGTGGACTATTGGGTCCAAGAGTTGCAGAACAAGGCAGCATGTCGTTCATGTCAGGATGCCCCCTTCCGATTCTTCACAAAAAATGCTCCTGGAAATTTGTGAAACGAATCCCGTGCAGTTCACTTGGAATGGTTGATGATAGTTGCATCAAGATGCGTCAGGGGCCAGCGCGATGTTGCATGGCTGTTGCAGCCAATAAGTTCGAACCCTAGCATCTCAGGCTGCTTCGGGCTTTGACAAGTCCAAAGAATCGGTGGTTAAGCAAGACTAAACTGGACTTGTTTGATGGCGATAGTGCACGCAGTGGGTGTGAACATGGCATTTTTTTTGCTCTATACATAGGGCAACATTTTGGCTTAGAACACATCAAAGTCACTTGTTGCGAAATTGAGCATAGTCATGACTTCTCTAGCTTCTGCCGTGAGCACTTTGGCTGATCCAATCGTTGGCACATCAATGAGACAAGTGTGACCCTGATACAAGGAGCGATGTCGAGTCAAAAGCCGTGGATCCGAAGCAGATGAAGGCACCGGTATTCCCACGCCTATAGCTGCCTTAGCTTCTTTCAAAGTTTTGAAATGGCTCACCAAAGGCCATGTGCGAGGAGAAGGGTTTGCTGTTTGTTGGGGACCTGAGAGTGTTTATTGCCTGGTAAAAACGCAAGGGGTTGAAGCAGAGGCATAGAAAAGAGTGTAAGATGTGCCAAAATATAGAGCATCAGGTTGCTCGGTGTATATATTTTCCGACTATTTTCTGTAGTCCTACAAAGTAGATAAAGAGTGAGACCAAAGACATCATAGTTTTTTCGTATAGAGCATGCCATTTCCATTTAAGAGCTGTGGAAGGGCCAAAGAAACAGTACATTATATTTATATAAACATGAGTATTCATGTCCTTGTGCCATGTATGGAAACATCTGAGGTGGAAACCTCTGCAAAGACCGGCGAGAACGCTTGAACCTTTCTTTCGTTCCTATCATTTTTGTGACCTTAGATATAGTTTGTGACAAACGTCCGAGAGGTACAGAGCAAGGTGTCACACTTCCTAGGCATCTTGTTGGTTCTGTCTTCAAGTCAGACCTTTCCATTTACCCGACGCAGCTTTACAGCTGGAGTTTTTTGCGGTAGTTGTAGTCACTGCAACAATGCATCAAGAGAGCTGTGGGGTGCATGCCCTTGAACAGATTGAAAAGCTCACCGGATGAATTTGTAGCTGATCAGTTTGTAGATCAGTTTGTAGCCAATATGGTCAAGAGGGATTCGGCATTGCTTTAAAGTCTGTGGGGACAAACACCAGGTTCTTGAATGTGCCGGGCGACACAGGGTAAACGCTGTTTTGTCAATGTCCGCACTTTCTGCCTTTTTAACTCTTTCTGTCTCTTTCTGTCTCTTTCTTTGATTCAACAACACCATTGTAGCTACACACGGAAGTTGAACAACAGAAACTCTGGGCGATGCCTGGATGGTGCTGTAGCTGAGAGCCTACTCTGCCATCAGCTGCCATGATGAAGGATGTTTGTTGCTCAGTGATGCTCACCAATGCTCAGCGAACCCAATAGGAAATGGAATGAACGAGAATGACTGGAAAATTTGGAATGAGTGGCTCCTGTCCATCACCACTACAGTAAACTCTCTCGTGACTGGCAGACACGCAACACGCAGCAAGGCAAAAGAAGTGCTTCGTTCGACCTTTCTGGCAGCCGAGCAAGCAATCGAGCAGAAAAAGGCCCAGGTGCAAATAGCCCAAAGATGTTGGTCCAAACGTAAAAGAACTGCTTTGATGGTCCATCATTGGTCAACAGTATGCTGAACTACGATAAAATAAAACAATAAATACATACAGAATTTGATTAAGGCGCACTTGCTGTATGTGTGCCAAAGCTGTGGCCACTGGTAGGTGCGCTTGGCAGAGGCTGAAGCAGAACGCGAGAGACAACACCTGGAACTTGAGCTTGGAAACTCAGACGTTGCACTGCAGCTCAAGTTGCTGGGCGTCCACTCCACGGCTCTGCCGAAGCTCTCAAGCACCTTCGATCACCTTCGCATGCTCCTCACATTTGCAGCAAATGCATCAATCTCTTCACCGGCCGCCTGTCACCGCGGCTGAGGTGGCGACGTCTTCAGTGGCAACAGGAAGCTCTTTCAGAGGACAGGATGAATGAACTTTGATGACAGTTGTCGGCTCAGCTCTGTTCAACTTCCTCTTTATGCATGTTGAGTCTTCTTTTGTAGACTTTCTGTGGGCTTGACGTGTCATAAAAACTGAACAGCGTGGTGTAAGAAGGGTGTGCAGTTTGGGGATGGTAAGAAGATTTCAGGAGAGGCGGGCGGTGCAGAGATTGAAGGCCAGCTTGGAGGCTTGATCTGGGCGGCTTTGGAGCTTTCCACACCGATTCAAGAGCTATCAAGAGCTCGGTTCAAACAAATCGTGCGAGTGTTGTTGCCTGGCTACCACTGTGCTGCCCCAAGGCTGCAGCTTCGATGCGGATCCAGTGTTGTCTTAATGATGAATATATAATGAGTGCTGAGGCTTGCCATTCCTTTTTCCGGTTTTTTATTGTTGTGAGATTGGCAGCTCCAGGCGAAACATGCGGTGTTCGAAGTGGAATATCAGGCTGGGTGGTGCTGTTTGACGTGGATTGCCCTCAATGAAGTTTAGCCTTTCGCTATGCACTTTTCTTGCAAAGCGTGAAGTACAGAAGGGGAATCGAACTCCACACTTCACATCGCCAATCATGAGTTCAGTTCTGTTTCCCTTACTTCCCTCATGCCCTCCATCCCTCCGTTCCTTTTGTTGTTTATTCTTCAATTTCTCCTGCCCCCAGTCTTCTGTCCTATGAAACTGAGGTGTGGGCACCAGATCTGTTGAGAATCTCTCTACAAAGACGGATATATAGTGCTTCCCACTTAACTTATTTGTTTGGTTTCCTCCAAACTCAAAGTCATTTTCTGTACGATCGATCTGGCAAAAGGTGCGTGGCAAGCGCCGACCAGGCAAATTCATGGGGCGTACAATTCATGCAATTTCAGTCTGCTTGGGAAATCTAAATGCATTAAACGTGCCCATCTTCCTTTGGAATCGAAACCAGCACAAATCTGTTTGCAATTGGCGATTCGCAGAACTCAAGTGAGGGCAAACTAGGCAGAATATGGCAGAATGACATTGCTGACAATATGGGCGAAGTAGAAACGAGATTGGCTGCCACACCTTTGCAGCTGACGCAGGAAAGCCTCATATGACTCATACACATTTTTGGACTTTTGTTTACTCGGGCTCACTTTGGGCTCACTTTGTGATGACCAGCGCATCAGCGCATCGGACCTTTTGCCAGTTACTTGCTTATCTGAAACTTCCGTTGATCAGCCGAGTCCAATGCTCAGCAGCCGCTCTTGAATGCAGCATGTTGGGTGAGGTTGGGATTCTAAGCCGAGAATTATGGTGAACTGGAGATGACAGAAGCTTGTTTGCTGCTCCCGAGGCTGGTGGTCCTACTTCTCAACCCTGGCCGTAGCAGATGGAGGTGGGGTCTGAGACTTCAAGGGCAGTGCCAGCTTGTGAGTCAATAGACGTCCTGGAAGTTCGCCCCTAGTTGGTGTTTGCTGGATTTGACATGCAAGTGCTCCGCTGGTGTTTTGAATAAAGTAGGGCCTAGCCGAGAATTCAGACCACGAACTTGGGCAGGTCATTGACATGGCCATCAGACCCATGTTTCCATGAAGCTTCAAGACACGTTCGCAATGGCACCGCCCACATTTTCAGGATTTTGTTGTGTAGAGGGGTTCTTTACTAGAGTCGCAATGCCGGGCTTGATCGCTCTATGTGGAGGACTTGCGTCAGTCACAATTCCTACCATTCAATTCAACTCATTTCAATGGATTCAGTGAGGCTTTGATGGTTTCTTAATCATGTTTTATCAATTTATCCGATTTCATCCATTGTTTTGTCAGTTCTCAGTTGGATCAGCATGGATTGGGCGCACTTTACCATCCTTCACCATTCGTATTTCCGTGAAACGAGTTGACCAGTTGAGGAGCTCAGCGCTAGCAGCGCTCGGTGGTGTCGTCCTGGGCTTCGTTGTGGGCCGTTTGCCGTTCGTCGTCCAGTACTTGGAGAGCCGCCAGGGCCGCCGGTTTGTGGAACCCAGTGGAGTTGGCGCCGACCTGGTCTTTGATGTCACCAGGATCTTCAGTGTTCAAAGCAAATTTCAAAAGATCGAGGTGTTGAGATCCGAGTTTTTTGGATACATCCTGGCAATCGATGGTGATCTCATGCTTACTCAGCGAGATGAGTTTCTAGATTTGAACTTCAGAAGATGCCAGAATTCGTCTTCGACAGCAGTACATTTTTTACATGGACATTTGCTCAACTATCATGTACAAGTTTCTACTCAAGAACTTTTGAAGCGTTCAAATTGGCTTTGAACTCTGGATATGTTCTCATCTAAGAATCTAAGGTTTGTCTACCATGAGATGATTGCACATGTTCCTGCGGCATACATCCCCAATGCAAGCGACGTGTTGATCATTGGTGGTGGTGATGGAGGAACTGCAAAGCAACTCCTGCGACGACCTGTAAAGCACATCACTGTGGTGGATTTGGATGAGGTTCGATCCCAGTAGAGCAGTAGATTGTGAAAGATGCGAAAGGTTCCAATTACTCCACTCGGCCCTGCAGTACTGGAATTCCGACTCTCAAACAATTGACATGTATTGACACCTGTACTGACATGTGGACTGGCACATTCATTCAGCACATTTGGACGCATTTGGTTTTGGTACTGACGGGTGTGCTACCTTTCCTGGCAGTTTCAGCCGTGCAAAGGAGGTGGTGCATGTTTGCCGGCGATTCTTTCCCAGGCTTCGGACAGAGAGATCGATGGGGGGAGGGAAGGGTTTCGCACAAAATCACACAGCTCACCTTGGTACCTTGGTTGAAGGGGTTGAAGGTTAGGGGCGTGCCAGGTTCGGGCGTTGCGTGCCCTGTTCGGCATTGATGTGGGGACTGCTTTACAAAATTACTGAACAATGTTTCCAGTGTGACTTTGGGCTTCATGAAATATCAAGTTGCCCATGCCTTCGTTGCAAACGTTGAATGATGAATGATTGTTTTTTCCCCCAACCCCGGGTCCCTGTTCACAAAAGTAGAGTTTAATTTCGGTCCTCGCGACGACAAACCGCATGATTGACTCTCTCAGAAAAAATAAATCACACTAAAATAATAAAATATACTAAATTTGTTTCTATTTGCGACATTTTCTTGTTTGAACTTTGTGAAACCATGATAATTCTTTCTTTTTCTGGTCAACCTAGATACAATTAATACAAATATTTCCTTAATTGAAGCTATATTCAGCTATTTACTGGTGAGGGCCCAGAGTCAGGTCCATGCTGCCTAGGTTGGGACATTACTGGACTTAATTTTGGCCTATTTGATTGATTTTTTTTCACCTTACAGGCAGAAAATCTTGATTTCTGCTATGTGTTCTTGTGCTGGTTTTGATGTGAGGTAAAAAAAGCTAGAACCGAGCCACATTGGCCCAAAACCGACTTCAAACACTGATTTGGGCACCCAAAGTGGGTGCAATTGGGGAATTCTAGGAGCGCACACCGTCACAACATGGCACCAACATTCAACATAGTTTCGATCTAGGTCTGGCAAAGGCGTGAGCATGACAAACGCACAAAACAACAACGCTTCGACGGGGTGGCAGCACGCACCGGCGCCTTCCCAAACCTTCCAAAGTGACCAAAAAACAAATAATCATGGTAATAATAATGATAGCAATATGGAACGGCAGGTTGGCAGCTGCATTTGATGATCATCGTGTTCGCTTGGAATTTGAAGATGGTGCCGAATGGGTTGGCAACGCCGTGCGCAAACAGAAAACGTTTCTCCGCTGCAGATGAGAAATTGTCATTGATTTGCGAGAAGACGTGTATTTTGCATGTTTTTGCACAAAGCGATGCGCTTCAACTGGAATGTAAAGAATGTGATTGAACATGTTTGGACAGTTGGAAGTTGAATTTTTAAGTAACGTTTGGGTTTTGTTGTTTAGAATGCGTCGGGAATATTTCAGATCTATCAAGAGCATGTGAGCGCAGCTGAGGTTTGACATCATCATAGTGGATTCCACTGACTTTGGTGCTGCCCAACCCCTTTTTGAAGAACACTTCCATCGGCAGCTACGTCAACTCATGGCGAAGATCGCCGTGTTAGTTTGAAACCCAGCAGTCTGCCAACATAATATGAGACCTCATATTATGATAATATGTGCTGCAATCAAACATCACCATGTTGTGAGGGTGGCCATCGATGGCCATCGGTTTTGTCACAGGTGATCAACCTCACTTCCCTGCCGTGGCAGTTGGAGTCGGTGCAAAGAAGTGTGGCGCGGCAACGACGCATCTTTCGCTTTGTGCGAGTGTTTCAAATCCATCAGCCAACGTACACCTCAGGCACAAGACGGAGCGGTATGTTTGCATTTCGATTCACGTGGCAGCAAAAGAAAACAAGGTGATTTTTCCTCTGTGAAAGACTTGAGTTGGTCAGGCCACTATTGTTTTGCAATTTGTTCCAATAGCGTTGACGCTCTGGAAACAGGCAGGGAAACTTGTTGTTAGATTGAGAGGGACGACAAATGGACACGTGTTCGACAAGATTGAGGTGACTTTGATATGATGAGAGCTTCGAAAGGAAAACACAAACATACAATTGATGTGGAAATGCCGACTTTTGTGTAATTTCCTTCAGAGGTTTCACAATCCCCATTTGCTGCTTTGCAAGGCACCATCGATTTTACAGCCGTCACCCACGGCTTGTACATGCAGCACCTTTCTTGATCTGACGGCCGATGGAGGGCAAACAAAAACCAAAAGCCTCGGCACTAGGTGAAGCAGTCCAATTCTCTTTTCATTGAATTCACTTTGCAGAAGGGTTGGGCCACAGGTTCAGTAAGTTCAGTTTGTTGAAGTATGTTGAAATGTTAATGGGAGACTCGGCATTCCGTGGCATGAAGTGCCCCACCCTGCCGGCTCAAAGGTACTACTCTCCAGAGGTGCACGAGGCTGCCTTCGCGCTGCCTGAGTTTGCCCGGAGAGCCATCAGCGCTCCGTCAAAGGCACGGAAGAAAGCGAGGAAAGCGACGAAGAAACCGATGGTCCCTTGGACCTTTGGAATCCTTTGTGCCACACTTTGGAATCCCTTGGATTGGGATGGATTGCGCATGGGCTAGACATCAGAGGGTGGGATCGGATGCCCAAATCCCGAATCACTTGGAACATCCACCACTGCATCCTATCTCTTTTGCAGAAAGATGTTTGCCCATGAGCTTTTTTTCTTTGTTCTAACCAACTCGATCGATGTCGATCTCAATATTTATCACACGTCACACTGCTTCAGCTGCACTTGGTCACCCAAGGCGAGCATGAATTTCACTTCGAAGAACTATGCTGCTGACAAGCATGAGCTCTGAAGAACGCCAAATGCGGCAGATCTTGAGCCATGAAAATGTTACGTTGCAGCCGTGTGCAGTGGGTGTTTTGAAAGACGAAAAGAGCAGAAGCCCCACTGAAGCACGCCAAAACATCAACATATCGGATGTTTAAAGCAAGTCAATACAGAACTGTGCGGGTTCAAGATCAAGGGCCCCGGACTTCCAGAAGCGTTTTGCCGTTTCAGGCTGGTGGTTTGAGAGTTGCACTTGCCCCAGCCAGATTCTCAGAATTCTCAGCCTTGTGGCACTTCTTCAGTTCAATCGGTTCACAGCATGACGAGGCTCCCGCTCCAGAATCGAGGGGGCTGGAAGAAAGACAGCAGTCGAAAGTATGCAAGTCTTGGCCTCTTGGCCCTTCCAGATCATGTTTTCAAATTGTCATAAATGCAAATGCAGTTACAGAATGTATGAATGCATTTTCTACTAAGTTTACACACCATGTTACACAAAGTTGCGCAAAGTTGCACAAAGTATGAGTCTTGAGGTGTCTCGTATGGGCAGTGCCCTGCCTTTGGCCCATCCGGAGGAGAGCTTAAGCTGATTGTTTCTGATGACAGTCCAGAGTATTCCTAAGTGAAGAAACATGAAGAAACATGAAGAAACCATCTAAAAGCCCTTTAAAAGCAATCTAAAACTAAAAGCCATCTAAATGCCATCTAAGAGCCATCTAAAAGTGCCAAAAGCAAGCTAAAAGCAAGCTAAAAGCCATCTGAACGCCATCTAAGAGCCATCTAAGAGCCAGCTAAAAGCCAGCTAAAAAACCAATCTAAAAGCCAGCTAAAAGCCAGCTAAAAAAGCCATCTAAAAGTCATCTAAAAGCCATCTAAATGCCATCTAAGAGCCATCTAAAAGTGCCAAAAGCAAGCTAAAAGCAAGCTAAAAGCCATCTGAACGCCATCTAAGGGCCATCTAAGAGCCAGCTAAAAGCCAGCTAAAAAACCCATCTAAAAGCCAGCTAAAAGCCAGCTAAAAAAGCCATCTAAAAGCCAGCTAAAAGCAAGCTAAAAGCCATCTGAACGCCATCTAAGAGCCATCTAAGAGCCAGCTAAAAGCCAGCTAAAAGCCAGCTAAAAAACCAATCTAAAAGCCAGCTAAAAGCCAGCTAAAAAACCAATCTAAAAGCCAGCTAAAAGCCAGCTAAAAGCCATCTAAAAGCCATCTAAAAGCCATCTAAAAGCCAGCTAAAAGCAATCCAAAAGCAATCTAAAAGCAATCGAAAAGCCAGCTAAAAGCCATCTAAAAGCAATCTAAAAGCAATCGAAAAGCCAGCTAAAAGCCATCTAAAAGCCATCTAATGCCATCCAAATGCTTCGCAAGCTCAGTTCTACTAGTAAGTCACACTTGCCATACCACACGTATACTGTGCTCCCTGCGCAGCAGTGTTTCCAGTTGCGCAACCACTGTGTTTCAACACTGCGAGCAATACTTGAGGCAAGATTCGGTTTCCTTTGGTGTATCCACACAGCCGCTCTGTGGCTGGTTTATCTTGATCGTCTAAGATTTTTGAGGACGTGCACTTTATTTCTGCGCCCCCACCTTGCCCATCTGTGAGGTGCGGAGAAAACACTTGCGACGTACAAGAAAGAAAACCTGGAAGAAAGTTGAGACAGCAAGTGAAGATTCTATTTGACATGGCAAGTTTTAGTTCAGAAGCGTAGTCGAAAGATCTCAACAATTCAATTCAGATTGGTGCCCAGGCCAAAGAATGCACCATGCCATGGCCTTGGTTAAATGGCGTTGGGAAACAGGCCATTGAATGAGCAGAAGTTGAGCAGAAGTTGAGAAGCTTCAGAGTTGCTGAGATTGGTTGGAACATGGTTCAAACTCGTTGAAATTGTGGCTGCCTTCATGAGGTATGCCCCCAATCCGTGAGGAAGCTCTTGACACACTTGACCTTGAGCACCTCAGCCGCACACCCCGACGAATCCTGCTCTAGTGATCTCTAGCGGACCAGCAACAATGTGTCAATTGCTATTTGTTCATTTTGTTCTCGTTTGTCAAGCGCTCAGGGATGAGTTCCGGCCATCCACATCCGCTTACAGCGTGAGATATGCAAGACATGGTGGAGCCTGAGTGGCAGCATCCAGATACTCCTGGTTTAAGCACCGGGGGACCTGTGAGGGATCGATTTCAATACTCCAATTGGACTGCATGGAGACCGAATTCCGGTGATGAGTTTTTTGCTTTCGCCTGGGCTGAAATCTTTCTGACCAGCAAAAATTCATGATTTTCAGAAATGTTGTGTTTTTCAATGGCACGAGTCATGCTTTGAGCATTTGCAATTGAGGGCTGCCGAAGGGTTCTCAGACAGGCCAAGCCAAGCTTTTGGAGAAATGGCTATAATTCAGAAGATTTGATTTGCACGGCACAATGCTTCAAAAGAGCAAAGGCAGTTGAGCCCTGCGCATCATTTTCTCCGCATACAAGATTGATGTCTCTTTTGTGTCACGATGTGTCACGCTTCAGTTCACTCTCCTTGACGAATTTCAACCTCTGAGGTCGGCCACTTATTTGAGTCCTTAGCGGCAAGGGTCGCTGCTGAACAGGGGAGATGATCGTGAGCAAAGCGAGTAGGGCTCCACATCTACGTTCCCTACAACGCAAACATCTAAAACGACATATGTGAAATTAGCAACTGAATAGTATCATGATGAGTTGATTGAAGAACCAATCCAGAGCCAAGCCGTTCTCGGGCTGTTGTAATTAGTAGTGTTTCAAAAGCCATTCATCTACTATCAATCAAGAAACATCAAGAAACTTGTGTTTCAAGAGAAGCAGATGCTCCTCTTTTCCGCAGCACAAGAGTCTGGAATCGTTCGGAATGACAAAGCTTTAAAACATGCTTGGAGACCAACTGTTAGAGCTTCGTTAGAAGCCATTTTGCAAGCGACTCTTGAGCTTCTGCGACTCACAACCGAAAAACCTCGTGGTGCTCAGAGAAGGATCGGGATCGGAAGGGCAGAAGCCCCAAACGCTGAAGAGCAGCGACTCTCTGTGGACCCTTTTGCGGCTTCGTTTGCAGTGCAGAAAACTAGTCATGCTCTGCAACATTTTTTGCCATGCCAGCAACAGTCATACACGAACTTAAATTTTCTTAGTTTTGTCAAATAGTTTTCCTTTGCATCTTTGGTCTTGGATTGGTAGTATGCTGTGTAGAATTGTAACCTCACAGGCGCATGTGTCTGTCTGAGACGTGTACACCCGTGATTTGCATCGATCCAAGTGATTCTAAGTACATGGCTTTTATGGGCAGAGCCTTCGCCAGATGTCTCATGATGTCTCATGATGTCTCATGGCATCAATTCATTCAGCTTGAACCGAATCATAGCCGCCATAGCCATTTTGGAAGCTATTGAGTCACAGCTGCGCCGATGGTGTAAAGGCCTGAAGGCCTGGCAAAGGGCAAGTGGGTGACAGTCACTGATCAGCACAAGTTCAATGTCCTTTTTCCATTGCTTGCGTGAACCCTTATGCCTTATACCGACTTATACCGATACCTATGGATTTCTGGTTTTCCCCAGTATTTCGTTGCCCCTTGTGACTTGATGTGCATTTGTGGTGCCCAGGTGTGGGCAGGCTGCCCAGACGGCCGGCACTAAGCCACGCGGGCCACGATGCAGCCCGTGGCTGGGCTGCCGCCAAATGTGCCGGTCTCATCCGTTTCTTCCGCACCTTTGATTTGCGGTTCTTGATAATACTCAGACAGTACTAAGCCTTAGTTCCTTAACCAAACATGAACATCCAGCAAGGCCTTCACGATGCCTATGCCTGCTCCAGGGAGACTTGGCTTTGTTGGCAGATGGGGTGGATTCGGATGTCAATTCAAAATGAGTTGTTCTTGTTCATTTTTGTTCAATGTCATGATATGATCAATTGAAGTACTTCTTTCGGGCAGTCACCCAACACGCGAGTGCTATTTTGAGTCCTTATGACTTTGGTTTATTTTTGGTTTATTTTGGTTTATTTTTGGGATCATCAACTCAGCATTTTTGCTGATTTCTTGATTGATAGGATGGGGCCTCCACTGCCTGGTGCGCCCATGCTGGTGCATGGCTCAGCTCGCAGCTGCAATATTGTGATATAAGATACAGAACTTTACACATATCATGATAACATCTACATATTACATATCATATATATATATAATATAATATAATACAATATTATATAATATAATATAATATAATTATAATTATAATTATAATTATAATATAATATAATATGATATAATACAATATACAATATACTACATAGATAGTGTAGATTAAAGTTGACTAATTCAGATGGAGAACTACATGAATCGATTTAATTTGTATTTGCGGCATCCAATCTAAGGTGCCAGTTCCAGCAACTGCACCGCTGCCTGCGACCTTGCACCTTTGCTTTGGAAAGGGGGGGAATTGGAGGCTGATGGGTTTATGGCATATGGTGGGTTTATGGGGGATATAATGGATAATAATTAGTGGAAATAAGTGTAGTTCATGGTGGATAACAACCATAGTTTCACTATAGTTGATGGGTTTCTAAACCAACAAACAGAACCGGGGAGCCTCACCTTGTTTGATACTTCACTAGGCCATTAGGAGGTCGTGGAAACAGCCAAACATCTTGGATGTAGCTGCATCACTGACCTTTGCCGGGCTTCATATTGGAGTGAAAGGTTGCCAAACCTGAGGCTGTTTCATTCATGTCATTGAAGTCAGAGCATGCTATCCGAGGCCAGGTGCTTTGCCGCCCATGCAACTTGGCTGATGGGGACCACTTTTCATGCAAAGCTTCATGCTAAGCGCAGACATCTTGGACACCTGCTCCTGCCAGGGGTGCGCCTGGCCTACCTGGCTTACCCGGGGTGAAGCTTGGCTGAATACTGTAAGTCAGAATGCGGTCAGCTCGACATTTTTTGTGATGGTCTTTGTTTGGAATGTAGATGGCTTCAAACATCAACTGTTTTTTGGAACAGATTCCTTGCACTTGCACAGTATTCTTTGATTGGGGCGGCTGGCATCATCGACAAATGCATTTGCAAGAGCTCAAGATTTCGGTGTTCTCTTCTTTCTCTAAATTCTCTTCTTTCTCTTCTTTCTATTCTTCTTCTCTTCGTCTTCTCCTCTTCTTCTCTTCTTATTCTTCTCTTCCTCTTCCTCCTCTTCTTGTTGTTCTGTGTTTTTTCCAGTTTCCAATATCCTCTTGTTCTTGATCCGTTTCTTCTTTTACCCTTTCTCTGTTCACCACACTTTGATACTGCATTGAACATCAAAAGGTCATGGTCTCTCCAAACATGCTTTGTAAGGACGGAGCAATGCAGCCAAAAGTCTGTCCTCCCGTGCTCTCAACCCCATACCTCCCTTCTCCATCCTGGCTGTTTCGGCTGTTTAGGTATGGTCCCTCCCGTGTTAGGTTTGGTATGGTTTGGTTTTTCTTTGTTTCCAGTGTTATTTTGATATCCTTTGGCACCACCTCTCCAATTGTTTCCGAACATGGAACCCCGATGTTGCTTGTTTGCTCTTCCTTGTTCTGAGGGGTCTTGGTTGGCGCATGTACCTTCCATCTTGTCTATTGTTTGTATTGCATGTTACGTGATGTTCCCTCCTAAACTGTTTCCGAACATCGAAAGTCCCATGTTGTTGTGCTTCATTTTTCTTGTTTTGCTGACTCCCCAGCCGGCCAATCCCTTTGGCTTTGGTGTATTCCCCTGTCTCAAGTCATTGGATACTAAGGACATTGCCGCCACCACCAAACGCTGGTGCGACAGTGTATCTTCCTCAGATTGCTACAGACCATTGGATACCATTGGTATTTATTTGGGTGTTAAGGATTAAGTACTTCCTCGTAGGTTTGATGTTTCACTCGCTTTTTTTGCTCCGCAATGATCACTTCGAAGTCTCGGCAGTCGAGGGAGCCAGGGCAAACATCGAGACCTCCGGCCTGTAGATGCCGGTGATTTGCAGATATCATCAGATATCATCAGATATCTACCGGATTTTAATATATCTTAATGCTGATTAGGATATTGGGATATTGGGCAGATTAGGATAGATTAGGATAGATTAGGCAGATTTGAAGAAAGTTGTGTCAGTCAAGTGCAGTACAATTTTTGACCGCCAGGAGATTTGGTTCCCTGCGCTTTAGCAATTGACACACTAGTTTGCCTTGCCCAGGTCCATCGCCATTGACAACTTGCCATTTCGGTATCAGCTGTCCGAGGTGCTCAAACCCATTTCCATCCAATTTGAATCCATCCATATCCATTCCGAGCCATACCCACACGTATGCAAGTCTGCTGCTGCCTCAACCATCCCAGTGAATCAGGCTGATCTGAAGGAGATGTTTCAGCGATGGGGAACTGTGCAGTCAGTCCAGGTGCCAGTCCGACAGTGCAACAGTTTCCATGGCGTTTCTTTGGACTTCTGGTTGTTTTCAGCCTCTACTACTCCAGTCTTCAAACAATTTCAAACACCTTTTGTGCAGCCATTGCCAAATGTGAGGTGGTGCGAGATAGTGGCAGCAGAGAGGTCGGCTCTGTCCAGTTTGCAGACCAGGTGCCGTTGGGTCTTTGTCTCCATCACCCAGCTGTCAGTGAAGAAAACTGTCCAGGTTGATGCGCAGGATGCGCAAAAACAACTGACGGGGCAGAGCTGTACATTCGATGGTGCCACTGGCACTCTGGCGGTTGTCATGGGGAGCCCTTTTCAACTGGCGGTGCCAAGGGCTCAGTGAAGAGATGACATCGGTAAAAGCTTGAAGCTGCAAAAGAGAATACTGGTTGAATCTTTTTGCCACAGCAGACCAAGGATATGTTGAGAGCTGAAATTTAGACATCAGAAATCATCAGAACCAAAATATCAGTCACGGCCGATTGATTGAAGTGAAGCAAGTTCTGAGACACTGAGTAGTTTTTAGAGGTTTTTGTTTCGTGGCTTCAGGGGGAGCAATGAGATTTTGAGAATATACCGCATGTATAAGCCATATTTCTGCCAGAGGCCAAGACAAGTCCCAGGGCAAGCAGGCCGCTGATGTGTGGGAGTGCTTTGAGATCTTTAAAAAAACAATTGAACAGTGAACATGTTCTATCCTTTCTAGACTTTTCTCTGCTATTCTGCTATTCCCTAAAGCAGAGGCTCTCAAGCTCCCAACTTTTTGAAACTGTCGATGATTCGGCAGCCAGGTCCTGGTCCGGTCGCGCCGACAGGCCCTTTGTCTGGTGCTCACGCTTTCGCGGTGATGGGAACGAACACAAATCTGAACTCAGCTCCCAATTCCTAGCACCTCCTAGTAACTGCCAGTAACTGCTAGTAACTCCCAGGCTTGGTGCCACTCACGGGTGATCAGTGCCTTGTGCTTGAAGCTGCTTAGGTCTGCTCCTAGCGCTTGTGGGCCAGGCTGGGAGATCAATGGCAGTGAGGTCATGGCTATTCGAATCCGAGTTTGAATATGACAGGTATGACAGTGACTTGGGACATTTGGGACAGTGAAACGGCTTTGCCATCTGCACCTTCCCTGTTCAGGTGCGCCGAAAAACGGCACCCCGGTCATGGCGGATGGAAAGGGTGCGCAGCGACCACAGACTTTGGCCAGCTGGATCCGTTCATTTCCCCTGTGATATCTTGTGGAACCTAGGTCTTTGTCACTTTCTGCGAAAAAAACTGAGCATAGACACGACCAGTGTTGGTCTGATGTTTGTTAGTTCTACAGTAACATGTTGTACGCTGCAAGATCTGCTTGAAGATCAGGCCGGCAGCAAATGCTGATTTGTTGTTCACGTGGTACCTTATTCCAAGGCCAGCAAATGGCCACGTGAGACCTGTGTGGTGTTGCAAGATCGTGGTGGAGGCAGGTTCTAGCTTCTAGAGTTAATTTGTGTAGCTGTCGCTCAGTCATACGAGCCTTGCCTTCATTCAAGATTTGGAACAAGAAATGTAGACCAGTGTCACATTATGACTGTTTGAGACGCTGTCACAGGCAGAATCACTGCATCCGGAGTTTCCCACGGCACCTGGCTAAGATTCTACGCAACACGGAAAGTGCTGTAGGTTGACTTCGAAACTGCAGCAGTGCAGTTGGACTTGTCTTGGGCTGTAGTTTGGCAACTTATACAATATAGAGATTAGAAACTGAAGTGTTGGTCAAGATTGTTTGTTTCATGCTGTAGGTTGGCAACCTACAGGGATTGGAAACAAAAGCGTTGGTATTAACGGATCGGGTTTTAGGCCACGTTGGGCTTGTTTGGTGCTGTGGGTTGGCAACCTACAGGGATTAGAAACTGAAGTCTTGGTATCAAATGGTGGGGGTTTGGGCCACGTGGGGCTTGTCTGGTGCTGTAGGTTGGCAACCGACAGGGATTTAGAACTGAAGTCTTGGTATCAAAGGGTGGGGGTTTGAGCCACGTGGGGTTTGTCTGGTGCTGTAGGTTGTCTTGGTATCAAAGGGTGGGGGTTTGGGCCACGTGGGGCTTGTCCGGTGCTGTAGGTTGCCAACCTCAGGGACTAGAAACTGAAGTCTTGGTATCAAAGGGTGGGGTTTGGGCCACCTGGGGCTTGTCTGGCGCTGTAGGTTGGGAACCTACAGGGATTAGAAACTGAAGTCTTGGTATCAAAGGGTGGGGTTTGGACCACGTGGGGCTTGTCTGGTGCTGTAGGTTGGGAACCTACAGGGATTAGAAACTGAAGTCTTGGTGTCAAATGGTGGGGGTTGGGGCCACGTGGGGCTTGTCACTGTAGGTTGGCAACCTGCAGTCTTGATATCAAAGGGTGGGGTTTGAGCCACGTGGGGCTTGTCTGGTGCTGTAGGTTGGGAACCTACAGGGATTGGAAGCTTAGGTCTTGGTATCAAATGGTGGCGGTTTGGGCCACGTGGAGCTTGCGCAGCTTGTACGGTGCCGTAGGTACTGTTGGTATCAAAGGGTGCGGGTTTGGGCCATGTAGGGCTTGTTTGGTGCTTTATGTTGGCAACCTGTAGAAACTGAAGTCTTGGTATCAAAGGGTGGGGGTTTGGCTTTGTTTGGTGCTGTAGGTTGACAACCTACAGGGATTAGAAACTGAAGTCTCGGTGTCAAAGGGTGGGGGTTTTGGGCCACGTGGGGCTTGTCACTGTAGGTTGGCAACCCAGGGATTAGAAACTGAAGTCTTGGTATCAGAGGGTGGGGTTTGGGCCACGTGGGGCTTGTCTGGTGCTGTAGGTTGGGAACCTACAGGGATTAGAAACTGAAGTCTTGGTATGAAAGGGTAGGGGTTTGGGCCACGTGCGGGGCTTGTTTGGTGCTGTAGGTTGGCAACCTACAGTGGTAACCTACAGGGATTTGAAGCTGAAGTCGTGGTATCAAAGGGTGGGGGGTTTGGTCCACGTGGGGCTTGTCACGTGCTGTAGGTTGGCAGCCTCAGGGACTAGAATCAGAAACTGAAGTCTTGGTATCAAAGGGTGGGGGTTTAGGCTACGTGGGGTTTGTTTGGTGCTGTAAGGGCTTGTCTGGTGCTGTAGGTTGGCAACCTACAGGGATTAGAAACTGAAGTCTTGGTGTCAAAGGGTAGGGGTTTGGGCTACGTGGGGCTCGTCTGGTGCGGCAATTGACAGGGATTAGAAACTGAAGTCTTGGTATCAAAGGGTGGGGTTTGGGCCACGTGGGGCTTGTCTGGTGGTGTGGGTTGGCAACCTACAAGGATTAGAAACTGAAGTCTTGGTGTCAAATGGTGGGGGTTTGGGCCACGTGGGGCTTGTCTGGTGCTGTAGGTTGGCAACCTAGAGGGATTAAAAAATGAAGTCTCGGTATCAAATGGTGGGGGGTTGGGGCACGTAGAGCTTGTCTGGTGCTTTATGTTGGCAACCTGTAGAAACTGAAGTCTTGATGTCAAGGGGTGGGGGTTTTGGGCCACGTGGGGCTTGTTTGGTGCTTTATGTTGGAAACCTGTAGAAACTGAAGTCTTGGTATCAAAGGTTGGGGGTTTGGGTTTGTTTGATGGTGTAGGTTGACAACCTACAGGGATTAGAAACTGAAGTCTCGGTGTCAAAGGGTGGGGGTTTTGGGCCACGTGGGGCTTGTCTGGTGCTGTAGGTTGACAACCTACAGGGATTAGAAACTGAAGTCTCGGTGTCAAAGGGTGGAGGTTTTGGGCCACGTGGGGCTTGTCACTGTAGGTTGGCAACCTGCAGGGATTTAGAACTGAAGTCTTGGTATCAAAGGGTGGGGGTTTGAGCCACGTGGGGTTTGTCTGGTGCTGTAGGTTGGCAATCTACAGGGATTAGAAACTGAAGTCTTGGTATCAAAGGGTAGGGGTTTGGGCCACGTTGGGGGCTTGTTTGGTGCTGTAGGTTGGCAACCTACAGGGATGAAAAACTGAAAGTCGGTATGAAATGGTGGGTGTTTGGGCCACTAGAGCTTGTTTGGTGCTTTATGTTGGCAACCTGTAGAAACTGAAGTCTTGGTATCAAAGGGTGGGGGTTTGGGTTTGTTTGGTGCTGTGGGTTGACAACCTACAGGGATTAGAAACTGAAGTCTCGGTATCAAAGGGTGGGTTTGGGCCACGTGGGGCTTGTCTGGTGCTGTAGGTTGGGAACCTACAGGGATTTGAAACTGAAGTCTTGTTATCAGAGGGTGGGGTTTGGGCCCCGTGGGGCTTGTCTGGTGCTGTAGGTTGAGAACCTACAGGGATTAGAAACTGAAGTCTTGGTATCAAAGGGTAGGGGTTTCGGCCACGTGCGGGGCTTGTTTGGTGCTGTAGGTGGGGCACGCGGGGGTTGTCTGGTAACCTACAGGGATTTGAAGCTGAAGTCTTGGTATCAAAGGGTGGGGGGTTTGGTCCACGTGGGGCTTGTCCCGTGCTGTAGGTTGGCAACCTACAGGGATTAGAAACTGAAGTCTTGGTATCAAAGGGTGGGGGTTTGGGCTACGTGGGGTTTGTTTGGTGCTGTAAGTTGGCAACCTACAGGGACACGTGGGGCTTGTCTGGTTCTGTAGGTTGGCAACCTACAGGCAAGTCTTGGTATCAAAAGGTGGGGGTTTGGGCCATGTGGGGCTTGTTTGGTGCGGTGGGTTGGCAAGGGATGACAAACTGCAGTGTTGTTACTACGGGGCAACCTATATACAGGGATTAGAAACTGAAGTCTTGGTATCAAAGGATTGGGTTTGGGCCACGTGGGGCTTGTCTGGTGCTGTAGGTTGGGAACCTACAAGGATTAGAAACTGGATAAGTCTTGGTGTCAAATGGTGGCGGTTTGGGCCACGTGGGGCTTGTCTGGTGGGTGCTCTAGGTTGGCAACGTATAGGGATTAAAAACTGAAGTCTCGGTATCAAATGGTGGAGGTTTTGGGCCACGTGGGGCTTGTCACTGTAGGTTGGCAACTTGCAGGGATTAGAAACTGAAGTCTTGGTATCAAAGGGTGGGGTTTGGGCCACGTGGGGCTTGCCTGGTGCTGTAGGTTGGGAACCTACAGGGATTTGAAACTGAAGTCTTGGTATGAAATGGTGGGGGTTTGGGCCACGTGGGGCTTGCGCGGCTTGTACGGTGCCGTAGGTACTGTTGGTATCAAAGGGTGCGGGTTTGGGCCATGTAGGGCTTGTTTGGTGCTTTATGTTGGCA
>Ga0126342_10005376_pt1 | contig 22309 bp, 23 predicted proteins | sample Cyp1metagenome_FD_92528 | JGI IMG/M metagenome (GOLD analysis project Ga0126342, IMG submission 92528) | Coral microbial communities from Lord Howe Island, Old Settlement Bay, Australia - Cyphastrea 1 metagenome | ecosystem: Host-associated > Invertebrates > Cnidaria > Coral ...
GGTTTATGGTAGATATGGCAGTGTGTCAAAACCTTGTACCCCTGGTGAACATCAAAATAGCTGGTAAATGGATGTTCATCCCCCTAAAAATGGTATTAATAGGTATTGATCCATACCCATATATCGAAGTAATTAGATGAGTTTGTGCTCAAAGCAACTTATAACTGGGGGGCACCACCATCCGTGTGATTCTATGGTGATTTCGCAATGATTCAGGTTGGGGTTTTAGCAATCGAAAAAATTGGATGATATACCCGCCGGAAATCAAACGTGGCGATATCCCATTTTTATGGAATTAGCCTCTGGTAAACCAACATAGCTATTGAACATGGACCATAGAAATAGTTGATTTACCTATTGAAAATAGTGATTTTCCACAGTCATGTTAGTTTACCAAAGGGTATTGTCCCATTCAAATCTCCTTATTCAAAATAGGTGTAACCCATTGCCACCAGATGGTCACTGAGAACATTTATGCTTGGTTTATGATCAGTTCGGGCTTTGTTTTGTGTGGTTTCTCAAGGATCTTTTTTCCATGGGTGTTTTCGTAACACGATGAGGAGCAGGGAACGGACAGAAATGGTTATGGGTCAAAAGCCTGGTAATCTAGGTACCAAAACTGGTTGGTGGTTTGGAACATGAATTTTATTTTTCCATATGTTGGGAAGAATAATCCCAACTGACGAACTTATATTTTTCAGAGGGGTAGGTATACCACCAACCAGATAAAATAGCTGGTTAATGGATGGCTAATCCCCCAAATAGTAGGTTATGACCCATCCCCGAGGGTTTAATGAAGACAGGATAAACCCTGCACACCACACATGTGAGTCCTTGTCGGTAGGACAAGGACCTTTTGTCTATATAAAATTATATATATATACCGAAATATACCCATTTTTCAATATATTTGATCCATACCCATAAAGGTACCTGGCTTGATTTTTGTTTAGCGAAGCAGACGATCATACCGAATGACCGTCAAAGAGAGGATGGGATCACTCAGTGCCTCAGTGCCACACCATGAACTGACGAGTGGATCTGAGTTGGATCATCGCATTCTCCAAAAAGACACCGAACATACCCTCTGGTAAACTAACATAGCTATGGAAAATGATCATTTTTAATGGGAAAACTCACTATAAATGGCCATTTTCAATAGCTATGTTAAATTACCAGAGGGTACATTGGAGTTTGTTTATACCAACAGAAAAGTGCTGGGTTTATGGTATATCGAATTACCCATAGGATCCATGGTGCTGCTATATATGTTGACATGGATCCCATCAATATACCCCAGTCATGTTAGCATTAATATACCAGCACCATGGATCCGTCATGGGTTATATCGATCTAGTCAAACAAGTGCTCCAACCGAGGAACAATTAAAACTTCTGGACTCCAAGGGATGGGTCTAAGTTATGCTAAGTTCGTGCAAATAACTAACATAAAATTAGTGTATTGTACTAGTTATAATGAATAATATGGGGTTATAATATATAATACTAGTTATAATCTACTAGTTATAATATATATATATATAATATCATATAGTGTTATAATAGTGTGATTATACTTATAATATCTTATAATCATATTCAGATGGGGTTATAAACCAACGAACATAACTGGGGGTCACCATCCTGCAAGCTTTTTTTTTGTTATGAAAATTCATCAACTCAACCTGCCCCCGTTCTCCCGTTCTCCCGTTCTCGCGCGTTCGAGGTATCTGTTTCTGTCCTTCTCCAGCTTCGCTGTTTCCGCAGCCCTGTTGAGTAAAGAGGTGAACCGAAAGCACGAGTTCGCACGGGCGCTGCATGGCCCCTCCATGGGAATCCAACATGACAAATCTACGATGCGGGATATCTTTTGGTCATAGAGATGGCAATGCATTTTTTATATGTTTGTTGGTGATGTTTGTTTGATGAAACAACTCTGTGAATAAATCAGAAAAAAAGAGGAAACACACGAACTTCAGTGAGGTTTGAATGCCAAAGGATGTTTAAAGGACATTGTGCTCATGATTCGCAAAGAAAATGAGACTTACTCGATTGAAAAAACGCCTCTCCCGATTGCTATTTGGTCAGCTCCACTAGGTGAAACAATACAGTTAAATGTACTAGTAGGAGGAGGGCCAATCAACATTCAAGCTGTTCTTGCGTACTTGCAGATCTTACAGATAGTATGATTTTCTGTATGTTGTTCAACGCTATGAAGTTTGACGTTGTGACCAAGCGCATTTGCGAGTGACAATAGTTTGAATTACTATTTCATCAGCCTATAGACTTCCAAACAAGTTCCGATAAGATTGTTGAGCCCTAGAAAGCTGCTTAAATCACCTCCGAAAAGGAGCTGTTTGGAAAACCATTTGGGTTTTGTTTCGAGGAGCGACTTTGATCCAAAGCTTCATGCCTTCTCCCTATATTGGCTCTATTCATTTTGCGATCCCATTAGTTGGTTCTGCAAATGAGACAAGACCCAGTTTCTTGAATGACTGTAGGCGTTTTTGGCTATTGGAAGCCCTACCGCCGGAGGTGAAAGTGCTCTACCGCCGGATCGGAGTGGAATGGGAAAGCGTGCTGCATTCCAATCTGATGCTCGGCATGCTCGGCGCGGGACGCCGAAAGAACCAAGGGACCAATGGTTTTTTTGTGCCACAAAATGGTCAGCTCCAGAAAATGGCGAATGGTTGGCATCCATGGGTTGGTCCAAAAGATCACGTGTACTCCAAAATGATGAAATAATCATCACATTAAATCCTTGGTCAATTGTGCAGAAATAGGATATTCCCTGACCTTCCAACTACCAGCTGTGATCGGGAACTTTGTCAGATTGACTTTGGAAGTTTGTAGTTGGTTCTATAGTCCCGCTGTTTATGCAGCATGTACGTACTGTTGCATGTTTGGTTATACTATAGGCTATAGCACATGTATATAGATACATACCTATCTATCTATCTATCTGTCTGTCTGTCTGTCTGTCTGTTTGTCTGTCTGTCTGTCTGTCTGTCTGTCTGTCTGTCTGGTCGTCTGTCTGTGTATCTGTCTATCTGTCTATCTGTCTATGCATCTATAAATCTATCAATCAATCAATCAATCAATCTATCTATCTATCTATCTATCTAGCTAGCTAGCTAGCCAGCTACATACCTCCTACCTACCTACCTACATAGCGATCTACCTACCTACCTACCTACCTACCTACATACATACATACATACATACGTAATATACACACGTGTGATATTGCTTGATTATCTTTTATTGTGCTACAGGCACAGTGAAAGTTGTCGCCTATGTTTTGAGTACACTTTGAGGCAGTGACCTTTTCCTGTCAGTTTGTGTGTTTTTGCACAAACCCGGGCGCTTTGCTATTGGGTTGCGACTATTTAACATTCAGTCACAGACCAAATCAACATACAGTGGCACGAATAATAATTGCAAATAGCTCCATAAAAGCAGTTTTCCAATGACTTGAAAAATGGTCACAGGGATCTTCAAGCCTCAGGGCGTAAGAAAACCCTGCGGGTTGTACTACCCAATTATATATATAATATACACATATATATATAATATTGGGGATTTGTATTACCCAATATATTGGGGATATTTCTGGATTATCAGAATCCAGTATCGGAATCCCTTTTAAGCAACGAGTTTGATCATGCTCAAATTGCTTTATTTTATTGGACGCGCCCGACGCGAGGAACTGCAACATTTGGCCTGGTACAGTGATGTACGAGTACAAAGCTTACAACGTTCCTTGTATCGGTTCAGAGCATGGGAAAGTGACGCAGAAAAAAGTGGGAACTATTTTACCCTCCAGTAATTTTTCAAATACATAGAAAACCTTTCCCCTAGAAAAACTAATCATGGGTTGTACATATCTACTTTAGTTAGACGAAGGGTACGACAAGAACAATGTTCTAGGATCACCTGAGAGGAGGAAGTCCAAAAGACGTCTATATAGATTGTTTGTCTCTGATAGATCCTCCAGTAAATTGAGCAGTGGCTGGGAGACACTCCTGTTGATTGATGATTGGGAGTTATACTACCCAATAAACATTTATATTGATGCTTATCACAATCCATTACGGGAATTCCTATTAACCAACCTTTGGATTTTGAACGCTGCTCGATTAACCGACATGGACCCAGTTTTTTTATTGGACACTCATCTTCCAACACCTGGGTGGGGTGTATATTATCTGGGCTGTGAAGATGGTACCTGGTAGGCTTGAAGAGCTGTGGGGTGTACGGATGTGTACGGTGTTCGTGTCGTTCAATTTCTCGAGGGTGCAGTTGAGTGATTTCCATGGGTATAACGGTCGACATTTTGATCCCCAGAAGTTGGGATATGGAAAAAAAGTATAGGAAAAAACTATGGTGAAAAGTTGGGATTCGCTTATATAGTTCACTGAAACTGCACTTGCGGGGGCCCCTCAGTGGGTCCAAATACTTCTGGGGTTGAAGAAAAACCGCGACGCGAATTCATGCGACAGAAATTCAGAAGGTTCTTGGATCCACTGGAATGTATGGATGATCTGGGTCTGTTTGAAAATGGAGTACCCTCTGGTAATTTAACATAGCTATTGAAAATGGCCATTTATAGTGGATTTACCCATGAAAAATGATAATTTTCCATAGCTATGTTAATTTACCAGAGGGTATACCAAAAACAACAACTGCTTGGTGGTTTGGAACCATGGAATTTTATGACTTTCCATATATTGGGAATTTCATAAGCCCAACTGACGAACTCACTCCATCATTTTTCAGAGGGGTAGGGCTCAACCACCAACCAGATCGGGATATCATCAAATATATAGGGAATTATAGGGATATAAGTGGATATAACTGATACCAAAAACAACAAGTTTGGTCAGAAAATGACAACCGTTTGTTGGAATTGCGATGCACTCCCTATTTTCAGAGCCCTGGTTTTGGAGGTACAAGGTGATGCCCCCCAAATATCTATGGATCCCTAGTGAAGCTACTCTGGTTGTGGTTTCAAACATGAATTTTATAACTTCCATATATTGGGATACCTGTACTACTATAATTATGGTTTATGATACCTATAACGATAGCTGGTTGGTGGTTTCAAACATGATTTTTATTTTTTTTCATTTCATATATGGGATAATCGTTCGCATTGACGAACTCATATTTTTCAAGATGGTGTTTTTTAACCACCAACCAGTACTTATTAGCCAGCTTGAAGAAGGGGGCACCTGTAATTTGTGTGGCTTCTCTAAACTGGCGGAACCAAAAAACCCGATTGACAAATCTCGATGGTAAGTCTTGGGAATTTGATAGCGTTCCCAATCATTGGAAACAACAACTTATTATATATATATATATATATACACATACACAATTATATACATATGATATTATACGTGGCATAATTATATGAAGACGACAAATATATATATATATGTCAGATCTAGCGAATTATGACGACCTCACTGGCGGCTCCAATAGCGATACTGTTGTTTTCATCCAATGGTTGGTGAAAATAAGGTTGCTGCTGGCATACGAACAGAATATGTTTACCACAGATCAATAGATCAATATAGATAGATAGATAGATAGATAGATAGAAATAAAGATTAGATAGATAGAAAGTTAAGATAAGATAAGATAAGATACGATAAGACAAGATAAGATAGATAGATAGATAGATAGTTAAATAGATAGATAGATAGATAGATAGGTAGATAGATAGATAGAAATAAAGATTAGATAGATAGAAAGATAAGATAAGATAAGATAAGATAAGATAGATAGATAGATAGATAAATAAATATACAGATAGACAATAATATCTTAATATTGAATATTAAGATATAAAATTAGATGGATAGATAGATAGATAGATCGACAGGCAGACAGACAGACAGACAGACAGACAGACAGACAGACAGACAGACAGGTATATATATATATATAACTATATATATATACATGCAGATAGACAGATAGACAATGATAGACATATATTGGTCATCCAAAAAATCTCCGGTCAGCAACGCTCCAGAGATCTGTGTTGCTCTTTTGGATCTGCATCCCGTTGCATGGCTTATATTTGGCTATATCGATTATATATGGATGGTTTACATATATGGATTAGATATTGGTTGGATACAGATGATGTATGAATTTTGTATGGGTTACATATTTATATATATATAAATGATGTGGGGCCCCATAGTTATAAAATTGATTATAAACCCCATTCTATGATTATAGTTACATCCACCATGAACCATAGAATTCACCAACTTATGTGCACCAACTTGGCTATCTAGGTAGGCCCACATTGTATACACATTTTTTACACCACAAAAATGATGCGGGCTCCGCACAGGTACCAATGGACTCGCTGAAAGAGGGCGGTCCCTTACGATGGCTGCAGGAATTTCCTTGGTGGAACTTTACTGGGCCTTACGTTTGCCTTTCGGCTGTGAATTTTTAGCGGTCAAAAATTGGTGTAGCCGCTGGTCATAAAATGACACTTTGCGAAGTGGAACATCACCATGTTTAATAGATAAAACATCGATAAATAGGTCATGTTCCATATATATATATGTATACTTATAGCATCTTATAGCACGTTTCAATAACATCCGGTGTTATACTGAATATGAATGGATTCAAATGACTTAGATCCAAGTGGTTTGGGGTCACAAGGGGTTCAGAATCCCCAGGGGAGATGAGGATTGGGAAGGGTCTTGGACAGACATGACATGACATTCTACGCCAGTGTACAACAGCGTAGATATACTGTGTAGGTATGTTGTTTCCTGAAGCTACAGGTATGTTTGAACGTAATATATTCATATGATGTGTATATGCTTTAGTATATATATATGTATATTTATAGCATGACCTACATATTTGCAAAATACCACATTTTTCTTTCTCTCTCTCTCTCTTTCTCTGGATTCCTCAGGTGAATACGGCCGCCAGGAAGGCAAATTCGTAGAAGCCGCGGACCCTTTAGCGACCACCACCACCACCACAACGACCACAACGACCACATCTGGAGCGATGCTGGGCTCAGTCGTGACCTTAACATAAGTTGTGCATCCACCACATCCACCATGGTTTCTGGGTGGTTAAATGGGGACAAAAAATTATAATGGTGATTTAATGGTGATTTAATGGGTTTTAATGGTGATTTAATGGTAATTTAATGGGATCTAGTGGAATTTAATGGTGATTTAATGGTGATTTAGTGATTTAATGGTGATTTAATGGTGATTTAATGGGATCTAGTAGAATTTAAGAATCAACAATGGGGATAATGGGGATGTATCTAGCCCCCAGAGTTATGTGAATGTTGGTTTAGATTCACCCCATGAATACTAGTTAGTTGTATCATGTTGTATCCACCATAAACCACAAAATTTACCAAATTAAAAACCAACTTAGCTCTCATAAATCAGCCATAAATCCCATGAAATCACGATTTTCCTATAGGTTTTTCTCATGATTTTTCCATGTTGGGGGCCCCACAGTGAGTCGGGAAATACACGTGAGGATTTCACCAAAATGATGGTTACCAGTTCCTGCAGGCCATGGAGCCATCCCATCCCGAATTTCGATGTGGTCAGCGATGGTCAGCGTTCAAAATCTCAGCAAAACTATATGGTTTTTTCGGTGGGTAGTTCTACTTCAGAAATGGATGGATTGTAGCCGCTGACTATTTTTTGAGTCGTTCAGTCTTTCACTTTTGAGAACAGAGGGTGCCAGGCACCATTTATATGACCAAAAACTGATACGTTTAGGTACTTTTTTTACAGGTAATCAACAATTCGCTCAGCCAAGGGGAAGAAATCAAGGTTGGGGTTTCCAGTGTCTCAAGTCCTGTCAGCTCTGATACCTAGAGGTGCAAGGTGGTTCCCAACAGTCCTTAGCTGCATTGGCACAGGTACAATACGTTAAGTAAGGTTTATGGGAGATATATTCATAGTGAAATCATAGTTAAATCTCATTTACAAACCAACTCATAACTTCGGCGCACCGCCGTAGGTACATATGGTGGCTAATGGACGCAATCTCCATTGCCATATTGTGAGATTCCCATATTGTATATATATATATTATATATTATACTTAATCATACTTTGTGATATCGCATTCCCTATGCATCCAAATACTTCCCGAGTGGCCATTAAATCTGCGACATCATACCATATTCATTCAAACGGTATTTGGATCCATGGCGACATTATGATCACTGTCAGTATTCGTGGATGGTTTGAAATCATGAACTAAGGACCCCTCAATTCCATCTGAATGAGTGCCCCAAAAATCAACAGATACACAACGGAACCAGGGTTTCTGTGGTGCTGTTTATATAAAATGTTGCTATCCATGCTGTTGATACATTCACCTACATGGATAATTTGTTTTGAATGTTTTTTTGTAGATAGCTACGTTTCATGAAAATGGATCAGCTCGGTTGAAGAAAATTGTAATGTTTGGGTGCTAAATAACCTGGCTTTTCGGTCGATGTTCCCTTCTCAGAACGACCACCACGACCACGACCACGGTTGAAAGCTTCGAAGTGAACGTGCAAGATCCTGATGGCGCTCCGGACTGATTTCATCTGGGATGGGGAGCATCAATCCGAAAATCAGATCGGCATTGAAATCGTCCGAAGAATAGGCTCAGAGGTCAGTGTTTGCTTTGTAGGTTGCCATAGATATCCTACAATGCGCGCCCCCTTAGCTAAGTTGGTGTGTAACTGGACTGACTAGTGTTTAAGAATATTAATAATAGTTCTACCAAGTTCTACCTATAAGGGGTTTATAAGCCAACTTATAAGTGGGGGTGGCCCACCCTCATGAAGAACCCTAAATTGGTACATGACGATAGATGACATACTGGCCTCATTCAACAACTTTCAAAGGACAATTCAGGACCATAAAATGGAGGTCCTGTGCCACATATATAAAGCTGGTTGGTGGTTTGGAACATTTTTTTATTTTTCCATATATTGGGAATAACCATCCCAACTGAATAATATTTTCAGAGGGGTTGAAACCAGCAACCAGAAAGCCTTACATACGTGTTAGATATGGTACGTACCTCCAATTCAGGATCCTTTATTTTTTGGCCTCATTTATACTGGAACATGAGCCAGCACTCCCCGAAAGTTTGAATTAGATCAACAACGACATGGGATATGTATATAGGTAGGCGGACTGACGTTTCATGGTACTTTTAACGCGCAAACACCCCGTTTCGCCCACACCCTTCTTGTCTTGGGAAGATCAACAAAGGTATTAGGGAATATAAAAGTCCCACCCCCATTAAACTTTACATTCAATTTACATTCATTGAAGATCTTCAATAAGAGTTTTATTCTCACAACCCCGCTAAACTTCTACATTCATTGAAGATCTTCAATAAGGGCTCAATTCTCCCACCCGCGTTAAACCTCTACATTCATAGAAGATCTTCAATAAGGGTTTAATTCTCCCACTCCCGTTAAACTTCTACATTCATTGAAGGCCATCAATAAGAGTTTAACTCTCCCAACCCCCGTTAAACTTCTATTCATTGAAGATCTTCAAGAAGGGTTCAATTCTCCCACCCGCGTTAAACTTCTACATTCATTGAAGATCTTCAATAAGGGTTTAATTCTCTTACACCCGTTAAACTTCTACATTCATTGAAGATCTTCAATAAGAGTTTAACTCTCCTACCCGCGTTAAACTTCTACATTTATTGAAGATCTTCAATAAGGGTTTAATTCTCCCACCGTTGCTAAACTTCTACATTCATTGAAGATCTTCAATAAGGGTTTAATTCTCCCACTCCCGTTAAACTTCTACATTCACTGAAGGCCATCAATAAGAGTTTAATTCTCCCACCCGCGTTGAACTTCTACATTCATTGAAGATCTTCAATAAGGGTTTAATTCTCCCACTCCCGTTAAACTTCTACATTCACTGAAGGCCATCAATAAGAGTTTAACTCTCCCACCCCAGTTAAACTTCTACATTCATTGAAGATCTTCAATAAGGGTTTAATTCTAATGATGATGATGATGAGGAGGAGGAGGATGAGGATGACAATGACGATGACGATGACGATGACGATGATGATGATGATGATGACGATGATGATGATGATGATGATGTGGATGTGGAACGAACCCGCACAGGTCCCTCTGCTGTGCGTTCTGATCTAGAACATCAAGTTAAGCATAATGCTAAAATATTTCATTTTTACCACGTTTTCAGCTCATACGAAGAAGGCGGGCCAACAGGCGCGGGCAAGACGAGGTGTTTGGCCGCACTTTTACTTTAGTACTTTGTTGTATTGTCATGTTGATGAGGATATATAAACCAAAAATGGTTTATAACTAAGAGTATCTAAGATTGGCCATGACATGGCAGCCAAGATGGTTCATAACTAGGTCAACTGGGTGTTATAATAGTTTTCACTATATGTAGAGGGGTTCAAATGAATCAACTTATAAATCAACTTACTCTGGCCCCACATAGGAAAACATGTTCTTCCTGCTTTCTACACCACAAAACAAAAACACTGATGTATAGGCTGATTTGAGGTGCACAACTGGACGCGTTGTAGTGATCATGGTACATCAATCCATATTGTTTTTTCCTATGAAGTTGGGGACAGTTTCAGGGAGGGTCACCTAGGTACCTAAGGTACCTAGGTGAATGGCAAGTTGGTGGATGATGTTCTTGTTTTTTTTGAGGGAGACATATGACTATGTCAACTATGTCCTACTGAAAATTCTTAAAGGGCATGTCAATGTAACGTATTTGGTCGGTGAAAAACCCTATAGTCATTTTGGATGTTGCTATTTACATCCCTTCTCTGTGGGTGAAGTTTTCTCTTTCTGTTAGTTGATGAAATCCCTATTTACTTTGATTCAATGCCTACAATGTGGCGCCCCCCAGTTATGTTTATTGGTTTAGATTCGCCCCAGTAACTAGTTCGTTATAAGTACCATAAACCATAGTTATTGGAGCTATGTGCACCAACTTAGCTATCGTTTGGGAGCCTCACATTGTATAGATGTTGCTGAACCATTCAAACCTTTCCCGCGGTATTTCTGAGGAATTGTAGCTGGTGAATATCTAAACAAATCACAAATGAGATTACCCTCTGGTTATTTAACATAGCCATGGAAAATCCCAACCATAAATGGAGGTTTATAGCTGGGAAAATCATCTATTTCTATGGGCCATTGTCCATGGCTATGTTAAATAACCAGAGGGTAATATTGCAATAACCTTCATCACAAACATTATTCTCTAATAACAATAACACGTACGTAACATGTGTAGTAAGAAACCTGACAATAATCAACATAGTTCAACATAATATCATTGGACATGTTGTTCTAACACACGTCTATTTTGGATGTTCAAACATAAATACGAAACATCCAAATTTACGCTCCCATTTGGGATCTTCAATTTCCTGCCCAGATGAATCTTCCCGCGCAGCATCCACCGCATCCGACATGAATGTCACCTTGCCATCGGTCTACAGTATGAGCTGCGTCACTGGGTGATTCTGTCGGCCCAGTCTTGGTGGTGAGATGTTTTTTTACAACCCAGGGATGGATTTAAGCAACACTACGCAACCGGGATATTGTACCCTTTGGTTATTTAACGTAGCTATGGTATAGATGGCCCGGCCCATAGAAATAGATGGTGGACGTATTAAAAATGGATGGATTTTCCATGGCGAACTGTTAGTCATAACCAGGGGGTAAGTTTGGAAAGTGTGGGATATTTGTCAAGCACGATGAAATCATCAACGAAAAAAAATGAGGAATGTTCCAGAATGTTCCCTTGGGAAGAATAAGAATTTAAACGCCAATATTCATGCGCATACTTAATATACATGGGGTTTCCTAAAATAGGCTTACCCCCAAAATACCCTCTGGTAAACTAACATAGCTATGGAAAATCACCATTATTAATGGGAATATCAACTATAAATGACCATTTTCAATAGCTATGTTAAATTACCAGAGGATACCCCCAAAATAATCCAAAATTAGACCATATTAGTATTGCAACAACCATGGTGACTTGGGGTATCCCCGTTGAAACCTCCATAAACCAATAGCTATTTTAACTGAGTAAAGCCTACACCGGCACACTGAGGGAATTTTTTATGTTTGTTGATCGGCACACAAATTCATGGATTTATTTAGCTTTGATGTAGTTTTGTTTTTTTAATATAGGCTTTATTTATATACGGCTTATGTATACAGGGTCTAAAATTAAGGCTTCTTTAGGGTTTCTTTAAGGTGTCTTTAGGATTTCTTTAGGGTTTTCAGGTTTCTGGTACCCGCAGCACTGCTTTTCCCTTGCTGAATCTATCGCCATATTTCTGGAATCTACCCGGCTGCACCAGCCAGTTGATACACAGTGTTGCCTCCTCGAGTGATACGTTGCTTTATATTGTCTGTGTTCATCCATCCAACTGCACATAGATGTACCATGATGCTGATTAAATACCACCAGCGGTACTGTAGTTGGTCTACGGCTGAGCCGTGTGATAAAGATGCATATTTTTGAGTTAGAGTCTAACATGTTTCTTGACCATGACCCTTTGGCTAAGAAACGTGGCTGGCAAATAGACTCTAAGCTAGGTTTCTTAATCCATTCACTTCCATTGACAATTTCATCTATCCCTATTCCTCTGCACGCAGCTTTACAAAAGGAATGCCGGAATAGATACACAAAGGAATTCATGATATAAAACATCTACGTACTTTGCTTGCGTTTCCCAGAGTAGAGTCTAGGTACTGCAAGTTACGTTCCTCGAAACTTGAAGTCAATTCTGATTCTCAGGGTCGCGCTGTGATTTGAGATGGCAACAAATATCAAAAAACACGTACACTAATTAGACAATATTAGACATGTTTTGAATTCCTGATTTCCCATGAAATTCCCATGATTTTTTATATGTTTTTTGTTGGTTAAGGACCGTTAAGGTCCTAATGTTTAATCCTTGCGATCCACCGCACTCTACGACGAGACACCACGTGCGCCGCGTCCAGGACCCAGAAGTCAAGCGCTTCAACAAACGCTGCCCAGAGACGGTGCCCACGCTTCAAGGGGAGTTTGGCTCCACTTTTTTCATGGTATATAATTAGGATCTTAAATGGTATATAACGTAATTAATATTCATACCAATAATACTCTTCCCATCTCTGCTTTGCATCTGTCCATTTTGTCGGAAGTTTGACTTCATTTGACTTTTGCCGATGATGTGTATAATGCTTTAGTATAGTATATAAAGCATTACATACATATTTGCAAAATACCACATCTGGTTGGTGGTTTGGAACATGTTTATTCTATCATATTGGGAATTTCATTACCCCAACTGACGAACTCATATTTTTCAGAGGGGTATGTTCAATGTTTTTTTTGCATTGTTTTTGATCGAACATTGTGGGAAAAAGCATTAAGATCCATTTTTGGGGGGTTTCCATACATGCGGGTACCCCAATAGCTGGATGGTTTATATCACGGAAAATGGAAAATCCATATCCTAAAAATTCAATTCATGGATGATTTGGGGCCCATTTTAGGAAAAATCCATATGTCTTATCATCATGTTCCCCGTTCCCCAACAAAATTGCTGATTTGACGATGTCTGGCGTACAAAGCCATTTTAAGACAAACCATCTATGTGTAGGGGTCGGTGTGAGACCCGGGACAATTGACCGACACCACTTCAGTGAAGTTTTGATCTGCAAATCCCTGTTGACTCAGAAAGTATGGCTCCTTTCTAAGAAAAACATGATCATTTTTTCGATCCTGTGAGTAACGGGGTTGTCGCAAAAAAAATAGAAATAACGATTTGTTAGTTTTGATATAATTGAATCATCATCCTATCCGGTTCCTTGAACATACAATGAACTTCTCCATGTTGCAAGTTTAACACCCATATGTCTCTTCAAACATCGGAAATACACCCAGGAATTCCAGCCATACCTTTTGAGGTGCAACCGTCACTTGTCATCCCAATGGACATGTTCCTGATGTTCCATAGAAAAAGCAAACATTTATAAATGACTATGGCAGCGTGATTCCCTATCATATGTAAGTTTGTTTCTAAACCCATCGTTAGCAACTTACCATGTGGTTCCGCCCAGTTATAAGTCAGTTTCGAACATCTTAGGACCCCCCTTAACTATAGTTGTATGCACATATCCCACTAACTGTAGTTATGTATATATATATATATATATTATAACCCATTATATTAACATATAGTCATAGTTATTTAAGTTATTCTTAATGTTACATAATATATATATATATATACATATTCCAATAACTATATATATATAAATACATATTCCACTATAACTATATGTTAGTATAGCATTGTATAGCCCATAAACTCCTTTCGTTCACCAAGTTGACAGCCGCCGAGGTGACCATCAAGGAGTGGAATGGAAGGAGTGGAATCTTCCGCGGTGGGAACGAATCGGTGATGCAACAAAAAAATATGGCAAAAATGGAGGAACCACGTGGGATAACTATGGTTTTGGTACACAAAACTAGGTGAATTCTATGGTTTATGGATGTTTATGGTAGATATTCATGGTGGATAACGGGATAACATGGGATAACATGGGATAACATATATCATTTTGTGTGATCTTTTCGTGTGTGTTTTGTTTTGGGGGGATCCCCACGAGCCCGCGGTGCAGGATAGGAAACCACTACTTTCAGATCAGTCAAGCCATCGTTGCTTGGCAAATGTCACGTCGCGTCAGGGGAAATCATCCTCAAAACATGGCCGACTCGTTAGGTAGACAAACACATATCATCCACAGAATACAAGACAATGGGAGATCTCCAGGATCCAAAAATGGAGGTACTGTACCATATTTTTGGCCATATTTTGTGGGGATATTCCCTGAAATTTAGGCCTTATATAGGCCTTATATATGGTACCATCCTGGAATGGCCATTGAACAAGGGGAAATTATGAAGCAGCATTAATCTGTGAAATTTGGGAATACATGGAATAGCTGGGAATTATGAGAAGTTCGTCAGAAATTTGGCAGATGGACCTACAAGGTGGTGCCCAGTGAGTTAGTTTACGTTGGTTTATGTTTACCCCAGCTATCTGTAACTAGTTAAGTAGATGGATATGTCATATATCATAATTAAACATCCACAAAGCCTAAAACAACTTACACACCAACTTAGCTACGTGGGGGATGAGGGAACGCTTTCCAAGACTCCTGTAGTCTTTGAACCAGTTTGAGAAACAAAAGTCGTGAGACAGAACATGTCCTGGTGACTCATCGTCAGTTGCTCGTTTTTTCTAAGGTGTGTCCCATCATGTTTGATTGTACTATAATTGGCAATACCCTCTGGTAATTTAATATATCAATTGAACATAGCCCATTTATAGTTGTTTTACCTATTATATAAAGATGGTGATTTTCAATAGCTATGTTACTTTACCAGAGGCTACTAGATACGTCTATCATCTTCTGGATCTCCAACCTCAGCACATCCGATGATCTGCAATCCGGCAACGATGTTCAAAGAAAATGTGTACCCCTACCAGGGAGGCCCAGCTTAATGCAGCTTAATGCAGCTTAATACGCCCCAACTGGGCCCCAACAATAGGGTTTGATGGTGATTAAGACCCCCGAAACAAAAGGCCGTTGCCGGTTTTCCTTTGTTGATACTGATACTAAAAACTACCGAGGATCATGGACTCTTCGTTTCCCTTTATCTTTCTTTTTGTTTGCGGTCTAAGTAGGATGTTGATACGTTTGAACGTCCTCCAAGGGTCTCTTACAGATGGACAAATTTGTTTTCTCTTGAGAACCAACGTGAACAAACACTAGAAGTTGTGGACAAAATTCTTTAAAGACACGTGAGCAAAATATCATTTTCCAGCTATTCTCCGGTCATTTAACGCTTTGCAGCCGAAAAATGGATGAAACATGGTCCATTTAGTTTCATGACAACAGCTTTTTAAACATGCAGATGTGCGATAGCAAAGTGGTACTCGTATATTTCCCACGGAAGCAGATGTTGTTTGCCGTTTCTTTCCAACATCGCCGCCCAGGTGTTTGCCGTGATGTGCAGCACGCCCATTGTCCAGTTTCCCAAACTCATCTATGCGCCGAAGAGATATCAGAACCAGGCGGCCCGGTGAACCAATCTTGCTGGATTCAAAGCGGGATTCACTGATAAAAATCCTTCTGGAAGTCAGTTTCCCGATTGTTTCAGGAACGTTTCCACTCGGTGATACCATGGAGCAGTGACGCGTTATTACACTTGGAGGAACCATCCGCTGAAGTCCTTGGATAGCAACCATGGGAACCATGGTCCATGTTTAACCCCATCCCTAGGCTCCCTGCGATTTGAAACTCGAGTTTCTACAAGTAATGTGGTATCTATAATTAAACCATAGAATATGGTTGGTGGTTTGGTTGCTGGTTTGGTTGGTGGTTGGTGGTTATGCTATATATATACACACTGGTTGGTGGTTTGGAATATATTTTTTATTTTTCCATATATTGGGAATGTCATCATCCCATCTGACTTTCACTCCATAATTTTTCAGAGGGATGGGTATACCACCAGATAGAATCCAGCCCATCTCATGTTTACCAACGCCATCGTCAACGGGGACCCCAAAAACCCGCTTCCACCTTTCACTCACGGTTTCACCCAACGACATGACCACTGTCTCCGATACCAAGATGGGGATGTTGGCGATACCGCGACAAGTGCTGCTGAGAGGATCCCGCTCCGATGGTCAATGTGTCTTGGTGATTCAATGCCGATTGAATGGAATTTCAGGCGGTTGAGATTTGATGGTGGACATACTGAGAATATATAATGGGACATAAAACTATAAGAATTGCTAACAAAATGTTGGTTGAATTTGAGCAGTGGCTGCATTTCGACACCCTGGTATATTATGAGTCCAACAACACAGAGAATATAGGGGTTGACAAAAAAAACAAAAAACAAAAAAAAAATAGAGCAAACAAAAAAAAAAACTAGAAAACAAAAATCAAGGAAAAAGCAAGGAGAAGAAACTGCGGAAAATGCAGGTTTTGATTCTTGTTTGTTTTTTATTGTTTGTTTCTTGTTTTTTTTGTTTCTTCTGGTGATTCTTCCTGTCGATTTGTTTTTTTGGTGATTATGTTTTTTTCGTTTTTTGCTAAAATCCACTTTCTCCGTTCTACACGGGGTCATAACCCTGGTAGATTACTTTGGGATTGTACACTAACAAATTACTAACATATAGTATTGGGAACATCACAATCCATGAACGGGAATCCCATTCTCAACCAACTTGAAAATGGGTTTTATATGGTTTTATACCCTTCAAATGGCCATCGTAGTAGGAAAATGTGATTAACGATTGAATTTGGGGTAGCCTGTTTTCAGACAAAGCTGAATAGATCTAACAAATAGTTCACTGGGAGGCACGACCAAATGAGCCACGTTCTAAACCCTTGCGTTCATGTTTAGGAAGGAAGGGCCGCTTTTAAGGGTGTGGCGCAAAAATCTGAAGAGCGCAAGCCAGCGTAAGACAAGATATCCGCGTAAGCAAAACCCGTGTGCGCGTAAACAAAGCGGAAGCAATGGCGTAAGCCCGGCGTAAGCATTTCCTAGCTTGGTGCCAGGATATAAGACATGGCTCATATGGATTTTGTTGGGTGTACATACCCTCTGGTAAACTAACATAGCTATGGAAAATCACCATCTTTAATAGGTAAATCAACTATAAATGGGCCATGTTCAATAGCTATGTTAAAGTACCAGAGGGTATCCCTATTATGTCAGCATTATATCGCCATGTGTTTTAGGTGTACATCCCTATCACTGTTTAAGTTCCTACTTAAATCCCGATTTTGTTTCATGGGGAATCCACCAACATTAGAGGTCTCAAACGTTGACTCCCAACTTTGCTATCCATTTAGTGCAATGATTTATCAATGCTGCTATGCCCAACCTATTGAATCAATAGATATACTATGGTATAGTTAGGCAAAACTTCGGTGTATACGGGAAAATGTTCATACATGTTCAGCTTTCAGCCCTATATTTCCTGGTTGGTGGTTTGGAACATGAATTTTATTTTTTCCATATATTGGGAATAATACTCCCATTTGACAAACTCCATCATTTTTCAAGATGGTTAAACCTAACCATCAACCAGATATATTTCGTATATGTTCATATTAAGCCAGCCATGTTCTCAGTCGGAAATTTCAATGGATTGGTTTTGGTGGGAAAATCTCAAAAAACCGGAAACCAGAGTTATTTTCCATGATTTTCCCAGCAAATATGGGGCTTTCCTGAAAAAAATCCCTTACAGTTATGGCCCTTTACCAGTTATACGTACTTATAACCCCATTTATAGAATATATAACCCCATTTATAACCAGTTATAATTGGTAAATGGCCATAACTGTAAAATCCGTTGAAAATTCGACGGTCGCGATCCCAGTGATCCCAGGCATGGTCCCCAAGGCCTGTCCCGTGAACTTCGCTTCATGGCTGCAGCGCAGCTCGGGAAATCCCACCGGGGCATCCCAAGGCGAACGAAAAAACGAAGAGGTTAGGAAAATCTTGGGAAAATCATCAGGTATAACTAGCTTCAATAGGATATATGATATATATATATATATATAGATATAGATACATATATCATAATATATATATATGTATATATAATTAATTATATATATATATTGACGGCGTGATGGCCGGCAAGCAGCCTTCTGACGATAAGGGAGATGATGACAAAGCAAAGATCCGTGAAGCCAGGTGCGATTTGTGGACAGATATCGTGGACTTTTGAAAGCCTTGCAGTCATGCAGACAACTTGAGTGGAACATTCAAACAGACAATCTGTCAAATGCACATGCAGCACAGGCAGTGGGCACCAAATCTGGAGCCACAGCAGGGCCTTTCGAGGCATGCCCCGATGTGAATGAGCTCGGCGGATCATTTCGGCTTCAGTCGGACCTTCCAAAAGCCCAACTGCTAGAAGTCTGCGGCAAACTCTGAAAGGAAATCTTGCAACCAGGAGGGTGCAATCCTGATGGCAGCATGGCTCATCGACTGCTTACGACATTCGATGTGTTCCCAAAGAACGATCTTTACCACGACACCAAGTTGCTGCAAGAAGGTCCACGCATGATCTTTAGGGGATCCACCGTGGCTCAATGCATCTCGAGGGGGATCAGAGAAGTCGCTGTCGGTGGCCTTGCAAGTTGAGAATGCCAGAGCGGTTCCCCGCCGCCTCTAAGTACCAGCTCCGTCCACCCTTCGACTCATCCATCGTCTCCATCCTCTACCTGTTTTGAGTGCTGCCTTTATTTTTTCTCCTTGCAGCTTTCCTGCATTGGATTGTTTCATTGTGTCACCTCACCTCGAATAATTCACGGGCCCAGTTTCAGTTTCAAGGTCCGTTCTGTTTTACTTCCCTTTTAGTCGCCGTTGCCCATGCGGCTTGCAGAGTGGCCCCTTGGCCTTGCGCGCCAGGTTGTATGTTTGCCCTTTGCCTGTAAACTAGCATCAGCAAGGTTTTCGTACAGTCTATATATATATATTTATATTTATTTATGTATTTGTTTTTATTATAATAATAATTATTATTATATTTTATAATTTATATTATATATATTTACATATTATATAATATGCAGCGATAGCCGTGTAGAACAGTAACAGCGTAACAGCTCATATAAACACTTTAGATATATGTCAATAGTACCTGAGGAATTCTTCCAACCTCAGTGTCCAAACTCACCATAGAAGCGTGGAATTTTGGTGATTCAATCGACAGACATGTTGTTTCGTACGCTTATTTGATAAGTACTGGGACCATGTATGATATGTTATACACATTGTTTTTGGGAATCTTAGATCTATATTAGAATTGATTGCACATATATATATATAATTGGTTATATTCTTGTATGTTTTTTATCATTTCTTCTACTGTAGGTAATAGTAGTAGCATTCTAAACGCTATCATGCGCCATTTTCTTAAGAAAAAAAATGTACAATGTGGGGCCCCATATTTAGAAGTTGGTTTATAACCCCCATTAGCCATATAGTTATATCCACCATAAAATTCACCGAATTATGTGCACCAACTTGTCGCGAGCTATCGTTAACGGGGGCCCCACATTACACCCGTGCACGGATGAATTGGGATGATCCTTATGGTAAGGAACGAATCAACTGGTATCACGGTCACTGCCTGGAGATCCCTGTGTGGCGCCATCGACAAGTTCCTTGGTCGCGGACTGGCTGGTGACCACGTTTGGATTCGGGGATTTTTGTTTTCTTGGGTTGTTTGCATGTGGGTTGAGTGGTCAAACTGTTATGTGGGTAAAACTATGCCATAAACCACCCATTTGGGAATGGTTTATGCCACCTCTTTTTATTGTTTTATCCACATTATCCCATTTGGGGAGTGTTCCCTAAAATAGAAATAACCCATGATAAGGCAAACGACTGGTGTTTTTCACAGGGCGAAATGAAGCCATGATAACTTGGCGTCCCCCAATTTGGGGAGCCACCAATAAGGCCAGTTGAAGTCCAGTTGAAGTCATCACCTGACAGTATCTAGTGATATCTTTTGGCTGTCACCCCATAGTAAAAAATTGTTTCAACTTACCTAGGTTAACCTTGGATGGGTACTTTAATCCTTTGGTCTTTTGGTATCAATGGGTTTATCTACCAACCAGATATTTTTTGGGCAGAGTATCTAAGATTGGCATTGCTTACATGGTAAATTGCTGGCCAAGAGAATTATATCAACAGATATCAATAATAGTTCTAAGAATTCTCACAATTTCATACTGGAGGGTACCTTGTTGGATTTTGCCAACAAAATGGGGGCGATGCATTTCCAATTTACAATCTAGTTAGTGACAAACCAGTCAGTTTGGTCTAGTTTGCAGACCTGATACTAGCTAGATATATATGTATTAATACTCTATATATATATATACATATGTATATGTATATTCAAAAGTCTGGATGAAGGGTTTTCTAACTTCTCAATGGTATGTGCCTGTCTCAACCCTCCTCCCTGTATCAAAGGTGCTTTCTTTTTCCCCTCCTCAAAGGTCCTGGTTTCCCAGCCGTATTCCCTGGAAAACTTTCCCATATCCGAAGGATTTCTCAGGGCCAAGTGTTTTCCCACAGTGAAGGCTCGCGCTCAAGGCTGCAAAAAAAATAAAAATAAAAATAAAATCCCGGAGACAAACCCATACCCCGGGGAAGAACACTTGCGACCGAACATTGCAAATATGCCTAAAACATGCTATGTGTTTTTCTCAATGGTATTTGCCCGTCTTATTTTTTTATTTTTTTCTGTTTCTCTCCCCGGAGGTCCCGGAGAGGAACCCTTGGAATTTCTTCCCCAGGAGGTCCCGTAGAGGAACCCTTGAAACCCTTTTGCTCGTTTTTTCCTCTTCGTCGTCTTTCGTCATCCGTCGTGTTTCAATGGGGATCCTTGAGACAGACACTTGACCTGAGCAAGACCACAAACGATAAAGTACCTTGGCGCAGACCTTCGATATATATTACATATATACATACGTATACAATTTCATACTTACAGGTTTGGGTAAAAACTAGGGTATCTGAAAATCCAGAGGTTTTTTTAATCATGATTCCCATTAACGCCATAACTTGGAGTCTCCCCCTCTCTCCAAATCAATCCTGATTTATGATCAACATGCTTGGAGGATCCTCCCACGGATCGTAAGTGGTTTATAAACATGTTTATAACTCATGTATAGACAAGTTAAGCCACTTAGAGGACTTGCTACTGGCTGTTATTTACCAATTGCTGGCTTGATCCTCCAAGTCAACTCTTGTTATACACAATAGTTGTAACCCCAAACCCCAGAGGCGTCAGGATGTGTCAGTTGTGTCATGATTCCCGCTAGATCGTACGTTATAACGCCACCCGCAGCGGAGGTGATGCAGAAGTTCCTGCGGCCTAACCTGGGTCAGGATTTGCTGCGATCCTTGGACCTTTGGGATCCAAAATGCTGGTGGTAAATTGGGATATGACAGAGATTTGGCATATACTGGGATATATATATAATATTGTAGTTATATATAATATAATATAATATAATATAATACAATATAATACAATTGAAAATTACATAATAAAATATAATATATAATAATAAATAATATAAAATATAAAATTTAATTTAATATAATATAATATAATATATTAAAATATAATATATAAGA
>Ga0126342_10005377_pt1:0-10000 | contig 22309 bp, 12 predicted proteins | sample Cyp1metagenome_FD_92528 | JGI IMG/M metagenome (GOLD analysis project Ga0126342, IMG submission 92528) | Coral microbial communities from Lord Howe Island, Old Settlement Bay, Australia - Cyphastrea 1 metagenome | ecosystem: Host-associated > Invertebrates > Cnidaria > Coral ...
AATGCAATGTAATGCAATGTAATGCAATGTAATGCAATGTAATGCAATGTAATGCAATGTAATGCAATGTAATGCAATGTAATGCAATGTAATGCAATGTAATGCAATGTAATGTAATGTAATCTAAGGTATGTATGTATGTAATATATATATATACATACATATTTAATCATACATACATACATATACATATATATATATAGAGAGAGAGAGAGATCCTGGTTTTGGATAGATCACCAAGCCCCCAAGATGTTTAATTTCGAGGTTTTTTCCTCGAGTACATGTCAGGTGGAAACGCAGACCTACACGCTTGAGACGGTGAATCTCTTTGCGACCTGGACTTGACTGGAGGGTTGGGAGGTCAAAAATGGGGACAGAACTTGTGGAAGCCTGAGGCATACATATATATATTATATCTATATATGTATTATATATATATATATATATGTATATATATATATATATATTTAATACATATATATAAATATATATATATTATACACATATGTATATATATATATATTATATTATATATATTATATATAATACATTTATAGATATAATATATTTTTATATTTAATAAACAAATATATATATATATATGTAGAATTAATACATATAATACTATATATATATTATTACATACATATTTATATATATAATTATGTATATATATATATAGAAGCATATAGTCAGATAGTTTATTTGGGATACAACTGATACTAGGTAAACATAGGTAAACCCAATGCCAGAAAGCTGGGAAATCCATGATTTGGCGAATGTTTTTCAGCAAATCTCGTCACATGGCGTGCTAATGCCACCATTTAGATTCAATGGTTTGGTTTAGTTGGGAAATGTTTAACCGGAAACCCATGGGTTTTTACCATTAAAAAAGCGGTTTTTCCTGTAAAATAATCCCCTAAACCAATCCTAAACCTCCATTTTTCTTTGGGATTTCCCCGCAATCGCCATCTGGTAATCACCCAGATGGTAGCTGCTGACCAACATCCGGCTGATGATGTTCCCAAAAGCCCTGTCAGTTGATGATGATCCTCTGGTAAACATACAAAAAGCTATTGAAAATGGCCCAGTCGAAATAGTGGATTTACCATGATTTACCCAGCTAGAAAATGGTGGATCTTTCCAGTTCGTTATGTAAACGTTTACCAGGCCGGGTAGTTCGGGAATTCTATTGCTGCAACCAATATCTTGATGAACAAATCACAATCCATGAACAGGGATTACAGGCATTTGAATACTGCTCATGTTGTACTTAATGGGCTTTATTAGTGATGAGTGGGAATTTAATGAACCAATAATAGTTTGTCAATGAAGATTACCCTTTGGTAATAATACAACTTTGCTATGGAACAATCGCCATGTTTACCAGGTATTGTTTGAGAATATTATTCCAGCAATATTGTATTACTATTGGGAATGTGAGTATTGGAATTGGAAAATGTGTATTTGGATGTATTGGGACTGTTACTTGCGTACCAATTATCTCCAGTATTGAAATATCATTGGGGATATTCCACAAAGCAAATACCGATATTAGTGGGTCTACATCGCCACTCCAGAACCGCAGCAATACTTCTGGCAATTTAACCTGCTCAAAAAAAACCATCTGCATATGGGCCACTTTCCAGTTCGCAAACTGTTGAATTGCCAGAGGATATATTCCCATAATGTTAATGACTATGATATATGTATAATATTATTATTACTACTTTTATGGTTATTACTATTACTATGATTACGTTTATTATTTTTATTTTGTTTATGTAGCATTAAATTTCATCATAACCCAAAAAAGGTGTGTGTATATATATATATATTTATAGACACATCTATGAATATTAACCATTTTTACTTTCCATATCCAAAAAAAACATAATTTCTTGACCCGTTAAATACCACCCTTCGCGATCGCAAAAGCCGAGGCCCAGGCTGTGCCGAAAGCTTCAAAAGGATGCATGGCGTAGGCGAGTCGCTTGCAACTGGTTAGATAACTTTTGTAAACTTAATCTTTTGCTATGAATGGTACAAGTTAGACTGAAAATGATGTTCTTTGCCAGGTATATCCACGATTCACCATGTTAACTGTTGTAACTGGCTCGAAAAGCCTCATTTAAGTGGTATACGTACATAAATTATCATATATTTATAACCTTAGTTGCATGAGTGATAATCCCATGGCCACTTCACTGTTAAGGGCGCTGTGGTTGGGGTGTGTGTGTGTGTGTGGGATGTTCAAAGGTGACTGTCCAAAAACATCAAGAAAGCGACCAAAGAATCAAAGAATCGAACATCCCCAGATATATAGTGGAACACCCATGAACACCCAAACGTTATGATTTAATTTATAACCCCATCCAACTAGTTCGATATATCTCCCTAATCAACCCTAGTTACTGTATTAGTCATAAACCAACTTAGCTATCTTGGGCGCCCCACTATGATCCTCATCAACCCAATGCTTATTGTAGTCAGATCGTTGCAAATGGCATCCCCAAAGCGAATGACATGAACATGATGATAGCTGCGAAGCATCGCATTGTATGTCGAAAGTTCAAGAACAAGGCAAGAGAACAAGCCAGCAACAACCCAATGGAGAGGCTTGGCGGCACTTCTTGTTCAAGCCTCGTAACGATTCAGAATTTGGTAAACACGAGACAATTCATGCAAGTTTGACACCAGGTACTGAGCTCACCATCAATTTTCAAAGCCTCAAAATTAGCAGTTCCATGCAACTTCACATCGCGGAAGTCCATCCAATAACGAAATCCAGAATATCCAAAGATCCCAAAGATCTCTGGAAAATTCTCTGGAGATGTTGGACGCAACGTGCCCTTGGATCCCACAATGGGATCTTTGGATATCCCAAGTCCAAACATCCTAAAAAGAAACTGTGAATTCTCTGCCACATCGTACAAGGTGGTGATTTCAAATCCTCGTCTGCGAAATGTTTCGAGGTTCTTCACATCCAAAAATTTTCACAGACGGCACAGGTTCCTCCGCAGAGTGTCCAACTTTCCAAAATGGATATAAATCTGATTATATCTGCACATAAAACTGTACATATCAAGTTATTTCCAACTGGATATCTATTTTTCGTAATCAAGTCTAACTGTACATATTTGTACATAAACGTTACCAAGTCCTCACAGAAAAAATGATATCCACCATCATGCACGATTAAAGACCATCAGTGATCCTTCATGTCATGACCCTTCACGTCAGAAATCATTCTGAGCACCGTTGGTACTGGACTGAGCAAGCAAAGCAGCCGACCACGAGGAGGTGGTGCCCACTCTCATGGGACTTATTGTAGTGAACTAAACCAACTTAGCTATAAAAACAGGGGCCCCACATTGTAAGATTTTGACGTTTAATAGATATGGTCACAGGGTTAATATGAATAGATATATATATATATATATACCTGGTTGGTGGTTTGGAACATGTTTTTTCTCCCATATCTTGTTAATTTCATAATCCCAACTGACTTTCATATTGTTCAGAGGGGTAGGTATACCACCAAGCAGATACCTATATATGCACCTATCTAACCATTGTTACAATGTGAGGCCCCCAAGATAGCTAAGTTGGTGAACATAACTCCAATAACTATATGGTACGCAAATAACTATAGTTACTGGGGCTTTTGTTAACCAACTAACATCACTGGGGGGCCTCACATTGTAGCTATGAAATCACATATATCTTCGATCCTGGACGAGGATTCCGAGCTGATATTTTCATGCATCCGCATCAACTCGGCGGAAGACCTCGTGAGCTTCCTACTTTTTGTGGGGCCCCCTTACTGGATAGCTAAGTTGGTGAACATAACTCCAATATTGCTATGATATGCTATGATATATGATCATGTGTATATATATATATATACATACATATATACATATACATATATATATATGGGTAAATTATAACGACCTCACTGCGACCTCACTGGAATCATAGTTAATAAGGGAAATCATCCCAACATGGCCTTAATTCAGGTTAGTGAACTATTGTAATTTACCCAGATATATATATATATACAACTATAGTTGATGTATAGTGGTATATAGCCCAACTTATATCGTTTGGGGGCCCCACATTGTATTTTGTTGGTTGATTTCAACCCCCCAATTTATCACCATAAAGCCGTCCCAGACCCTATGTTTATCTATGTTCTGTATTATTCATATTACCCTCTGGCTATTTAACATAGCCATGGAAAATTGCAAATTTATAGATGATTTTCCCAGCTAGAGACCTCCATTTATAAGGGATTTTCCATGGCTATGTTAAACAACCAGATGGTATATAGTTTCAGTACTGTAGACTTATTGACACACATGAAACGTGCTGTTTGTTCATTATTAAACATATGTTTAGTACTTCAAACCAATTATTTTGGGTACATGGAGGGTCTAGGTGTATATACAGAATTTATGTATATTTATATTATATATATATATATACATATGTGTGTGTATATATATATATATGTTGCCACATTTTTTTCGCAAAGTGTTATCTTTTTTTCAGCCCATCCTGTCACAGGCTGAGGCGGGATCTTCCGGAAAAGAAAAAATCGATGGGCGGTCCATTGGGGGGTGACATGTCTGCCTTCGGAATTTCAGTTGGACACCAAGCATTGGGCAATGTTGGGCCATATTCAGTTTTTTTTGGTCAAGATCTATTCAGTGGAGAGTGGAGGGAAAGATTTTTCGGGAGCTCTTAGGGATTATCTAGATGCTCTATGTGGGGGAACAATTCGGAGCTACGAATTGAGTTTTCCAACCACATGATCGAGATGCTCTTTCAAGCACCGTGTTGTGTTTTTCCCAGGATGAAATGAAAGGGTGTCGCATGATGTAGTATGGTGCAGTGGTGAAATTGAGATGCTCCCTCCATGTGGAAAAATTTGCCATACACGCAGTATATGGGCCTAGTGCGTGATGCTTATAAAACATATAAATATGAAATATATGTGATTTCACAGTTGCACATGCTGATAGTCACCTGGATATTAGAACCAGAAATGGTTTAGCTGGTGATTTGATTGGACATCAACACGACATGGTTAAGCAGCAAGGGCATCTCACTGTAGATACACCAGGTTTAGACACAGGCCAATGCTTGGCACGAAAAGATCCTGCCCTGCCAGCCCTTGGGTCAACTTGGAAGACGATGAAGCTAATGGTGATTCATGCTGATTAATGGTGATTAATGATAATAATGAATGCTACCATCTGGTTATGACTGAAGCATGACTTTCCATTGGGTCCCAAAATCCATGGATTTGATGCCCTTTGTGACACAATTAGGACTAGTCAATTCCGAATGCGAATGCGGCAAGAGGGTTCCTTATCCCCGACAACTTTTCTTTAGAAGTCTTGCTTCCATTGCTGCAGGTTTCCAGGCCGCAAGAACGCAGCCGTGCTTGCTTGGTGTATTTTGGCCCAAGAAATTTAGATACATCAGTGCAGAGAAGAACGCATGTTGGACATGTGCAGATCCCCCAAAAATCGGTGGCAGACTTGATGAACAGGTCAACTTCCCAACATTTTGCTGAGGTCAGTTGTGGCCCAAAAAAAACAGTGAACTGGCCATGGGATATACCATCTGGTTATTTAACATAGCCATGGAAAATCACCATTTTTATAAGGTAAACCATCTATAAATAGGCCATTTTCCATGGCTATGTTAGTCATAACCAGAGGGTAATTCCTGCAACTGGTGAAACATATCAGCAACAATTACTGCAACTGGTGGCTTGGAACCATGGAATTTTTATGACTTTCCATATCTTGGCAATTTCATCATCCCAACTGACTGACTCCATCATTTTTTCAGAGGGGTAGGGTTCAAAACCACCAACCAGAGTATCCGAGTATCCCATATAAATCACCATTAAATCATATTAAATCCCATTAAACCCCATTAAATCACCACTAAATCACAATTTTTTAAATAAGTGGCTGGGCTAGACCTGTGTGATTTCATGGCTCTAACACCTACACGGTGCCAGCTGGAGCCTGCGGTGTTGCCATAACTGCAGATCTCAGATTTCTGGTCCAATGGGAGAGTTGAACACAACAACCCTTTCATCATACCTATATAATATATATATATATATGTATATACATACATATATTTGACTATGATCATGTATGTCTGTATATATATATATGTATATATATTATATATATATTATATATATATAATCTTACCGGCGCTGCAGAATGACAGCTGCTCTGTGTGGCGGTGAAAACACTGCCCTGTAGGGCCCGATTTCGGCTAGACAGGTGGGACTGATTTCGGCCACAGATGGGACATATGGGAGAGCTACAATGTGGGGCCATGGATAGGGATTAACCCATCCAACAAATAGGGAAAATGGAGGTTTAACTCTAAACAAATATAGATTTATAGCTGACTTATGGTTACTTAAGTTGATTTAGTTCGCCCCAACTGTCGGGTGAATGAGAGACAGATATTTCTATCATTCGATGGGGTTCAGGTCTGGGGGCCCAACTATGTACAAAGCAAGGGTTGGATGCTTCAGATGGTCGAATTCTCGAAGTTATGTCGCACAGCATCAACATATTCTGCGATAAAGAAAATGCTAGCTTGCATCTATGGCACTTTATGTTGCGAGTGTAGGTCAATATGAGTTTATATATATATATGTATATTATGATTTTATTTTATATATATACATATAATTATTATATTATATACATAATGATTATATTATATATGGAAGAACTAAAATATTGGACAATAGATAGTAAGGTATGTTTGGCCAATCTTTGTTAACCATCGGATTCAACAAAATGGGACAGTCCCAGGATGTTTTATCATTTTTCGTTCCGACAGGCCGCGCAGAGCTGACCATGGGCAAGTTTCGCTGGCACGTTTTGATGCCGGAGGGCAGACGTTGACGTCTTGGTATGATTCGGTGCTTGGTGCAGTTCAGATTACTTTTGTTCAATGGGACATCTCCAGGATCCTAAAATGGAGGTACGTTAGTACCATGTAAGGCTATATGTTGTGAGGATATTCCCTGAAATTTAGGCCTTATATATGGTAGGTACCTCCAATTTAGGTTCCTGAAATGGCCGTTAAATTGTGGGTATAAACATGGGAATTATACCCTCATGTTTGTCGGGATACCAGCCTTGCAACCATGGTTATATATGCACTTATAACTGGAACTGCATTTTTAAAGTAACATTCAAAATTTATCCGCTATGCTAGGAAATACAAAAAAGATTGGTCATTTGTGTGTGTATTGGATGTGTCACCCATGTACTCGTTTATTACCATATAATTATTGCCCATACACAGTTATGTTTTACCCATGTATTGGATGTATATCTGTGTATCACCATGTAAAATGTGGTCCGATGTTATTCATCCAATTTTTACTCCATTTCGACCCATAGCCAGTGGCCACACACCCTTCAGCTCATGTGGGGTGGACACCGGTGAAGTTGTGAAGGCTTTCTCCTACAGCTTCCCAGTCTTGACGTGTGGTTTCTTCCATGTTTGGATGCTCCTTTTCTCTTACAAATAGCATGATGACCTATTGATACTAGCTATACATATATATATATATATATGTATATGTATATATATACATAGAGATGCATATATCAATGATTCCCTGTGGGATGCAGAAGCACCAAGCGGCTCAGGAAGTGGGTGCAGATAGTCGGACATGCGAGCAATAGTACATGGCCGTAGGATGAACTGGTGCCATATTTGCAGACGAAGCCAAGTGACCCTCTGGTAAACTAACAGTTTGCGAACTTGAAAATGGCCATAGAAATAGTTGATTTTCCCATTGAACATGGTGGTTTTATGGTGGCTAAATGGGATTTAATGGGATTTACCCTCTGGTAAACATACAGAAAACTATGGACAATCACAATTTTTAATGGGTAAATCCACTATTTCTATGGCTATGTTCAATCGCTTTTTGTATGTTTACCAGGCCGGGTACTATCCTGAAACCATGTGGACGTCCCTCTGAAATGTCATGGGGGTTCCGGGTTTCTTTTTCGTACCAATCCGTTGAATCTGGGATTTTTTGGTGTCCAGCCAGGCAGAAGAAAGCTACTTTGCACGATGCCAGTGAAAAGCTGAGGATAGTCAGGATAGATGTGGGATGATGAGATGCGAGTCCAATACCATCCGGTAAACTAACATTAATATAGCTATTAGTAATGGTTGATAAATCTTGAAAATACCATCTTAGTATATAATGGGTTATAAAGTTATAAATGGTTATAACACTTATAATAGTGGGTGAAAAACAAACACTTACCCTTTAGGGTAAACTAACAGTTTGCTATTGAACATGACCCATTTCGTTCGTTGATCTACCTATTAAAATGGTGATGTTCCAGTTCGCAAACTGTTAGTTAACCGGAGGGTACACGTATTTTACTGGGATTTGACCTAGCAAGAATTGACGATTACAGCATTTCTTCGATCTTGATTCAGGTGATTATGAAGTTGAAGCCAGATATATTATAATGCCAACACCGGATTAATAACCCCCCCCCCCCAGAAGGTAGGGGGGTACCTTCTGGCTAGTTTTCTTGACGACCCCTTAATAACAAGCAACTCTGAACCATAAAACTTTGGATATGGCTTAGGTCAATTAGATCTTAATTGAATTCCATTGGATTTGTTAAAATTTCATGGATCAGAAAGGTGGCTGATGAATTTAATCAGGGGCAAACCCTGGTTATTATTAATGGGGTACATGGGCTCATGGGGGGTACCCTTTGGGAGCTATCCAAACTGATGATTTTTATAAAGATTTTAATTAGAAATCGATCATTTGGGGAATAGTTATTTTTTGAAAATTTCAATGATCAACTTAAACCTGAAGTATAACAATGATGATTAAAAAAAATGTAAAAAACAATTGGAAATAAATAGAATTGGAAATAAAAAATGTTGGATAAAAAATGGACTTCAGAATTGGTGGTTGATTAATCGGGGGTAGACCAAAAAAAATATTAATCTGGGGGGACCACCTGTTTTTAAATTACAAAAAAAAAATGGGCAGTTGGCGTTGATTAATCGGGGTGGTATTATTAATCCTCACTTGACATTATTTGTTTCTTGTCAAAAGTCGCAAAAAAAAAGATCATCGTGTGTAGATGATTTACACTGGTAAATGAAGTGACATGGACTGAAAATCACCCATTTTTCGTGGTTTCACGATGTTTCACATCCTTTTTTTGCCGTCTTTTCGTGGTGTCAATTGGACGGGTATCCCCCAGAGATGGTCTGACCTCAGGTGGAAAGAAGATCTTACATCCAGCCGAGGCGGAGAGGAAGAAGGCGGGCTGCCGGGACTTCCGGGATCACGGTAGGAGGTACAAGGTGGTGCCCCCCCCAGTGATGTGAAAGTTTTTTTTTTTTTAATAATCCCCATTAACTATAGATAAAACCCCCTAATCAACCCTAGTTATTGGACTTATAAACCAACTTAGCTAACTATGGGGCACCACCTTGTATGGGGGTCGTTTGTTACTGATATTTTTCTATATGACTGGAGGAATAATGACCCATAGCTGGTTGGTGGATTGGAACATGAGTTTTACGACTTTCCATATATTGGGAATTTTATCATCCCAACTGACGAACTCATATTTTTGAGAGGGGTTGAAACCACCATCCAGATAAATTATAAATCCCATCTATGAAAAGGATATCATCTGGGTGCCATGACAGCATCTTATAGCCATATCCAAGCAAGGTGTATAAAAGTATGGTCTATGATGGTATATGCTATATATAAATGTATATAACTGTAGTAATCATGGGGTTTATAAACCAACTTATCTATAAGTGGGTTGCACCATACTGTAGTGTTTATGGGGAATATCATGGAATGTCTCTATAGTTAGATGGGTTATAAACCAATTTAAACCATCAATATTCAACAGTAGGTATTTAACCC
>Ga0126342_10005377_pt1:15000-22309 | contig 22309 bp, 12 predicted proteins | sample Cyp1metagenome_FD_92528 | JGI IMG/M metagenome (GOLD analysis project Ga0126342, IMG submission 92528) | Coral microbial communities from Lord Howe Island, Old Settlement Bay, Australia - Cyphastrea 1 metagenome | ecosystem: Host-associated > Invertebrates > Cnidaria > Coral ...
GAGAAGGTTTTTTTTTGTGAGGTTGCTACGCTCTGCAGGTGGCCCTCCAGTTATAAGTTGATGTTCACCGATCGAAGTGTAGACACATCCACGTACATCCTCTCAAAAAAAAAAAACAGAAAGTTGTAAACTGGCTGGTTGTTTGGAACATTTATTATTTTCCCCAATAGTTGGGATGATGATCCAATCTGACTAATATTTTTCAGGGGGGTTGAAACCACCAACCAGTAAACCAACAGAAACCCATCATTCGGGGCCCTCCTGTGGTCATTGTATTGTTGTCGAAGCAACTCTGTGCGAGCCGCTGGGAGAATTGTTAAGACCCAGGGCGCCCACAAGCCTAAGTCATGCTTAGTATTTTGGTTGGTGGTTTGGAACATGTTTATTTTTCCATTCAGTTGGGAATAATAATCCCAACTGGCGAACTCCATCATTTTTCAGAGGGGTAGGGCTCAACCACCAACCTGAATTTGTTTAAAGAGGTGAGCCAGTTTTGCTTACCTTCCTGAAATCAAAGCGGTGCGAATGGTGATTTTCCACCGCTGCCTTTGTTATTGCACCAGGCCTTGAGCCTTTTTGAACGTGCCAGGAAAAAGGACAAGATGACGCGAGAAATCGCCTTCTATGGTCGACTGAAGAACCAGGCGCGACCGATTCCACAGGTGCAAGGTGGGTCTCCCAGTCACGTGATGTTTGTTGGTTTATAAAGCAAATTAATACTATAATAATATCTAACATATATATAAATAACAATAGATCAATATAGCCCATTGTCTTGGGGTGTTTAAATATTTCTTCGCGGAGGGAGAGTGCTCCCTGAGCTCCCGATTTCTCGCTTCTCTGAGGTGGAGCAGAACAACAGCAAACGCATGGAAGATCAAGCAGGTCCAGCTGTTTGGATCTGTGTTCACGCCGTTTTTTTTGGTTTGAATGGCATCTTGGATAGGAGATACACAAGATTAATTTTCCTATATACATATAAAAGTATATATATATACACAATTATGTGTGTATATATGTTATACGAAGAACAACAAATCTGTTTTTTCTCGTAAATCCTGGTTTGTGCCAACCTGCTACTTACCTAGATGACTTGGGACAATGAGTACTCCAGGTAATCCAGATTTCATTGCTTTGCATTGTTTTCCGCCTTTGTACTCTTGATTTTGCGTTTTGCAGGAAGGGCTCGGCTCTTTCCAGTTATCAGTTGGTATGTAATAAACCCATTTATTTGCGTATCCGTTGTAAATCCCCAGTTATCCTACTTCGATGGGCCATATGATGCCATGTGATTGGCAATTCGTGGTGAGTATGTGGCTTATAAACCACTGAAAATCCCAATTAAGTATTATGATAACCTTTTACATCCTTTTACAAACTGATTACCTAACTCCACCCAGTGAAGCTATTTGTATCTTACCTGTCGAGGGGGGCGCTTCCCTGAGGTTCAATGAGCTTTCATGTTTGGTTGATCATGAAAAACTGCATATGTCCCCCTACAGGAATCAACAAAAATAGGTCTTCGCACACCTAGTATACATTTGAGATTGATTTCGGAGTGTTTTTTTGTTTAACTTCAATGGGTACCATTTTTTCGAACATATTTTTGTGTTGTTCATAATGTGCATCCAAACAAAATCACCATATGGATGTGTTTTTCCAGCGAGAACTATCCTCGGTCATCTTCTGGACAGCCTAAAATATATAAAACATAGAGTCGGATATTTTCGGATAAACTGAATAAACCAACTAAAATGGTGGCAGAATGATATATGATACGATATTATATATAGTTTGGTTGGTAAACTTCCGAGCATGTCCAATGAGGTTTCTACGTCACACACAAGTAACAATACTAGTTGTGGAGTGGAGATAGTAGGTTTTGTTGATTGTACTTCTAGACAGGGGTTCTGCCCTGGAAGGAAGCCAAAAAGTTATCTTTGATATACCTTTATATATTATCAATATAGTTTCATACAGTTTAGTGCTACGTGTTATGATCTATATACTAGCTTATCCAAATAAAAATAATGTAAATACTATGGATAGATTGGCTATAGATCTACTAACTAACATTTTTTAACTATACGAACTATGCCATTTTTAGTGTATCCATTGGCCCACGGTTTCCCTTAAGCCGCGCCCACGGTGTCCACGGCACCCCGCCGAACGTGGTATCCTTTGAGGTGATCAGTTCTTCGTGGATTTTGAAGAGCTGAAGATTCATCGGAAAGCGTCCCGCGTCGCAGCCGATGGATGGTCCTGGATGGTCCCAGTTCAGAGCGCTGCAAGCTTTGGTAACGGTAATTGTTAGTATATATCCCCATTAAATACCCATTAGTCTATCCATTTTTCTAGGGTAACATTGGTCATTACCATCTTTGGGGAAACCTTTGGGGAAGAATGATGTGAAATTTTAGCATGATTTTTTGGCTGGTGGTGACTGGAACCATGGATTTTGATGACTTCCCCATCATATTGGGAATAGTAATGATGATATGATGGTTATAGATATGGATATGTTATGATATGGTTATAGTGAATTAGTATGATTTGCCCAGTGAACTGTGATATCCACTATAATTATGGATCTATATCTGGTTGGTGGTGACTGGAACCATGGATTTTGATGACTTTCGCATCATATTGGGAATAGTAATCCCAATTGACGAACTCATATTTTTCAGAGGGTTTGAAACCACCAACGGTTGGTTTTTGTTTCCATTTTTTTTAAGAGAACCAAAAAAAAAGGTTACCATGTGTTTTCGATATGTTTGTTGGATATAACATTCAACGATACTGACCTAGTTCCCCCAAGATGGCAGTGCTTAGTGTTGCAGTGAGCCAATTCTCTTGAGCGTCAAAGATGACTCTGAGTGTCCCCATGTCTGCAAACCATATGTCTGCCAGATTTCATTGCCTACATTCTACCATGCGGATACCGGAACGTAGTGTATATATATATATATGTATGTATATTCATATTTTATAATATTATATATATATATCTACATACCATTTCTGAAATGAAAAAAACTAGGGTCATATACCAGAAATCTAGGGTATGGTCTATAATTTAGTTCCCAGGCTTTAGCCTAAATAAAAAGACGGCTTGCAAACCATTATCTCAGCCTGGTGAAGATGGATCATTTCTAGGGAGAACAGGTCACCCAAAAATAACTGTCAAGTTGATTAGGGGAATCTATCTACAGTTCATGGGGGGTATAAACCAACCAACATAATGTTTTTTTTTGGGGGCCCATTAAGTAGATTTTGTGGTAAAACATTGTAAAAACCTAGTGAAACACATCTAAACAATACAAAAACACATGGGTACCAACATGTATCAACAGTTTTTGTCCTGCAAAGAAACACATATCTGTCTTGGGATGGCTAGGGACCCCAGAAATGATTCTGTGAAGCTGAAGCAACGGAGATGTTTGCCAAGCACAGAGGGCATTTGATCATAGCCATTCCCATAATTGCTGTGGATGGACAAGCTATCCGGCACCAGTTGGGATGCCTATTGGGATATTTGGGCTTCCTGTCAAACCTTGGAAATAATGGGATTATAACGGAATGTTCACAATCTACCAACTGGTGCAGGATAGCTTGTCCATCCACACTATGGTGATAGTTGCGAATAGAAATGGGGCTAGAAGCAACGCAGATGGATTTTTACTAGCTTAGCTTGGTAAAGATGTTGACCAACCAAGAGCGGCACGATATAGGGAAAATCATGATTTTTTGGGACCCTGTTTTTTGAGACAACCGAGACAAGGAGTGTTTTGAATAGATCTGCCGCGGGGCTCCAGGTCCATTTACTACGATCCAGTCAACAGCCCCAGTTTTCTGTTCAACGTATTGGACAGCAAGCAACCAGCGGTGTGAGCCGGGTCGTAGCGGAGCAACAAATGAATGGGACCATGTTGAAGCATGGGGATGTTTACCCTCTGGCAATTTGACATAGCTATTGAAAATACCCCATTTATATTTGATTTACCTATTCAAAATGGTGAGTTTCTATAGCTTTTTGTATGTTTACCAGAGGGTGATGTGGTTGATGAGATTATTCACTGGTCCTTGGTTTCAAATGAATCACGCTTCTTTCCATAGCAGACGATGATCGTTTCCAGCTATAGGGTTCACCACTGGGTGCTGGCCTCATAGCTGGAACTACTGAAACTTCACGGCTGGAACATGCCTCGCTTGCAGATGAATTACTATATATCATATATCACAACACTGTCTTGCCCATTGAAGCTTCAAATCTCCAGAAATGGCTACTTCGTTTACTGAATATTACTGGTGGATACTCCTACAAGGTGGTGCCCCCTCAGTTATAAGTTGGTTTATAATCCCCATTAACTATAGATATAACCCCTATAAACCCTGGTTATTGGACTTATAAACCAACTTAGCTGACTTAGCTAACTATGGGGCACCACCTTGTAGTAACTGTTTAGTAATCGTAGTCAGCCAACTCTTAAATGGGATAACCCTCAACTTTTTATGTTTTTTTTGCTCACAAAACCGCATTGATTTTTTTTTTTCCCAACCAGTTGCAGTTCTCCCATGGCCATGGGACCGTCGATCCCGCCGTGAGGTCAAGAACCCCTATGGCGCGCCGCCTTCGGGACAGGTTTTAATGTTCCCTGACGACCAGTTATTAGGGCGGTTGCCAAAATTAGGAAAATTGATGAAAAAGATGGGGAAACGATGTCATTGGTGAGTACCTGGTTTCACACTTTTCGGCGGTTCCAATTTTAGTGGAAGGCATTGAAGAATGTGCCCCATGAACCCAACGGCTATTTTAGTGGAAGGCATTGAAGGCAATTTTACCTGGTTCCAATTCCCATGAACCCAACGGCTATTGTACTTGCAAAAGAACTTCGCCCACTGTGCGTGGGATATGATTTGGTCTGAAAATGGGATAATCCCAAATTGTCCATAAATATTTATCCAAATGTTGATCGTTTATCATAACTGGTTGGTGGTTTGGAACATGACTTTTATGACTTTCCATTCAGTTGGGAATTTCATCATCCCAACCCAACTGACGAACTCCATCATTTTTCAGAGGGGTAGGTCAACCACCAACCAGATAATGTTCATCACTGAAACTGCCCATGGGGAGTATCCTGTTGACAGACCCATATGGCTAAAATGGCTAAAGATGGCTTTAGCGGCTAAGCCATGACGTAGCCAAAGATGGGATGGACATCATCAATGGACATCATCAATTATCAACATCTATTCTTCCTGGTGCATGTTGATATCAACATGCATAGCAGCTAGCATAGCCACGGTAACGCCGTGGCGAGCTTAGGAAGACCAATCTGTGGGTTGTCGATCGATGATCAATGTTGGTCAACCTTGGATGGACAAGATACTCGTACTTTAGCGTGTTGCCATGAAAGGGATATATATATATTATAATAATAAAATATAATATAATATAATATAATAAAACATAATATAATATAATATAATATAATATAATAATACATAATATAATATAATATAATATATTATGATATAATGTCATATAATATAACATAATATAATATAATATAATATAATATAACATAACATAATTTAATATAAGTTAATATAATATAATATAACATAATATAATATAATATAACATAATATAATCTACTATAATGTAATATTATATCATATAAATTATGATAAATATATATATATATATATATCCCATATGCTCCATGTATGATATATTTACCTACAAAACTGGGTTATATTTAGGGCAAAGGCAAATGTTGGTAAATATTCCAGCACCAGGTTCGCATATGGGTATTTATTTATATATATATATAATTATACATTGTTTACATGTTGGTCAGCTTCTGATCAATATGCAGGATATTCAGGATTAGCCATATTTATAGTCTTTGTAATTTAGCCTTTTGCTTCCATGACTATTCCAGAGGTAACCAACGCATTTGAATCTGGTATATCCTATAAATATACATACATGTACATATCCATGATATCCTTTTATATCCATGATAGTGACAATGTTTCTTGGTGGATTTCCAATGATATTTTTATTTGTTTACAATCATCCCGAATCTTTGCTCATTATATCCCATGATGAATCCCAGGATATCATATTCAAGTATGGGATACCCTCTAGTAATGACTGTTACAGTTTGCTATTGAAAATGGCCAGAGAAATAGTTGCTTTACCCATTAACAATGGTGATTTTCCATAGTTTTCTGTATGTTTACCAGCGGGTATATAAAGAAATGGAATATATAAGCCAACAAACATGACTAGGGGACCCCATTCAACAGATTAATTACCAGAGGGTAAACCACATGTTTTAATTGGTAAATCATACACATAAATGATTTATCAGAAGATGATTTGGCTGATTAAGTTGTGTTTATTACTGTAGTTTTTTCTGGTGTTCCTTAAGCAAATGCAAGTAAATGGCCATGTCCAACTATAATTACCAAAGGGTAAACCACTATAATCCAAGTAAATCACTAATGCTCAAGTTAATCAAAGTAAATCACCATAAAATGTATAAATAGGCCATGTTTTTTTCCCTACGAACCTCCAGGTATCGCCACCCCGACGGTTCTGTGAAGCGAGAACCTCCGGAACTTCCGTGACTCGCAAAAAAAAAACGGCGGAAGTTTGGACGAGTTTCTTACACAAAGAAAAGAACAATACAGGATAGGGCCCCCAAGATAGCAAAGCTGCCTTATAAGTGACTTAACTATGGTTTATGGTGTGTATATATATATATATATAACTATAGTATTCATGGGGTTTATAAACAAACATCACGTTTGGGGGATACCATCTTCTAGGGCAAGTCACTTATTAAATCTGTGGTGATCAAACGTGGCAATGGAACAGACCTTATTTAAAATCATTCATGAATGAATGTCCCATAAAAACATTGATCTATAGGGCATTATTTTCAATTGCCATGTTTGATGACCAGAGGGTAAGCACCAAAGCGTTGAGATATCATTAATTAATGTGTACCGAGAAACATAGTTTAAGAGCAACTAGAACAACACACAAATTGGACAATTGAGGCGATTTTTGCATGATTTGACAGAGGAAAAATTGGCGAAGATGGGGAATAAAAGGGGTACCAATCATCCAATTTGGGATAGAGTTGTGGCCCCTAACAGTTATGGCTTGGTGTTGGTGCTGCTCATGATTTGCAATAGGAATGGTATAACGTCAGTCGGTCGTTGAGAGTTCGTTAAAGCTTTCGTTGAAGATTTCGTGGCAATCCTTGTGGCAATCCATTTTGCCACA
>Ga0126342_10005378_pt1 | contig 22308 bp, 14 predicted proteins | sample Cyp1metagenome_FD_92528 | JGI IMG/M metagenome (GOLD analysis project Ga0126342, IMG submission 92528) | Coral microbial communities from Lord Howe Island, Old Settlement Bay, Australia - Cyphastrea 1 metagenome | ecosystem: Host-associated > Invertebrates > Cnidaria > Coral ...
ATTTCCTTTGTTTAGTTGTTTGATTGCTCCTTCCAACACATATGTAATGATTTATCAACATTGTGTTCATCTCTCCGTCTCTGTTCAAGTTGAATGATGATGTCTCTACCAACCAAGTTTTCATACATTTTTCGGATGATGTCAAACCTAACATAAGCATATACGATTAATCCTCTTACTTCGCTATGTTCTTTGAACTGGTTGGTTATTGTTTCACAGCATTCATTGTCATCATTTGGCGAAGGCATAGGATGACTTTTGACAAAGTTCATTATCTCTGTGTTTTCTCTTTCTATTGTTTTTCGATCGCATTCGTGTTCATCTTCGCTTTCACTTCCAAAGTCAACAATCACTCCTACATTCTCCAAATTAAAGTCCTCGATTTTTTACACTTGTCAACTCCTTCTTGCTGTTGAACGTGGTGATGACTGATGACTTGTAATCTGATGTTCTTTCCCTTGTATTTCTGACGGAACTGTTTGATTTTCAAGTCTTCGTATTTGGGACGTTGTAATGCTTTGATGCCTTGAAACTTGATGTTGGTGATGGAGTAAGCATTGACTGAATTGAATGGTTGAACATCGATTGTCAAAGGGCAATTGTTGCATTGAAACCTTTTTGAGTACCTATGACCGTCTTGTTCTTGCCAGGATCTATCCAAGTAAGAATATACTGTACCTCTTTTTTCTTTCTGTTCACTTTCTTGTCAGTCCCTTGCTTGTTCGTATTCTTGGGTCTTCATCCCTTGATAAAGGTTGTCCATCCAATCGCTCCAGCATCATCGCCATATTTGGCGGTCATCAGGTATTGGGTCACCAATGGCATAATGGCAACAGAATGGTCATACTGTCGCTTGAGTTCTGACAGCAACTGGACAAGGTCTCCAAACAAGACGTTGGAAATCGCCAAACATCTGGCTTCAACTTTGGTTGAAGTGGTCGTCGTCTGCAACTTCTTGATGCTTTCGTTGGAAATCTGGAAAAGCAACTGGTTCATATCAATCTGCTTCTGTCTCGCAATGTTCACTATCTGGGTCATTCGCTGGACAACGGCATTCACAGCAGGGGAAGCATTGGGATGGGCTTGGAAACGAAGCATAGAAGTGCCCACCATCTCAATCATTGTCAAAGCCTCATCACGGTTCTTCGCACCTGCCGCAGGGTTGGATGATGCTGATGGATTGTTGTTGGGTCTCTTGCCACCTCGCAAAGCTCCACGTTGAGCCTTCACTCTGCGATTGTCCCGAAGCCCGTTCTCCTCATCAGGTGGTCATCCAAGTTGATTCATTGTTGTTGAAGAAGTCAAGCACTCTGGAATTGACTTTCCAACAGCCACAAAGCATAAAACGAAGGTGTCGCAACTTCCAAGTCTTCTTCACCACGAACTGCTTGATGGCAAAGTCTCCAAAGCACTTCTGAACGTCAATGGTCATCCCAGCGTTCAAGTCGTCCATAGTGATGGGCTCATCGTTTGGCTCATCAGGGTCTGATGGTTCGTCCTCGTCGTCGTCGTCGTCGTCGTCGTCGTCATCGGAAGGGTCTCCTCTGTCTCTTCCACCGAAACTGTCATTGTATCCACCGCCCTGCTCCGCAGTGGTCGTCTCACTGCCAAACTTGATGACAACATCACTGTCGTATTTCTGGAGTTCCTCTATGAGTTTCGAATTCAAAAGCCTCAAGTTTTGGTTGTGGGACTTGACTTCAGCCAGTTCCAGCTTCAACCTTTGCGTCCAATGAAGTTTCTTACCTTCCTTGGGCTTCTCGGTCATCGTTGTTGATGAAGCCATCTCGCAAAAGGAAAAGGATGCGTGAATTGAGGCTAAACACCGCTGGATGAAACAACTGATGTGTCCTTATGTTCTCACTGATAAAATGTTCGGTCAAGAAACTCAAGACATCAACCAATTCCTTTCTAACATCTCTGACATACAAGCCGACTGGAGTGAGTATGATACATTTTGGACAATGCGGACGTCGCAATCCAAGGCAAAGGTTTCAGGCACTGACTTCGGCAAGTTGGGCAAACTTTCAACGCAAACGGCTGTGAAAATCTTTAGATGAACATGTGGATGGGAAAGTTTCGAATTTTACTGCCCACTATGCCCTGAACAATGCTATTGGAGATATGCTGACAAATCAGTCTTCCTCCTCATCTGACTCACTATCCTCATCGCCAACGTTCGTCCCATCGCCAATGATGGACGATTCGGCGTCCTCATCCTCATCAGCCATAAAAGAGAAATGAAGCACCTTGCCATTCTCCAACCGATAGGACATCTTGGTGGCACGGGGATGGAGGTGGAGCTTCTCAACACCGTCAAGCACAGCAATCTTGGCACTGCGACCCAAAGCAATCGGCTTGTCAGGGTTGGCTTCGTTCCACATATTGATGAGGCGTTTGCGGAAAGAACCAACGGTAGTAGTGCCCGACAATGACATAGTGAAGGACTGCCCATTGAATAGAACCGTAATGGTCTTCTTGGCTTGGCGCTTGGTCGCCTTCTCAACTTTCTTGGCTTCTGCCTTTTCGGCGGCACGAGCCTTTGCCGACGCTTTGTTCTGCTCCTTGGAACGCTTGGCAATCTCACCTTTGGTTGCCTCTTTCCATAGTAGTCCTGAAGCTTGTTCTCCAAGAACTTCAGCACTTCCTTCAACTTCGGCTCTGAACTGGATGCCATCTGGGTCAAAACGTCTCGTCAATGTTGATATCAGCCTGCCCATAGCCACCGGTGTTCTGTCCATCAGACGAACCAGCACCAGACTGCTTCTTGGGAGACATTGGCAACCAACGATGATGGAGTATGGCAAATGGAGCGATGAATGGTGAGTCCAAAACGACTTGCTTGATACAAAAAAGCGGTGTGTCAAAGTCAGTCCATTCAGTGGAACATCCACTGTAAATCAATGCTTTTCCCAAATCTGTTTTTTTCAAACAGATCTTTCTGATTGTTTCTCCAAGAAATCTCACTGAATGTGAAAAGCACTCCGCCCACGTTCCATCTCTCTGGGTGTCCGAACTTATCAAAGTTCAGGAGGATGAAGACGAAGCGAACGTGGCAAATGGTGGAAAAACTAAACATAACACCCCAACAGTCTAAACAAATCCTACCCCCATTCAATCCAAACATCAACAGTGAAAGTTAGGGGCAATTTTTTCCCAAAACCCGTATCACATAAAACATCAAAGATAAGGAAGAAACCTTGAACAATAACATAAAAACCATAACAGGGAACAATAACTGGGATATTGTCCCAGTATCCCTGTTTTACCATTTTTTCCCATTCTTTCTGATGGTCCCATAAGTCTCATAAGTCCCCTGGTTTTCTTCTGCCGAGGTGGCCTGACACAGCGCGTCGAAAAACGTCCAGAGGTGGCCTGAGCCTGACACACCGCGGGGATGGGAGATTGGTGATGAGCAGATCCATAAAAAGGTGGTTCCCAATCTCATATTCCCTTAATATATGTTCCAAATATTTGGCAAATCAACATATCTTGGAGGAGATGGACTATGGAATTCTTAGTGAAATATATGTATTTCACTGGGACAAAGCACGGATTGGGGTCCTTGCCCTATTCTTGCACAAATTACATATGTGGTGATCATTGGTTGGTAAGTCTCTCCCCACATGGATACGAATGGAACTTGGGTCAGAACGGATGGTTCCTGCTTGAAGCCTTTCAACCACATGAATTGCGAAGCATCCAAACTCAGCAAAAAAAAATAGGTTTAACTGTTTAACGATCGTTTCCCTATGATTTCCCTATGATGTCCCTATGATGCTCAGCTTCGTTTCGAATCCACTCGAATCGCGCCAGGGGAAGGGCACCACCCTGCAAAAGCGGAAGCGCACGCAGAGTACCTTTGGCGACTAAACTCCCAAATTTGTGGATCAAAGCCGAATCAAAGCTTGAAGTTTTTTTGTCCCGACATCATTGTTAGCAATCAGATGGCCTGGAATATTTTTCAGAAAAAGGGCTGGCTGTTGCTACCGATAGGGAAGCTGATACCCCGCTAGATGTTTTTCGAGATTTCGTAAAGATTATCCCCATGTGACCATATCATTCCAGCCAGGTCCCGGGGTGGCCAGTTTGGTACGGACCTCGATGGTTCTGCGGTTCTGATGGCTGGAATGGCTCCAGAGTGGTTCCAGTTTTTGCTCATGGATTATGGACATTAATTGGCTTCAGCAAAAACTGGAACTTATTCCATATGTTCATGGAATATTCCATGGGATCATTCCATGGGATTAGGGATATTCCATATGGGATTGGAATATGACTTCCGATGTCATCAAGGGCAATTCCAAACCACCCGCAGCTCGTCATGGAAGTTTCCCCAACGATGGCGAGAGGATGATATAACATGAAGCTTAATTATCATGGGGGCTGAAGCTCAAATTGAGACTTAATGTTTCCGCTCAAGTTGCGATCTGAGCTATTTCTTGTCTTCTTTGGCTAAAAATGGAATTTTATGGATTGATTTTGGTTTCCTGACACCCCATGCCTGGAACCATGCCTGGAAGGCAGCTTGAGCAGCGCAGCTCGTGATCGCTGTTTGCAGTCTCTCAATTGAGAATTTATGGGTGCGCCGTTCCAGCCCATTGTGTGAACATTGGGCTCTGTTGACCCCATCAGGGCCAAACGTATCATCATTTCTTGAAACCAAACGCTCCGGAACGGCACTTCGCTCACTTCGGGGAGTCAAGCCCCATCGGTTTTGTTGGGGAATCCTCCCAGCCTCAGATTTGCCCGTGCAAATCTGGGTCCACGGCCGTGTCATGTCCGGCAGGGAAAAAACAATGCCTTTGAGATCTGAGGTCACGGAGTGGATGGTCAAAATCATCATGTTTCCGTATGTGTTCCATTTTTGTTTCCATATATTTTCATATTTTTCCTAGGTCGTCGCTATGCTGCTTAAGCAGAATATGTTCATAAATGGACCCTTATGTTAGTGTGTTCAATCGGTGCCACGAGACCCGGCCTATGCAGGAGCAAAGGGAGCGTCATGACCACGGCGTGGCGTAATGGTTTTGGGTGACCCATTTCCCAAAAGCAATGTCAATGGATTGGTTTGAGGGAAAAATTACAGGAAACCCCTATATTTTATAGGGGGAAATCGATGGTTTGCTGTAGAGCTTCCCTTAAACCAATCCATTGACAACGTGATTGAAACACCCACAATAACCATTTCCCCCAGCAATGTTTAACCCGGTGGTTTCTCTCAACCGCCGCCCAGTCTTTGGACCAGCATGGTGACCAGCCCAAATGGGGACCTTTTAAACAACCATAGGTCCAGTTACACCAAACAAACGGCCATGGAAACTTCGTTTTTCAAACTGCCAAAAAGTCCCACCTGCAGATGTTCAGTGCAACTAAATCTATCACGGCCTTTGGAAAAATTCCAAACGATTTCCGCCATGGTCCGGTACCGCAGCGCGGCTTCGCTGGTAACTCGATCTGATTGATGTTGCGCTTACGCTGTACTTATCAAGTGGCCATATCCCACGTGATATCTTCTATGGAATCAGAATATGCTTTTGGAGAACAACGGTCGTGTTCGCTTCACCTTTTCCAATGATGTGTATATCCATGTATGCATCCATACATCCATACATCTATCCATACATCCATACATCCATCCATCCAGAGATAACTACATACATATATGATATATGCATACTTAAAATCATCAAAAACATACAAGCATGAACAATGAAACATGAAAACATGAAAACATGAACACAAATACATAAATACAACAGTTGTTGTGCTATTGTAAATGCCAACAATGGGAATATCATATCACAATATGATGTAATAGCAGAGGTACGACAATAGTCTAGTAGCTGTGAGAATCAGAAACCTGATAGCAAAAGTAGCCAGAATACTCTAATAATGAACCGTAAAAGGATGGCAATATTCATACAATGTGAAAGTAATAATGGTAATAGTAACAATAATTATCGGTGATATATGTAGGTAACAATAATAATAATAATTGTAATAATAATAATAATAATAGCTGATTGGTGGTTTGGAACATTTTTTTGTTTCCATATATTGGGAAGAATCATCCCAGCTGACTTTCATATTTTTCAGGTGCTCCTCACCTTTGCCGCCACTTGCTTCGTGCGAAGCGGTCTGCACAGCAGGCACCCGGGATCGTCCACTGCAGTTGCCAAGCCCACTTGGTTGAGGATTTTATGATGGGAATTCATAGGATTTTATGGGAATTCATAGGGTTTGATGGGATTTAATGGGATTTGATGGGATAAAAAACCACCCAATATATTGGGGATTCTCATCCACAAGAATTTTGGAGCACCGTTGACTTGGTTATCCGGAAAGATGCGACAAAAAACCACCAACCACACTCGGAGATTCGAAAATACCATCTGGTTATTTAACATAGCCATCGAAAATCCCTTATAAATGGAGGTTTCTAGCTGGGAAAATCATCTATTTCTATGGGCCATCTATACCATGGCTATGTTAGTCATAACCAGAGTGTAGTTCAGGACATCAAACCACAAATGTGACTTGCGAAACCCAGGCGTTCTTACCCGATCGATCAAAGGGAACATCTTGCAGATCTTGTTCTCAGCACGTCCAAAGGTTACCAGGATTCAGATGTTGTAGATTTAGATCAACAAAAATTAACAGAAAAAAATATTATCCACAGTGTTATTATCCAATATCATCCCCAATATACAACAGATATTGTCCCAATTATCCAATATAATTCTTGTAGATTTAATATCATCCCCAGGATATTGGGAAAAATGATGATCCACAGTGTTCGTGGCCAGGCCTTGTCTGCGTGTGCAGACAAGAGCCGACGGAAGCGTTGCTCAGCGGAGTGGTGCTTTTTTGTCCCCCAAAAAAATGGTAAAGGAGGAATCCCCCCACATGATATACCCTCTAGTAATTTAACATAGCCATGGAAAATGGCCCATTTATAGATGGTTTACCTATTAAAAATGGTGATTTTCCATGGCTATGTTAAATAACCAGTGGGTAAGTGGTAGCCAGGGCGGAAGTTTCAAAAATATGTTTAACCAATATATTTTTTGAAACAGAATGTGCTTAAAAAGGATGTCATGCGACACCCGTGTTGCAGATGCAGAAACATTCTTTGTGAACATCTCAGTCATTTGACATGTTTTGCTCTTGGAATCTCTTTTCTCTTGACCTCTCTTGCTGTTGTTTTTCTTGAGATTTCCTTCTCACCTCTTCTCATCTCATCCCATGTCTTCTCATCTCATCTGATCTCATCTCGTCTCATCTCATCCCATCTGATGTTTTCTCATCTCATCCCTCTTCTATTCAGATTGTCTCAACTTTTCTCAGTTCATGTCTTCTCATTTCTGCGTTTCTCTGATGGGATTTTTGCAAACAGAGACATGGTGGGATTCATGATTATCTAAAATAAAGCATGGTAAATGGGAATCCCGTATACTATGATGAGATCATGATCCAACAAAAAACGGAATGGGAATGGCTCAACTCCGAGAACCATGCGAGGATGGACATCCTGTTGCCTGTTGTAAGTTGGACGCCAGGGCAGGGATTAGCAAGCCCTCAGGCTATCCGCAGATTTCGCTTCAAATCTGGTGCTGATACCTTTTATCTTTGCTCATATTATAGCCGCAAATTCATCGAAAAGATCTTTCCAAAAATATCAAAGTTCTATCATTCTTCTGGGTTGCTGATTTTAGAGATCTGGAGTCATGATTATTTTGCTGGATACCAAATATGTTTCATCATCTGAAAAACACTGGAATCAAATCCTCCAGCTTTCATTGGCTGAGGCGGCTCCGCCGCCAAGAAGCACGGTGGTGCCTCGGTCAAAGACCATTGGTGAATGGTGGGTGGTTGGTTGGTTCTGATCTCAATTCTACATAGCATTCATTGCTGATCTCAGCACGTCCAAGGAATGGGACAATTTAGGCTTTGGCCTCACCACCAAAGATACCAACATGGTGGCAGCGTCCTCAGCCGATGGCCAGCTCTGGTGGGTTCAGAATCGAGGCAATTTTTTCATGGGGATATAACCATAATAAACCATATATGGGGATGGGTCAAAACCTATTATTACCATATTTGTGGCAATCAACATCCATTAGCCAGCTATTTTAGGTACCGCTTGGGTCCCAGGGTTATGACTCATAGCCATATAACCATATATGACCAATCTTCTGGTAAGAGGATGAACCTAACGACCAGCTGTTCGCCACTTGATTTCTGTATGGCAAAATAGAGGAGCTCCAGATGGCTGCTCAGGTCGCCACCTGTCCCAAGGATGGGGAATGGAACAGCTTCAAGGCGAGGAAATAGTGGATTTTCCCATTAAAAGCATGGTGATTTTCCAGTTCGTTATGTAAACGTTTACCAGAGGGTATATGATAGTATTATGAATGTTTTTTTAAAACTATATCAGTTCATATTATATCATATGTCATAACTTGACATTAGGTCATAATATATCATACTATGTTTTATTATATCATACTATATTCCATCAATGTTATTGTATCATACTAGATTATATGACCTTTAAATACATTTATCTATACCAGCTATATCAAACAAATCTATCAATAATCTATGCCCAGTCTCGTTTACTCTGTCTCCATGATATCTCCAAGTAAACCCCAGAAATCTACTTCGTCGCAGGTGGAACCCTATGGGGCCTTGCGTTTGGAGCCCTCCGCTCGACCCCTGGGGATGTTTGGGGGCACGGGAAGCATGATGGTTCCATCGTTGTTGATGACCTTTCTGTAAACTAAGATACTGTAGATGTGGAAAACCCACCATTTGTAGCTTGTCACATCTTTGTTCTGCAAAAACTATAGGGTTTTTTCTAGCAAAAACCATGGGTTTTCATCCGGTCTTTGTAAATCTGTAGCCGTTTTTCGGTACCCCGGTGCGGGTGCCCGCTTGTTTCAAACGAGCCCAGGCCACAGTTCTGAACTACGGCCAGGGCATCTTTGAAGGCCTCAAGGCGGGGTCCAGTGACCAAAAACTAGCCATATGGTATGCATTTAAAACAATGGGGAACTAATAAATAAGGATTACTATCATAGGATAATGAGGAGTTTTACTTATCATAATGAGGATTACTATCATAGGATTATTTAAAACTAATAATGAGATAGTAATAATTACCTCATTTATGGGATAATAAATGGGGATTACTATCACACAAAATGATTTGGAAAAAAATCTAGCCATTGCTAATAAATGGGGATTCTGAGGATAGTAATCTTTTTTGTAATCATCAATCAACCCTAATCACAATCATCATTTGGTTGGTGCTGACTGGAACGTGAATGGATTATGACTTTCCAGAAACAGTTGGGAATTTGATTGAATAATTATCCCAACTGAGGAACTCACTCCATCATTTTTGGGGTCGAAATAAACCACCAACCAGATATCACTTCACTTTCACTTTCGGCATACTGTGCAGGTCTGCACTCGGTATTCATGCTAAATCCACGTGGGAAAAAGAGAACCCATTCGTTTACACCTGTACACGAGCACCATAGTAGTCCGGTTGGACCTCGGAGTGCTCCACAAAATCTGAGCAAACGAATGGTTGAAGCTCTGGCGCAAGTTCTGAATGAAGGGCAACACCAGCAAAAGTTTGCTGACAAAATTCAAAAACTGCGTTGGCCAGTGCTTCGTTGAGGTCCTGTGGGTAAATTTTGCAACGCGAGGTGCGGAAGCTACCATCACAGTCATGACCTCGAAGTTGGATATGTGCACCAACTCCATGGGTGCATCGACCAGATCGGCCGCGATGCATGACCCTCCTACGAAAACCTGGCATCCTAAGGTGCAAAACCGTTGTTGGTTTGACCGCTTCTGCGCCGAAGACACATTGGTCAAACGACGTAATGCCGATGCATCTGAGAAGTCGTAGGGCTCGAACAGCAGGGTGTGACCAAATGCTTGCCGGACATTTGGAAAGCAACCAAGTGGGATATTGCAGATGTTCGCAAAATCCACATCCTCCTCCTCGAGCAAGTCGGATCAGCATATCCAGAATGAAATGTAAAAGCCTTGTGCCCACCAAGACTTGGCGCCATTCCCAAGGATGCAATGCTGGTAGGCCCCAAGGAAAGTCAGCGCTTCTCAGAGCTCGCGGTCCGTCATCCTGGAACCGGGCGGCTGAGAAAGTTTCACAAGGCGGGCCACCGCCAGCACCGACAATGCGGCCTGACTCAATGTTCTTGACCCAAAAGGCATGCGCCGCAGGCGAAATCAAATTGCCCTGCTCACGCTGCAAACAGAGGTCGACGGAAATCACAAAGATCTCGACGCTGGGAGCAATGAAACGATGATCCAAGTGTTCATGAAGATCTCCTCGACGGCGATAGCCGGAAAAGAAATGCACGAAAACCAGCGAGCGCACATGCAAAATCGCATACTCTCTGGCAAGGCCCTGGAAATCAAAGCACCCATGACCAATCTGAAAGCCCTCAGGGTTATTGAACACAAAAACCGGAAAATCTTCTGCAAAAAGATGGACTTGCGGTTGGTGGTCCACAGGGTTCTCGCATCTGCCTTGCAACCTGGTAAATGCTTGTCCTGCTTGTCCTTGGCGCGCAACGTACTTGTTCTGCATGAGCTGGGCATCTGCAGTGCCAGCACGGGGCAATAGAGGACCAAACAGTTGCCGCATTGGTAACAGGGCCTTTGTAGCTCCCCAACCATCACGGCGAAGATCAGCATTCTGTTGCCATTCATCTGCATCCAGTTCTGCCAATTTCTCGTCTGAAATGGGGGGAAAACATGCCTTCAATGTCTCCAAGCACTGCGTGGCATAGCCCAAATGCTCCGCCAGTCGACTTCGATTGTGATACCAACGGCAGCAGCTCTGGCATACATCACCAATCGCGAAAAATTTCACAATACGTCTGTATCCATGAACTCTGGCCGAATGAGAGGCTAAGGCACGTTTGGATGAAAACCACTGCTGGCACTGGTCACAGGTCCATTTGTGCTGAGACAAAACAGGCCGTGCAGGAAGAACTCCTCCATTTGTCTCAAAGAAATCATCAAACTGTTTCTGCCATGTATGATGCTCTGCACATGCCTGGCGATATCGACGACAGGCACGCCCTGCAGCACGAATGCGTCCAGCCCAATTGACATCCAGTTGGATAATCGGCAACCATTCTCTGACATCATTGGAGGTGGGAGCGCCAAAATGAGTAGAGTAGAACTGTCGAAACCAAGCCAAGGACGCACTGCATGCACTAAGCCAAGAGTCTGGGCTGTCAACCATCTCGATAAGCATCTGCCATAGCACTGTGGGGCATGAGGCCAGCAAACGCTTGAGATAACGAAGACGGGCCATGTGAAGTTGATCTTCAGGAGGTAGAAGATGTAACAAGCCGCACAATGTAGGAACATCCAACATCAGAGGCGAGACACCCAGGGTCTGGCCTTTGGCAATGAGTCCCAGCGGCTTGCGAATAGCATTTTGCCACTTTTGGATCATAACGGACGAACAGGGTGACCAAACATGAGCATTGTAAAGGAGTCGCGACATCGTGAGGGACTGGAAGACCATCATCTTGGAGCGAAGGGCCACATAGCGCTTGCTGTAAAAAGACCGGTGCAACGGTCCCCAGCTTTGCCGAGCGGTGGCGGTTCGATGCGCTACCTCTTTGGTGGTCTTTGTGCCCTGCTGCACCCAGGTACCTAGATGTTTATAGCAGTGGACAACCTTCAGGGAGTAAAGGACATCATCTTGCTCCCAAGCAATGCGAGAACCAGCGTCACTCAAAGCTGTCTTGGCTGCCGTTGAACCTCGACCTCGAATGTTGAAGATGGCCTCGGTTTTGCCAGCAGCATAATTGAGCAACAAACCGCGGCGCTTTGCCGCCTGATCCATCGCGTGCACTGATGCCTGCACCACCTGCTGAACCGCGTCATGGGTCTCTGCATGGATGGCCACTGCACAATCATCCACAAAGGCCAAATCCAGGAAGGCAGGGACAGGAATCATCTGCTCGCCCATAAAATTGTCACATGGCGCCGGAGTGCCAATCCACGGAACACCTGTGATGGATTGAGTCATGTCACGGGCATCTCGCATAACCAAGGCCATGACCATGTTGTAAAGGAGATCACCAAGTGGATCTCCCGGTCGAGTCCCACGATGGGTCTGACATGGGGTGTCCAGACCCTTGATGAAGAAATGAGTGTTGGTGAGCGCATCACGCAGGAGAAGACGAAAATGATCGGAAATCCCCGCTGTGGCATCATCACATCGTACTGCTTGAAGCATCCCATCAATGTCATCTGCGCTAACACGAAATCGAGACAAGGCAGCGATGAGTGACAATGGAGGAGCATCATCAGGAAACAATGCTTGCCGCAAAACGCTGTAAAACGCAGATTTGATGTCAAAGAAGAGGTATGCACTAGGGAGCTTCATGCCTGCTGTCCAATGACGATGAGCTTGGATGAAATGGTGGGCAAAATCCACTCCCATATGCTTACGCCCTCCCAGTTGCAATGACTGGATGCCCTTCTCCCATACCTTGACCAGGTAGTTGCGCATCGTCATGTGAAACATCTTGGCCGTGAAGTCACTGATGAAGATGCTACGGTAACCAGTGGGGTCTGCCGCATCAGGCTTGCCTTTGGAAAGAGGGATCAATTGCCCCCCCTTCCACTCCAGTGGTTCTTTGCAATGGGCCACAGCCTTTGTAGTGAGGGCACACAGCTGGTGACATAGCGGAGCAGCACCAGCCTTAAGCACATCTGGCGGCAGCTGGTTCTGTCCAGGGACCTTGCCCCTTTTGAGCTTCTTAAGAGTAAGCTGAAGCTCCCAAGGGGAGGGAAAGATCTCCTGGCATTGAATGTCTTTAGGAGGACCAAGGCCAGGGCGATCAAGTCGTTGCAACACTTCCCAATGCAGAGGAACGCCAGCTTCAATCTCACTGAACTGTTGCATCCACACCTGCTGCTGCTCTGTGAAAGATGTGGCAAGAGTACCATCAGGCTTACGCAGAGCTGGCAACGGGCGCATGTTGTTGCCCTGCTTGATCTTTTTGGATCCAAGGCGTGTCAACATTCGAAAGACTGCCTTAAGGTCATGAAGTTCACCTGCATTTTGAAGCTGCACCAGAACCTGGTCATAGTAGATCTGGAGATCACCACGCACCAAAGATCGAACTTCCTTCTCCACCTGCTTCAACTCTTGCTTAAAGAGCTCATCATCCATGAGATGCCAAGTTCGACCGCAATCAAGCAAATGGCGCTTGAAGGCAATGCACCGAAGCGTTCTTTCAGAGAGCTGTGGTCGCTTGCGTTTGAAGGTGCGCTTCTCAAAGTATTGCCTGGCTAATTGCAGCAGGTTGGTTTCATAGAGGCGACAATGCTCATCGACGTTCACATCCCATGTTGGCAATGGCAAAGTGGCCAGGGCCGCTTGGAAATCAGCAATCACAAAAGGATCTCGCAGTCGGTCAACATCCCACCGGATTTTGCCTGGACCATGGGCTTGCGCTTGAAAAGTACCCTTGGCATGTAGGCAAAGCGGAAGGTGGTCCTCATGCAAAAATGTAGTATCATGATCAACCAGGACCCATGTCCTTTGAGTGAAGGTTGTCGCCATCTGAGAAGTGAGCATGTAGTCGCGCCTCATCTTCTTGCCAGAAGAATGGGTCCAGGTCTCATTGGGACCAACATGAATTCTGGCAAAAGTAGAAGGAACAACCAAATGTTGCTCCTGCAGAAAGTTTTCAAACAAGGAGCCTTGTGCGTTGCTGGGTTCAGCCCCATGCGTACCGAAACTAGCGGTCGCCGTTGTTGCCAACGGGGCATTGGCATCCACCATGTACCAAACAAGTTCATCACGAAGACTGGTGGCACATAGTTGGGATGTTTCCTCCCACCAGTTGGAAATATCATCAATGGGGCGATGCCCTTGTCCTTTCGTTTTCTGAAGGCAGGGTGTATGAAGAACCACCATAGAAAAAGTCATCGCAACGCACTCAAAACGAACAAAGAGACGACGTGGATCTGCATGAAGGACCACGACCACAAAGTCATCCAACTTGAGCTGCCTACCATCTGGAGCTGTAGCAAGGACCAGACTGGTATGACACCAAAGTTCACATCCCAATCGGACTGCATCAGGGCCAACGCAACCAGACGACCAAATACGGTAATGTTCTGTATGAAGAGTTCCTTTGGGCGTGCGGGCTTCTTGAAGGCCTATGATGTGAAACTTCTGTGAATGCCATTGTGCATCCAGCCGCTGAGTGCGGGTGCCAATGCGCCGTCCACATTCACGGGCTCCAGGGTCAGTGTCCAAGGCAAGCACATTGACCGTCATAAGGGAAATATCCAAATCCCAAGACTGTAGGGCACCATCACAATCAGGATGAGGTGGTCCTCTGGCAATGCCTGGGCGTCTCAGCGACAATGGGAATTGCATGATCTGTCCATCACAGAGAGGCGGGAAGGCAGCAAGCAAGGAAGTGGGACACGCTTGTAGCCAAGCCCATTCCGCATCTGTGGCTTCCGTAGCAAGCTCATGCAACGGCTGCAAAAATGGGACAACATCTGGATTGGAGTCGGTAGTAAGCGCAAATTTCGCTAATCTGTCGGCCAGCTCATTCCACGGATGATGCTGATGCCCACGCACCTCCTGCACGTGAAGCTGCCTGCCCAACCACTGGGAATAAAGGCGCATGATCTGGGCCATGAGCACATTGGAGGTGGTGGAGCACTCTTGCAAGGCAATATGCTTGCTAAGACGCAAGTCTGGTCGCAAAAGAACCTTGCCAGGAAGCAGCCCCGAATGAGCAATGCGAAGAGCTACCAGCGTAGCTGCAAACTCCGCAGCAATATTGTCCAACGTATCAGCGCCAAACCACCAACGCGATGTAGGATTAAGCTCCACATGACCAGAAAGTTGCCCATGTAGCCACGTGGAGGTTCCATCTGTCTGCACCACAACCACGCTCCAAGCTGCCGCTGTGGCTGAAGTGGCACCATCAACATATAATTCCCATGTAGCATCGCCAGCAGCTGGTACCAAAGTGGGATCCATCATTGCAGCATATGATTCCAGGGGAATATGAACGCCATCAGGAAGTGGGAGGAGCTGAATCTCTTGGGCCTGAGCACATTTAGCTTCCCAATTGGGGTGATGAAGCCATTGAATTGCCGATAGTTCGTCCTGGTAAGCCGGAGCATCAAGGTCGCCATCCGGTGTCAAAGAGGCTTGCAAAGACAGCACTACGGGACTAGTCGTAGAGGATGCCATCTGAGGAGGGGTGTTGGCAACCCCATCACTTGCAAGAGGCACTGGGGGTGTAGTCGGCTCCGCAGAGGGCTGAAGCTCGAACTCGACATTGTCAAAAACTTGAAGCATCCATTGAGTTTGAGCGGCCAGAACCTGTGACTTTTGTTGCACACGACCAAATCGCGCATGGAGTTGGAGAAGGCTAACGCCATGGGCACTGGGGTCATGTTCAGGAGCAGCTGCATCCTCTGGTAGCGGAGTCAACACCGGTTCCAGAGAACCCTCAACTGTGACAGTAAAACACATGCCATGCTGTACTGGAAACAAATTGCCAGCCGTCAAATCAGTATTGCCAAAAGAGGTAGTACACCGTGCATTTGGAACTGTCGGCGGGCATTGAAATTCGACGACAGCGGCATGTAAAAGCATCCAATGGTCTACTGCATTGGGGACAGTCATGCAGACTTGTCCAGGTTGCCAAGGATCAGCAAAAGCATCCATGACAGTAATGATGACTGACTTGTGGAGCGGCTGCGGCTGCTGAAGAAGCATAACATGAAAGTGCGCATCTTCATTGGCGCCAAGAGGAACAGGGCGCACCACCACTATGTCAAACTGCCGGTCCGGGAGCAACCAATCCTCCCATGCTGCTACCAAACGAGCAGGCCAAAGATCAAGGTTGGCATCGAGCACCACAGTTCTACTGTCCTCAGACCAAGGGCGCCTGACATGATCAGAATACCACACCGCTGCTCGAATAGCCATGCCGTCAGGTACGGCTTGCCGCTCAAAGTAGAAACTCCAGACCTCATGCAGAGTGGTCCAGGAGGTAGGCCACATTGGAAAGGCTGCTGGTTGCAGATAGGTTTCAGTGGAAGCACAAGCTGCCACACGTTGAGGAGTCGTGTGATGCTCGTCAGCGAGATGCTCATCAGGCGCCATGTCATCAACTGGGTGCGTGATGCGTCTGGAGCGATGCCATCGACGCGCAAGCTGCATAAATGAGCGCCCTGGGGCTGGGAGCATTGGCCGTAACATGAATGGCTGATCCGAGCTGGCCGCATTTCGATCAGCTCCACAGGAAACTGGCTGGACATGGAGTTCAATCCCAATTGCAGAGGGGATGTCATCACGTATGAATTGCTGAAAGGGTACAGGGCCCGCTCTAGCAGAACACCTTTGGATTTCACAAATCGGGTTCAGCTCCAAGATGTCAATCAGGTCATCTGTGCATAACCATCTCGGCAACGAACGGGCTTCTTGTTGAAGGCGGTCAGCCGATCCTTCATGGTAAATCACAGAAAGCACTGCTGCAGCAACTGGTTCACAAGGCTTCTGCTCGATCAGGAGATGGATCGCTTCAATGCGTAATGCATCATGAGGCGGCCTGGGATGAACAATGCGGATTTGAGTGTGAGCATCTCTTTGACAAACGGAATCCCACGGTGCCAGCACTTCAGGGAGCCAACTGTCAGAGTGCCGGCCTAACCGCACAATGCGTGGCTCTTGGCAGCGAGGAAACCGTTCATGATGGATGAACCACGTCCATACATAACGAACGGGGCCTTCCTCTTCCATTTCCACAATCGCGTCGTCCATGAAAGAATCTTGAAGGTCAGCATGCCACCGGTAGTCAAGAATCCATGAGCGCAAAGGGTGTTCTTGTCCATGAATGGCATCAAGGAATTCAACCGATGGCTGTGGACTCAAAGGAGCTTCCAAATCAACTGGAGCTGGCCGAAAAACTGCAGGCTCTGAAGTTTGCATAAAGGCCGCAACATCTGCATCAGCCTGGATAGCTTGTTGTGTAATAGTAATAACAATGCTCTCGCCAGGCTGGTTGTGAGGAAGCAAAGGGTGCTGGATCAATTGACCACTGGAATGAATCAGGCATAATCTGCGGGAACACCAACGTTGGATATCCAAGATGTGCAGAATGTCCTGCTGAGCAACGACCACAGGCACCAATGCAGCCAAATGCCAGACTCGACGATGAATTTCATGATCGAATAGTGCAGTAAGGAGCACTGGAACTTGCTGTCCCTGTCCTTGCACCAAAATCAGATGTCCCTGCGTTGAATGCTGGGTATCCGTTGGTGGCAGAGGATGCACAAAGAATACCTGGGCTTCTTGCACAGGATCCATAGTATCCGACCAGAGATCACACAAATCGTGATACCACAGATGAGGATGGGCATCCAGTCGCAAGTCTCGAGATTCGAAGTTTCTGGCATACCGGTCATGATGAAGAAACCATGTCGTCACCTGTAAACCAGGGCCTTCTTCAGGATGTTGAACTGTAGCGCGTTCTTGGGATGCCATACGAGCTTGCAGCATCCACTGTCGCGAGGCAGTCTGTGTAGGTCTCGACCTAGAAGGTGCGCCGTTTCCAACATGTCGATGCGTGTTGGCCAGGCTTGGAAAGGCTGCACTACAACTACGCGGTGCCATTGGTCCATAGTACTGCTTGCAGTCGCAGCCCTGCTGCACTTGTATCATCGATGAGGCATCTCCTTCATCTGGTGCAGGGCGGACCGAGGGCCGCATGGTTCGGCTGGATTTTCCAGATCCAGCAGATGCTTCAGGGGCGCATTGATGAATTGTCCTTTTGACTCTAGGCTCTGCCGCCAGTGAGTCATGACGCTGAGGCACAAGAATGCGTAGGTAAACTCCATGGTCAAAGGTGCGCACTTCAATGTTGGTAGTTTCCCAAGGCACATTGTTGAAATATACCACACACGGGGCAGCATCACACACGGAATGTAAGCCCAAAGCATGTAGTAGACCAAGTCGTGTGAGGAGCCGCGGCAGGATACGTGTTTCACGCAGCGGTGGCACGGGTCCAGATGCCGAGGACTCCAGAACAATGTCAACCAAGACCAACTTGCTGTCAGAAGCTGCAGGAATGTCACCAACTCGTTGAAGGATCACGGCTTCTTCGGCTGGGTGCTGATCAATCAGCGGTGCTTGCAGGTTGTGGAAACCAACGGCTAAGTCACGATGCAGACCAATTGCATGAAGCATGTCAAACAGGGCCAAATTATAGGTTCCCCAGCGTAAAAAGCAATGGTGAACTGGTCGGCCAAGTTGAAAGATCTGCACACCTTGAAGCTCTTCTTCATCAAAGCTAGAAGCAGAGAGCGGCAGGCTCTCTTCAGCATCTTCTGGGCTGAGAGCGAGAGTTCCAGGTGAAAGGTCTGTGAGAGCCTCATCTGCTTCATTGCACTCAGCTGTCGAGGGAGCAATTGGAATAGCTGGCGCAGTAGCCGTGGTTCTAACACCCTGCAAATCTTGAAAGACCGCCATGAACGAATGTCCATTGGACATCCAATGCGAAGGTGCTGTAGTGGTTGGAATATGAAGGCCGGCATGAAAGATGTCACAAGCATGGGTCTGCAGTAACTCTCCTGCATCAACACCAACTAAAATACCAACGCCAGCCACATGTCGAGGATAAGAGGCTGCCCATGTGTAACCAGCACCTGTGTCATCACCTGGAGGATGAACAGTTGTGAGCCCACCACAAAAGTCATGGCCACCTTGAACCAAGATCAGGTCAGCTTGAATGGGGACTGGGTCGCTCGTGGAACGCAACTGCGGAAAGACGACCGCAATGTTCAAAACCGCATCATCGTGGATTTGGTCACGCCAGCGTTCCAGAATAAGCTGGTGCCAACTTGTACCATCTCCAGGCAAGACAATGAGACGTGGGGTCTTCCATTGCTGCTGATGTACATGATGAATGTACCATGTTCTCACACGATAAGGCTGATCATGGGGAAGCCGGCAAAGGTCATCACGCCACAGATGTTGTAGATGATGAATGTAAGAAGGGACATCAGCAGGAAGTCGGCGATCCAAGAAGTGCCGGTTGGAAGAACTTCCAGCAGATGTCGAATGCACAGCCTGTCGACCTTCTCGTTCATGTCGATCTCCAACTGGGCATGTTCGTGGAGCAAAATCACAAGGTATGTCGTTAAGCCCAACATGGCGGATGTGGAACTTCCGCTCAAAGTCTTTCCCCTGAAAGACAGTCACGTCAGGATGAAAACGAACAACTTTACGGGAACGTGTGGGCTTGCAAAAGATCACCTCCTCAATCTTGATCTCGCCCGGCGCACCCACTTCGTAGGCAAGGTCAGAAGCTACTTCAATTGCTGACCACGGAGACAAAAAGTACTTCTCATCGACAACTGAGTGCCCCCAATGGAGAGGGGCAGCTACAGGGTCAACGGTAGCCAAAGGCCATTGACACTCATACTCAACGGTCATGTAGTGCCGGCCTTGTGAAAAGGCTGAAGGCTGGGCATCGCAGCTCTGGATGTAGAGGCATCTTCTTCCTCCTTTGTGCGCGGCCTTTTGGGCTTTGGCTCCAATTTGTCGGCCGATTCTGAAAGCTGAACAAGACTGGTGACAACCTGGTTGAGGCCATCGTGGATGCGCTGAGCATTTTCGTCTCGTGGGAGCTCGTCCTCGTCCTTGTTGTCGGTGTCTTCCATCTCGTCTTCCGACAGCAGGGAGACTGCACCATCGGGTCCCACAGTATCTGCTCGCTTTTTGGCCCAGTCTACCTTCCTTTGGGCTCGTCGCAAGTTGTTGGTGGCCTCTTGCATACGACCATGGAATGCCAACTCGGAAGCCTGGAACTGGGAGGTGTATTCCTTCCATTTGGTGACAGACTGTTGCAAGAAGACCCGCCACTGTGACCAAAGTTGAAGCCGAGCACTTTCGAGTTCCAAAAGGGCTTCCTTGGTGTCTCCAAGTTCCTTGACTGCCTCCAAAAGCACATCTGTGCTTTCGCGGTCGTCTTTCTTCATCTCGGTGTGCACCAATTGTTGGAACTCGGGGGACAGGTTGTCTTCCTTTTTGACCGCCTTCATGATCTTGTTGAGCTTCTGCTGAGCACTCATCTGCACCTTGGCATCCGCAGCCACTTCGGGCGGCAGAGTCGCTTGCGGGGGATGGGCAGCAGCGGTAGCATCCATAGGGGGCGGCATGAATGGCATAGCGGACATCGCCGGCATGGGCTGCTGCATCCAAGGCATACCATGCGGGGGCTGCTGAGCCATCAACATTGGTGGAGGCGGTGGCGGAGGGGAAGCCATGTTCATAGGTAGGGGCATACCACCCTTGCCATTGCCCTTCTGTCCAGGTACTGGAAGGTGAGGATACCATGGAACATGCGCAGGCCAAGAAGATCCAGCATGATCGAAACCTGGTCTTTGCGCATTGTCGTGCTGATTCCAATGTGAGGCATCCTGCTTGTTCTTCTTCCGAGATTTTGGGCGATTGCGTTGACGTGGGCTTTTGGTTCGCTGTTGCCCATGCCACTGCGGTGCCGACCCCTGGGCAGGATAGGACTGTGTCTTGTGCTGACCTCCCGAGGTAGCACAGGCTTCCCAACTCTGACCACAGAGGTCGCAAAACCATGCGTTCGGCGACCGCATCTTTCTGCACGTGCCACACATCCAACCCGTCTGTGAAGACCCCGCCATTGCAAGGCGGATTTGGGCAAGGAAACTGGGGTCCTTGGAGTGATGGCCGGCCAAAACTTTCCAAAGCTTGTAAAGCCGATGAGGCGACAAGCGATGTTGCCCTGTCCGATGCCGGTGCCAGGTCAGACGCGCTGCGGCACGCTGACGTCGGAGAGCTCGGCGTTTCGTAGGTGTTGCCGTTGCCTTTGACCAAAAGGATCACCAAGGAATACGCAAGGAAGTAGAGCACTCCTGCCATAAACCAAGGTTCACCGCCAAATAGTCCAAGGTGCAAGCCCGAACTCCTGGTGGTACACAGGGACGAAGGGCACGGCAAAGTGAAAGGCCCCGCAGCGCAAAGAGCTGCACGAAAAAAGGCGCAAAGCAGCAGCTATGGCGCCCGTGGGTTGGGGACCGGAACCCACTTAGGACACGGCGTGGGGCACCCTTGTCACGCTAGAGTGACACCCAAGCCAGACCTTCCAACCAGATATCATCCCAACTCTGAAAAAAATCCGCAGGCGTTCCGCACTTCCAAGGGTCAGTGCCTCAGAGGCGGGTTGAAACAGCGAGCCACGGATGATGTGATTCAGAAAGAATTCGTATTGCAATTGGAATTTATCACACTGATTAAATCTGATTAATATCTATTGGAACAGTGAGGAAAATCAGGGATTTCCATCACTGATGGAACAGAACTATATCTCCTGGTGCTTTGGAACGTGTTGGATTATGACTTTCCATTCAGGGAATTTGATTGAATAATTATCCCAACTGACGAATTCCATCATTTTTCAGAGGGGTTGAAACCACCAACCAGTATCACTGATATATCACTGATATTTCACGATGTTGAGCAATCCATTTAGTGATCCATTTAGATGTAGAGATCTACAGAGCTGTTGGTGTTGGATACTCTTAATGCTGATGAAACTTTTAGTAGGATATTTGCCCATCAAAAACTGACTGATGAGGAAGAACCATAGAGATTCACCTTCGACTCGTCATGATTTTTTCGAAGGAAGTAAGATGCGATCGATTTCGATGATGAAAATCGGAATATTGGAATATACCCGGCCTGGTAAACGTTTACATAACGAACTGGAAAATCACCATGCTATTAATGGGTAAATCAACTATTTCGACTGGGCCATTTTCAATAGCTGTGTTAAATTACCAGAGGGAAATCTTAATCCCTGGATATAGGGATGAGGCCAGGGTGAACTACCCAGGCAGCTTTTGGTCCACCGCTGAGGACGAATAGTTCTCTTTCGGCCACAGAAGAACGCTCAGCGTCTGGGACTGAGTGCTGGCTGTAGATCCCAAGCTGGGCAGTGAACCGGATATATGGATATGGATCAAAAGCCTGTAGAACTGGTGAACACCAAAATAGCTAGTTACTGCATGTTCATCCCCGCTACATATCCCTATATATTATCGAAGGAAGTTTAGAAGCTAAACTTCCGACAATATGGACAGATGAAAAGCAGAGCAGGGAAGAGGCAGAGAGAAGAGGAAGATTAGAAGAAAGAAGATGCAGATGCGCGAAAAGGTAGG
>Ga0126342_10005379_pt1 | contig 22308 bp, 14 predicted proteins | sample Cyp1metagenome_FD_92528 | JGI IMG/M metagenome (GOLD analysis project Ga0126342, IMG submission 92528) | Coral microbial communities from Lord Howe Island, Old Settlement Bay, Australia - Cyphastrea 1 metagenome | ecosystem: Host-associated > Invertebrates > Cnidaria > Coral ...
CTGATCCATCTGATCCATCTGATCCATCTGATCCATCTGATCCATCTGATCCATCTGATCCATCTGATCCATCTGATCCATCTGATCCATCTGATCCATCTGATCCATCTGATCCATCTGATCGATCTCTATCTATATCTATCTATCTCTATCTATCTCTATCTATATCTCTATCTATATCTCTATCTATATCTCTATCTATATCTCTATCTATATCTCTATCTATATCTCTATCTATATCTCTATCTATATCTCTAACTCTATCTCTATCTCTCTATCTATCTATCTATCTATCTAATCTAATCTAATCTAATCTAATCTAATCTAATCTATCTATCTATCTATCTATCTATCTTAGTATCTATCTATCTATCTATCTTAGTATCTATCTTAGTATCTATCTTGGTATCTATCTTAGTATCTATCTTAGTATCTATCTTAGTATCTATCTTAGTATCTATCATAGTATCTATCAATCAATCAATCAATCAATCTATCTATCTATCTATCTATCTAGGGATGGATGACAATGCGACGTCGACGTATCTCGTTTTTCGACCATTGCACCGATGCACCATGAAAAATAGGGAAAACAATCGTAATTTATTACAATTTCAATAGACACATGGGAGGATTGTAATCATCCACCCGGACGATTAAATTGGTTAGAATCTAAAAATGAGCCTTGCGTGTCGCTGTTACTTTGTTACCAGCCAGGACCGGTTCCTTTCGAGGAAACAGTGGAGATGGCCCGTTCGTTGAAGGCAAAGGATTTTTTTGGTTCCAGGGAAGTGTTTTTTGATTCATAAATTTCAATGGGTTTTCCATCAACATGGTGTTTTTAGTATCAAAACTGGTCGTTTGACATGATTTAACAATTCAGAAACTGGATCCTTAGTCGATCTGGCTGGTTTTGTGGCGAGAATCATCACCGGAAACTGGCTGGTCTTGACATTAAATTAACGGGGTAAACCCTGCAGATTTCATTCCAATTTGGGGTGGCATAGATGAACATCACCCAAAATCAGGAAATATTTTTCCATAGGCAAAACTCCAACTGAGCATCTCCAGTGATTGATAAATGCCCTGGGGTTGACAGGTTTACCTCCGTGGGATTGCCCCCGGCTGTCATAAACCTTCAAAATTCGGATCCATTTGGAATGATTCCACCCATATGGCAAAAAAATTGGGCATTTTTTATGCTACTTGTTTATGACAACTTTACCACATTATTGTATTTGGTAAAACCCTGCAGGTGCCATGGTGATGTGAAGACTCAATAGCCATCACCGCCAGATGAGTTTCACCCGTGCTGACCGTTGATTCAACAGGGTCCAGAGCTCACCTGCTGTGCGAACCACAGACATCCACAGACCATGCAGAGAAAAAAGGTGTGCCATCAGAGTGAGAGCGTCTTTTTGCTGGGTGTGGAGCAATGATGCAGTACTTGATCCATATTCATCCAGATCCGTTGTTCAAGGGAAAACAGCAGCACTGGCTCCACATTTTACGATATGTTTTACTTGAATTTCGCTTCCGTTTCCCGTCCAAACTCAGTTGACAGCATTTTTGTTAGTCATTTATGAAGAATCATGAATCTGGGGCTATAACATGCTATAACCCATACTAAGTGGGATGCCCCGGCCGTCAGATCGTCAAAATCGACCCTGGAAATTCCCTTCCCGGCTTTCGGGATGGCGATGACCGCCGTAGCACCGGTGGTGCTGGGTCCGGCGGGTCCGGCCCCGGCCGCCGTTCCGGCGGTTCAGCTGCTGCCCTGGAAGAAGGAGGCGCTTCTTGAGACGTGGTCGGTGAGTTGGGTGATGTTTTAGCAGACATTTTTGTGGAGAGTTACTGATTTTACTTGAAATATGATGAAATCCTTATGTTATATTCCAGTCGAAAACTTCATCCGAAACTATGGAGCAACATGGAGCAACAAGAGGATTGAGTTGGACCCCGGAAACCCGGAACCAACACACCCCTGTGCAAATTTGGAAACAGGGGTCCAGAGTTTCCCCTTAACTCCAGAATATGGAGGACGCTTTCATTTTTGAAATGGAACATGTTGGATATTGATATTATATGGATATTATATGGATATGGATAAAAATATGTTGGATATGATATGTTTGAAATGGATAATTATATGATTATGATTCATCTTAAATTGGCGTATAATTTTGACGATAATCATATCACAAAATGAACTCCTGAATGACCATGAATCACCTATAGCATCCTAGTCGAGGAATGTGAGTAGCAACTTTCTGGTCATGGCCAATGTAGCGACCCAAAACCCGTACCTGGGGTTTTCCAATCTTTTCGTGACAGGCAACATTGCAGGCAGCTCTCATCATTGGTCGGTAAAACCACCAATTTCTTGATCTCCTTTTCAACACAGGGAGTGCCGGCAGATCATGTTCCGCATTGCATGTTTTTTTGGAGAATACGTCTTGTTCAGACGCACAAACATGTCATATTGTTGGTTATATATCATATATCCATATATTATCCCACCATATCCCCATTAAATCCCCCAGTACATTTTCCTTGGTGTTGGTTTGATACCATTTGCATCCAAATTGTTGAGGTGTAAATCCCAATGAATCCCTGTGCCATGGTCAGAATATGGATGAGCCGATGACCAAAAAGCATACTATACATGCCATTCATCGCGCTGTTTATGATTCACTTATATTGTTGTTGATGAATCACTACTATCCCAACCAAATAATTTATTTACCCTCTGGTTATGACTAACATAGCCATGGGAAATGGCCCATAGAAATAGATGGCTTACCTATTAATAGCATGGTGGATCTTTCCATGGCAAACTGTTAGTCATAACCAGATGGTAATCCGAAAATACTATTGTCATATTCTTGACGTTTTGATCCCATGATGATCCCACGATTCTCCAGGAGAAGGGTGACCAGAGGTCCCAGCGCGGGTCTGCTGGAGGGCCTAATTTCCGCGGGATGACGTATGATGACGTGCACCATCAAAAATAATGGGTAGATGAACTCATGGACTACTGACTACTTCGGCTTATGAAAATCGATATTTACTTATGATATAACTATGGTTATAAGATGTTATAAGCTGAAGTTGGGAAAGTTGGGAGACGGGGCCCCTATACCTATGGTCAACTATGGCAACTATGGTTATAAAACCCACTTATCAATGGAACTGCACTATGAAAAATGAGGAAGCAACTCGGAGCAACCTCTGAATTTATGCTTTTTGGGATGAGTTCATCCAGACATAGATCTGCAGATACACCAGCGATTTTGATGTGACATCCATTGAAAACCAGGGTTTTGACCAATGCCCATTCATCCAAGTTTCGACTTCTCTTAATGGAAATGATCTAGGGGAAAAGCCTAACACCACTTTTTTGCCCATCAAATATGGGAGTTCAACCTCCCAATCTTTCCAATCCAATTCTGGCAAACAAATGAGCAAGGCCATTTTTTTCTCATTGATTGTTGCTTAGAAATCGTAGAATATACCCTCTGGTAATTTAACGTAGCTATTGAAAATGGCCATTTATAGTGGATTTTCCCATTAAAAACGGTGATGTTCCATAGTTACGTTAGTTTACCAGAGGGTACTGTGTCTTCCAAGGATTCTCCTGAGTTTTTGCAGCGTTTAGGCTCCACCACGGCAGGCCCCGCTTGATCCGCTAACGGCGCCATGTCTTTGAGCTTCGTCGCTCCCGTCGCCCCCGTGGCCGTCGCACCTGCCGCAACCGCGCGCCGCGCAGCGACTGCAGCGACTGCGGCTCCCAGCGCCGATGGCGCCAGGGGAGCGCAGAGCGCCATGGTGCTGGGCGCCATGTGTGGCCTGGGAGCCTATGCATCAGGCGATGTTGGGAGGATGGGAGGATGGGAGGATGGGTTTTAACTGAGTGTTTGATGTAATTTGATGCGACATTTTGGGACCAAATCTCTTCATCCTATATGATGAGTTCCTCGAGAGGTCAGTCTTATTTTCAGGAAATCTGGAACCACTTGTGGTTGCAAACGCACGGGAGGGATGTAAGTGATGTAAGTCCCAAATAAAACTCAAAGTCCTGGAAAAGCAGACGCTGGTGGAACTGGCTCGCGGATTTTACAGCAGGGTATGCCAATTCTTGGGTTCTTTTCTGGGTGCAGTGTAGATTCTTGACTTCCTTGGTTTTTCTCTTTGTTAAATTTGTTAGTTCCTACCAGAGGAATATGATATAGATTCTAGATCTATGGGAGAACACCAAGGGACACTTTAATTCGGACATATCTTGCATGGAAATGGTACTTTTCAACTTCCATGATATAATATTTATACACAGTTTAACGGCTTTCTTTCATCTGTCACGAAATGGGGACACCGGACACCATGGTTTCGTCATGTTTCGTCATAGAAATCGTTGGCAACTTTCCCTTGACCTAGCACGACCTCACTGGAACTCCTTTTCAACATCTCCTCTAAAGATGGGATTTGGTGAATGGTTTTTATCACTCCTTTGACTCCTTTACAGTTCCAAAAAAAAACGAAAAGCGCAATGGGCCATTGTCATCGAAATGCCAGGCATGAAGGCTGACCGAAGCCGCAGCAAGAGGGGCTCTAAGGTGGTGTCGCAGGCGTGGATGTGCCATCAACTGGATGGCTGTTGGTTGATGAGTTTGATAAATAACCTGTTATTAATTGAAATTAACTATGATAGTTAATCACTCTTTATAACTAAATAATGATGAATGAACCTCGATCCATGTCGTATATATGACATAGCTACGGAACATCACCATTTTTTGAGCTTGGTAAATCATCGAAGTCGCGAAAAAAAGGCGCTTCGCCATAGCGAGGTGTGTGAAATTGCCGGGTATCTTGATGTATCTTGTGGATGATCATCGTTCAACTGGGAATGTTATTCTTAAACAACCAGGATTAACATGGAATGACACTTCGATGAGTTCGAACACTGCAAACTTTGGGAATGTTATGGAATGTTGGGATCTGACTAAAATGGGATTTATCCAACCATTTTATAAACTGATACAAGCAGTAAAACAGCAACACTATGTTCACCAGTGTTCACCATTGTTCACCAACAATGAGAATCATTCAGCCTGCACTACCAAGAAATGGAGTGTGGCTGGATGACCATTCTGTTTCACCAGCTGATGATTAGTTGGCTGACCCCCCCCCCTATTTATAGAACTTCATCTGACGAATTCAGTGACTGTTCTGAATTAAAATCAACGATATGACTCATCCAACCATTCCTGAAAAATGCTGGGCATATAAACCATTATAAACCACCATGAACAAAGTGGGTCAACAGTCAGTCAACAACACGTTTCTCGATGTATAGGGAATTCAAATCCAAGAAAACACCAATATTTTACACTCTCATCCGACTCAACCCGATTTCTATGCCAAGACCAAACCCACTCCAATTGACATACAATGTTTCATCAAGCCACAAGATGGCTTTGTCTATCGCTTTGGCTTTCCCTATACTATCTATACTCTGATGGTATTTTTTGGGGTTCCCATGAAGCCCTGGTGGTTCAACCCCATTATATTAACCTCCAGGTCACCCAGGGGTCACCATATTGGACAGTAGCCTTTTTTGGCATGTTGCAACCACCCTTGGATGAGGAAAACCACCAGGAAATAGCATGTTGTTGGTTATAGAATGTTATATATTCATATATATTCCATGATGTCCCCATGTTTCTGGTTTGTATAGCTAGTATAGCTTGTTTTTTGGAGGGGGTTTTATGGTCATGGCTGTTGGGTTACGTATCCTCTGTATCCAGATTAGATCCCGTGCAAGTCGCCCATATGTCCCACGGATGGTCATCCCTTGTTTTCTGGGACTTCAAATGGCCAATATTTCAGGATTTCCATATACATGAATCCAATGTACAATCAAGCCAATATTTTTGAGGATATTAACGCAACATGCCAAACAAATGGGTTGCCAAAAAAAATCCTCTGGTTTGCTTGGTTTGCTCTTAATCATCCACTGAATAATTGGGTTTACATTAATAATCCATTAACAAGCACATTTTGAATCCTCAGTTAATCCCATTAAATTAATGGCCATTTTAGGAACCTAAATTGGAGGTACCGATTCCATATATAAGGCCTATTTTTTAGGCCTTAATTTCAGGGAATATCCCCACAAAATATTGCAGAAATATGGTACTAACGTACCTCCATTCATTCGGATCCTGAAGATCTCCCATTGATGTTAGTTGGTTTATAAACCCCATTAAAACTATAGATACTATAGATATATCACCTATAAACATCTATAAACCATAGTTATCGGAGTTATTGATATTATAATCAATGCGATTAAACCATATTAAAACATACTAACCATATATAGGGTAGGTATACAATACCACCCATTAAACCCATTGATTCCCATTAAACCCCATGAAAAACCCCAGGCCCTGGGCTCCATCGATCAGTTCCGCGTCTTTGGACCTCCTGAGGACCGAAAGGAATTTTATGGCTGGCTTTCCATAGTGGTTCCATAGTACCCCCAATGGCTGGATGGTTTATTGATGTTTATTTCCGTGGGAAAATGGACATGGATGATTTGAGGATAGCTCCAGACTCAGGAAACCTGAAATATAGTATTTATAGATGTATTTGAGCGATTGAACATTTATGAACTATAATACTACACTTGATGAACTATATTGATGCATTTCGATTGAATTTTAGCGATATGATTTAAACGAATTATAATTTTCTTCTTAAGTTCGCCACTGATTATAAGTAAAATACGGATCCATTTCATCTTTTAGTGGAGCTAGTTGACGAATATTTAAGATTGCTCTCAGTCTAGTAATCGATTGATTTGGGGGTGCATATGACGATCTCACATGGGTATTGAAAATTCTAGGGATTGGAACATTTTTTTAACTATCCAAAATAATAATATTGGTATATAATAATTGGAATATTGCTAATTGGAATATTTGAGGTGTCCAAAATGATTCCAGCATGAACCTGAGTAAAGCAAACATTGTGGCATATTTTTGGAGGTTGATGATTTTGACCTGTACCATCCTGCCCCACATCAACCTATCGCACTAGCACCTGGAAAACAAGATACTTATGCTTACAGATTGGCATGATCGAGAACTAACCCCGATTGCTGATTACTTCATGATTCAATGGATTGGTTTTCACGGGAAAATCTTGACCGCAAACCGTAGATTTCCCATGAAATAAGGGGCTGTGTAAAGAAATCCCGGCAAAACCAATCCCTTGAATGATGGGTATGATCCTTGATTCTCTGCAAGATCGACTTTAATCAAACATGGTTTTCTGGAAACTCCACTATTTAGTTTCATGATTTTCCTGTCGGGAACTACACCTCCATGGCTAGGCCGTTTGGGGATTTTCTTAGAGAAACACACCAGAGGGTAGAAAAAAAAATTGAATCGACAATCAAAAAACGTGGCTTTTTTGTGGTGTTGGCGAGGATCCTTTCGAGATTGAGACTGACAAGGCGTGTTTATGGGTCTTTTTGGGGACCCTGAAGAGGAAACGAACAGTTTGCTGTCGGAACATCTCCATTAGAATATGTAGATCATCAAACTCCATGTGCTATTTTCCATTTCGGAAACCGCTTAGTTTTTACGTTTAGTGAAGGCTATGGATAAAGACTTCGTCTGGCTTGAGGTGACATCTTCTGGGGCCACTGACAACTGTTGACACAGCCAGGTTCAAAACCCAGCTCATTGCAAGGGAGAGGCATCTTTAGGATCTCGCGTAAGCAAAACCCTGCTGTGCGCCCGCATAAGCATCAGCGTAAGCTTTTCCTGCGCGTACGCTAAACCAGCGCGTAAGCTCTGGCGTAAGTGTTCCCTCTGGCGACTTCAGAAAGACAAGACCTTTTGACCACGACTCACATGGATTGAAAGAATACAGAAACACTTCCAGCCGTCTCTCAGCAAGGTCTCATTACCTCTTGTGCACCGTAGTTTATGGCTATAGGATGCTATAGGTTATATTCTGTAATTATTTGGGATGGGTTGGCTTCGCAGCAGAGGTGATGTTTTCATGATTTATCATGGGGCAAAACCCAAAACCTCAATACTGGGGAATCGTTCCCATCTGTCCAGAAGTCAAACATGGCAATGGCTTGCCGGAAAATCCACTAATTTTTAATCTGTTTTACTTCGATGATTTTCCCAGCGAACTAAACCTCCATGGCTAGGCCACGGGGATTTCTCAGCCATGTTTGATCAGTTTGATCCATGAAGTACCTCTGGTAAACTAACATAACTATGGAACATCACCATCTTTAATAGGTAAATCAACTATAAAGGCCATCATCATCCATAATCCATAGCTATCAACCATAAATGGTCCATAATCCATAGCTATTTTGACATCACCATTTCGGGTAGGCGGGTAGGCTCGCGTCGCTCGCGTCGCTCGCGTCGCCATAGCATTTCTTGTGAGGTGCTGGGCGTGGGTGGTCAGGGCACCGTCTACTTGTGCCACAAGAGGACGCCCAGTCACACGCCGAGTCGGGGCAGTGGGGGTACCCTCCAAATAGTCACTTTAAATGGTACATAAATTTTAGTAGCCTCCCAATTAAACAGCTGTAAACGGGGTTTATTAATCCAGGGTTGACATTAAGTTGGGTAATTGTTAGCAACTATTCAGGCTTCTGAGTTGGGTAACAATTCTCGAATTCATTGTTGAGTTACGGAATGAAGCCATCCCATGGTAACTAGTTCGATGATATTTTGAAGAAAACCGGGGGACATACCAATTTAGTCATTCCAATGGAATATCATCGAACTAGTTACCAGAGGGAAACAAAGCCATCCCATGTCACTCCAATGGGTGGGAAAATCTATAGAAACATCTTTAAAAAAAACATGGATCCAAAGACCCGTTTGAAACAACCCAGGCAAATTTTAGCATGGAGAGTCATTGGAAAAAACTATGAACAAGGCGCCCCGAATCCTCTCGATTCCTGGATGTTGGCTGCCAGAGCCTCAAACAAAAGCAGCCCATGCGCTACGTCCATTGAACAAAATATGGGTTTCTTGAAGTTACCCTCTGGTTATGTCAAAGTAGCTATTGAAGCCATGGCCCAGTCGAAATAGTGGATTTACCCAGCTGTAAAATGACTAAAATGGTGGATCTTTCCATTATGTAAACGTTTACCAGAGGCTAAAGGGCTAAAGAATAGGAATACCAAAATCATTCTGTGAATCCTCTGGTGGTGCAATCGGCTCTGTCCATCTTAAAACCCAGCAAGATGCTCTGTCCATATCATATCTCTAACCCTTCTCCAGAAACATGTAGTTTTGTTAGACTACATAATCATACATAATCCAGTCTCTGGTTAACATATATATCTCTAAGCCTTCTCCATTTCTCCCTAAAAAACCCATTGGTTGCCCATTTTTGGTTGCCCATTTTGGGGGTATCTGGCGGTGTTTTTCAGGAGCACTCCCAACGTGAAACATGCGGTGAAGACCATCCCCATCTGGCGTTTGTTGATGGATCCCTCTTGCGACCAGAAGATCGCTGAGATCCGATACTCGGTAGCGGCCAGAAGATCTGAAAATCGTGATTTTAATGGCATTGAATGGTGGTTTTCCATGGGATTTTATGGTGGTTTAATAGGATCTAACAAAAATAACCATCTGGTTATGACATTCACAGCAGTTTGTCCTGGAAAGATCCACCATGCATTTTTAAGAACGGTGTGTACCATCTATTTCGATAAATGGGCCATGGTGATTTTCCATGGCTAGCCCTGTGAATGTCATAACCAGATGGTATTGAAGTGAAGTGAAACATCATGATGAGCCAGTGGATAGCATGGGATACTCTATTTTCAGACAAGGCAAAATTGCTTGGTGGTGACTGGAACCATGGCTGGAATTTTATGACTTTCCATTCAGTTGGGAATGGAATATATAATCATCCCAACTGACGAACGCCATGATTTTTCAGAGGGATAGGTGGCTCAACCCCCAACCAGTTATGAATATGATGCATACTTATAACATCTTATTATAACTATAACCACAAGAAAAGCATTCGTAAACCAGCACTTTTCCAATGGTTAACAGGTTGATTTTCTTTGAAGATCAGTGAGTGCTACAGGTTGAACTTGGATCCGAACTTCTGGATCCGAGCATGGATCACCTGGCGGATCGTCCCTTAAAGGTTTTTTCCGAGATCACCCAGGTTTTGCTGCAACGGTAAAGCTGCTTCATGTTGATCATCCAGAATTTTACTATTAAAAAACACACATAAAAAAGATCTTTAAACCATCAATCCTAATATGGGTTTATATAAACTATTGCTACGAACTTGAACCGGGTCTCTTTACCCCAAAAGCGCCAGGAAAAGAGACGGACGTGTTGATGAAGATCCAGGGCCATCCCAACATCTGCAGCTGCCTCGGATGCTTCGATGCGTATCGCCCTGGAACTTCGCAAGCGCAGTACATCATGATGCTCGGCGGACCGGCTGCGCCGGTGGCGTTTTGATGGGGTTTAATGTTGATATTTGTTAGGATTATGGATTTGGGAAGAATCTGATATTGGGATCTGATATGACTACATAACATACATGTCTGGAAGTTGCAGCCAAGGGGTAGAGCAACGCGACTTTGTTACATATTAACAATCTCATTGGTTTACGGTTGGATTTTGCCAGTTGGGCGACTATAAGTATTAAAGCAATGGGGCTTAAATAATCTTAAATATTCAAACCGACCATTCTATGGGCGATTCTATATGGGCATTTCATTGGATACTTAACAACCAATATGGGGTACCCGTCTGAAAACGGGGTACCCCATTGGATCCATTGCTTCATCGGTTCATCATGATCTTCCCCGTTAGCCACATTGGCCATAGCTAGCTCGAGGTTCCGTTGAAAAACACCCAGAGATCATATTTCGTTGGTTACTTACCCTCTGGTTATGACTAACATAGCCATGGGAAATGGCCCATTGAAATAGATGGTTTACCAAGTTTACCGAACTTAAAAATGGTGATTTTCCATGGCTATGTTAGTCATAATCAGATGGTATATCCCATTGGATACCCCCCATTTCCATCCATTTCCCATTCTCCGGATTTTTTTGCGTATTGATTGTTAGCTTCATTTCCCACGATATGACCGTAAAAAACTTCCATATCCTCTAAAAACCACATAAAACCACTATCCTCCATGTCTCATGACACGATTCTTGTGGCTAAAAAAATCAGGATTGTGATGGAGCTGATTGATGGAGGCAAGGCCATGCCATGGCTGGCAAAATCTGGCATTTTGGAAATGCCACAGGCCCTTTTTAAAAACCAGGCCATGGCTTGGAATATTGCCATCATGGAGGATACCTGTTGAAACGGGCTATAACGGGCTGTAAATGTACATACGTAACCATCATAACCATGCCATGTATACCTTGTTTCCGTTGATCGATTTTTGATCATTTCTTTATTCCATTTTATTCCCATGGCATCTCTTGACAGGTGAATTGGCGGGCTACATCAAAGATGGACAGAACAGTCTGCCCGAGGCGCGCGCCGACTGGCGCGACAACCGGCGCCGCCATCGGCAGACCGCCAGATTGTTGAAAGATCTCATGAATTTATGGGATTTATTTATCATATGAATGGTGTATTTTTGGGGGTTTAGCATGTATTTTTCTTACCAACTTGATATTGTGTAATTATTGGGGGGTTTACACTGTTTGTTTCTTACCAACTTGATATGATCATTATTTATCATTACCCTCTGGTAAACGTTTACATAACTATGGAAAATCACCACCATTTTATAGCTGGCTAAATCCACTATTTCGACTGGGCCATGGCTTCAATAGCTATTTTGACATAACCAGAGGGTACTATCCATAATCAATATTAAAAATGGTGGATCTTTCCACAGTTATGTCAGTTTACCAGAGGGTAAATCCCATTAAATCCCATTAAATCCCATTAAATCCCATTAAATCCCATTAAACCCGTCATGTTATATTCATCATTATGGTATAGTATAAATAAGGTTTGGGCTCTGTGCTGGCACTTAGGAAGAACTTCCCCCCTTTGTGTCAGTTAGCTAAAGCCTTAGTGGGTTTGTTCGGCGCCATACCCACGGGACTCAGCGGCCGTGCTGCTGTGACCTCGGCAAGCGCCTTTGCTTGGCCTTCTTCATCCAGGTGAAGAACGACATTTCTGTGTATGCGTACGTGCCATCTCATCTATTCCTTCATCCATATCTTCTTGGGCCTCAAGGTTGTGAACCTCCCTGGAACCCCTGGCAAGGATTACTCCTACGCAGAGGCGAGCCCAGCGGAGAGCCCGTGCAATCGCGCGAAGGCGTTGGTTTTTGCACAGGTGCGGGAAAGTGCCCCTGACCAAGGTACAGTTGCAGGCTATTCATCATCGGCTTGCACGGCACCACTCCCGAGATTCAGCCTTTTTACGAGCCATTGCCGCAGCCATGGAGCCGTGGCGTTGCAGTTGTGGCCGTTTGAACAAGAAGACAGCACGAGTGTGTGGATCGTGTCAGTGGGGCTATGCACCACCACCCAGTCAGTGGCAGTGGCAGCAACCTACGTGGAATGCCCAGTGGGACGAGAACCAGTGGGTGAAATCTCCACGCAGACGAGAAGTTCAATCGCAGTCTCAATCTCCAAGAGCGAGGACAGCGAGCCCAAGGCAGCGAACTCAACAGCAGTCCCACAAGACGCGAAGCAGGAGAAAGAATGGCAAGAACAAGCAAAAGCAGAAAGATCAAGAGGAGGAGTTGGAGGAGCCACCATGGGAATGGCAGACACCATCCCTGCCTGCTCTCCCTGCCTCTGCATCCAGTCAGAGCCAAGCGACATCGAAGATCGAGCAGAAGTACAAGGAGCTTGTGCATCAACTCAAAAAGACACCAGAGCAGCTCACACCCGAGGTGCAAGCGCTTGTGACCAAGGAGATCGTGAGCGAAACTCAAGGAGCTGCCAAATCGCTTCACAGCATGGTGTCGAAGATGGAAAAAGCCCAGAAAGCCTTGGATGCCGCCAACGGTGCGAGGCTTCAGCTCCACAGTCGCTGGCGCACCTTCATGGCAGCAGCGATTCCAAGGTGGACAAAATGGGTCGAGGACTTCCAGAAAGACGATGCGGAGCTTCACGACAAGATCAAGACAGCCAAGGAATATTACGACACTATCAAGGAGGAGTATGGCCAGCAGCAGTCGAGCTTTCATCTCAAGAGCCCCATCGAGGTGGAGGACGACGAGGAGAGCAGTGTCGATCAAGCTGCGGAGAAGATCAAGGAGAGTATGGCCAGTATGATGCAATCCTTGAGCGATGTCAAGAACAAGGCGGATCAATTGCATGCAGAGCAAGAGAAAACCGCCAAGAGACCCCGCCTCGAGCACACAGGCAACGAGGACAAGATGGACGAAGGGCCGTCTTTTGGGGAGCCCGACAGGACAGGGCCTTAGGGTCTGCCTGTCTAGGGCAAATACGAGGAGTACCTCAGTTGGAGTGTATCCCCTGGGCTCACACTGTGTGTGATGAGTGGAACTTCATGCCAACTTGGGAGGCAAGCTTGAGGGGATGGCTTGCTGCCATTGAGTGTGGAGAGCCGCAACAAGAACCAGGAGGTTATCGCCCACTGAGGTCGACCAGAAGAGCACAGAGGAATCGAGTCACCTTCGATTGCAATGTCGAGGTGTGCTTCTATACATATCAAGGTAGTATTGGAGGGCATGTTGGGATGACAGAAGTTGCACTTCGCCAATGGGTTGGTAAACCATGGGCGCTGCGACCTACAACATCTTCCAAGAGTCGAAGGTCTTCGAGTGCATACCAGGACGAAGTTTCGTGGATGCAGACCAGCAAGCCGACCACTATGAGGAGTGATGTTGAAGTCCCAGGATGGGCGGTTACTATGATATCACACCATCATGACCCTCCACAAGATGAACCTCAATCTGACTCACAAGAGGGGGAAGATTCTGGCGACGAAGCTAGCCAGGATGCCACCCATGGTGAGAGATCTGACAATGAAAATCAGCTAGATGCGACGCTCCAAAGCGTCCTCCTTTTCCACTTAGCTGATCCAGCGGTTCATGTGCACGTTCATTGGACGCACATTGAGGACGTCATCACAGAGGTGGCTTCCATCATTGGTGTGGGCAGAGACAGAGTGTTCAATGTTCATGAGCTTAAATGGACGCCAGAGGACATCCCAGAGCACTTTGCTCCACTCATTGTGCAGCTTGATGATGATCTTCCAGTTGGCCAAAACTCTCATTTGTGTCTGGTGGATGTGGAGGTTCATGCAAACATTGCAGAGTTCAACTATGCAACGGTGCCTGCTATCGATAGAAGAGTCTTGGTTGTACCGGGACGCCTCGTTCGGCAGCAGCTTTTGGAAATTACATTGACGGCACCCTATTGTCGACAAGTTCAGCATCGATGCCTGGTCCTGCACAACAATGTCCTTGTGAAGTTGCAAGACCATGACGTCATCCATACTCAGCATGGTGATCATTTTCGAGTTGTGGTGCCTCCTGATTTGTACTGTGAGGATTCTACATCCTACAGGCTCAATGAGGCCCTTGAACAAGACAATCAGCAGTTTTTAGATTACCTTCGGACCCCAGAGGAAGGGTACTCTCCCAGCCTGGTGCCATCTGAAGATATTCGAGCGGAGTTTGCCAGAGATCTCGATGGAGAAGGACTTACATTGGTCCAGATTTGTGCTGAAGCAATTGAGCCGAGTGAACGCTTGGAGCACTATGGTGAAGCTGACCTGCAGTTTGAGAAGACAGACCTGGTCTCCGCCGGAGCAGTCCCAAGTAGGCCTTTGCCCAACCAATGCAGCTGGACTGAAGAGTTCCTTCGAGCAATGGGCGCCCTCAGCGTTGCACAAGATCAGATGCCAGAGTTTCCTCAGCCTGACCCAACTCAAGTTCAGGCTCAGCCCCAATGGGTACAGGATTTAGTTCCCATATGGCAGCAGCAAGCTAGTCCAGGACCCGCTGGTGTCGAAATGCTAGCAAGAGTTGAAACATGGTTCACTGATCATTTGAGAATGCAAAATTGCTTTCAGTCGCGCATCGTGATTTTGGCGGCAGACTTCACTACGTGGCACCAGGATTTGGTGCGCGCTTGGTCAGAAGTAGTCATCCCGCAGTTCGAGGTGGAGATCCATTTGGTCTACCCTACACCGGTTGATGCAGCGTCAGGGGTCATTGCACAGCTCATTTTGGTGCAGCGCCCCGATCAATTTCAACGCTCCGTCATTGTCACTATTGCCGACACAGCATTGCAGAGAGGTATGCCGAGGTCGAGGGCAGTCGTGGCAACTGATCGAGTCAGCTTACACAGTGTTTTGCTGATGACAGACTTACTGTATCAATGTCCACCAGAACATCTTCAGCATCGATGCCATTTATGGTTTGAAGGGCAGGAAATCACGGGAAGTCAGTTCCACCGTGCACGACATGGAGATGCTTTTCTTCTACATGTGCTACGCGAAGAGGATTTACCTGCGTTTGAACACCTCACCTTTTCAGATGAGCAAATTCAAATTGGACTGGCCGAGTTATTAGCCATTCCAAGGCCTACTGGGGTCGCCTATGGCCCAGACTGGTACCACTCGTTGGAGGCTGCATTCAATGCAGGTGCGGCAGTTGAGATGCTGGAGGAGGGCTATGTGGCCTATGTTCTCACTTGGTTTGTCGACGCTGCACGGAGCAGTTTTTGCCAACATCCCAGGGTGGTGCGCATCTATGAGGATCGACGACAATGGAGGTCAGAAATTCTTGGCCTATGGCAGTTCGACTTGGCACCCAATTGTCCAACAGAGCTGCATTTTGTAGATCCCGAACCACCGAAGACACCCTGGGAAAACCACATCGCACACATCATCATCACGCAGAGGGCGGAGCCTGATCATGCTGCGGTCCTCATCAGCGCTGTCAGCTGGGAGGATTATCCAAATGTCCACCAGAATGTGCACTACATGCCCAACATGGCTTCCATGCAGGAGATCATTGCCAGGCATGCTCCCGAGCATTGTCGTGGTAGGGCGTGCAGAGTACATCGGGGCAACCAGTTCTTTGAGCCCATTCAGAGGTCGAGGATTGGCAACGGTGACAGCATTGAAATTGACATCATGCCTCCACCGCGGCGTGAGGAAGACCACATGAACATGCTGCAGACTCAGGTGGCCAAAGTCAGAGCGAAAGCATTCCCAGTGCAAATATCGCTTGAAGCCTCCATTCCAGCAAATGATGATGAGATCAAAGAAGATCACTACCTGCCAGAGGTGTTAGTCACCGAGCACCCTCCTACAGCAGACTTCCTCAAGCCTGATGGCATTAGCTTTCAAGCCTTGCCCGCGTCATTGAGTCTGACAGCCACATCCCTTCATGCCCTTCAGGAACCGTTTTGTTATCGGGAAGGTGAGCTTGCGGGCAAAATTGTTCTCTACGTTGATGGAGCTGCGAAAGGAGACCAGTCAGCATGGAGTGTTGTGGCGGTATCTTATGACTTTGTGGGAGTTCCTGCGTTGATGGGAGTTCTTGCTGATGCCGTTGAATGTGACCACGTTTCAAGACAGTGGATTGGGGCTACCCATCATGACAACATTGCAGCGGAGCTGACCGCATCAGTCGCTGCTCATGTGACAGCCCTAAGCTTAGAAGGCACTGAAAGAGTAGTCATTCGACCTGACCTACGCCTGAGTGCAATGATCTCATCTTCTCAGTGGACGTGCTCCTCTCACCGGTGTCTTGCAGAGGTAGCACGATGGTTGGGCAATGCGTTTCAGCAACAAGGTGGTGCAGTTTATGAAGTCAGAGGACACACAGCACACCCATGGAATGACATGGCTGATTCCCTAGCCAAGTTTGTCTTGGCGACTGCCCAGAGAGTTGGTCAGATTGACCTGGCCGGCTGTCATGACGTCATCTCTAGTGGCGACATCAAGTGGAATTGGCTTTGGGATCACAAAGAAGTTTTGCGCAAAGCCTTCCCGCCAGGATCGGTCCCAAACAGTTGGGTTGCTACTCCTGCACATGGGAGAATTTGCAGTGGTCCTCCTCAAGCTGAGCCTGATCTGATGCCATGGGCCAACATTGATTTTCGGATCGCCACAGCAAATGTCCTTGCACTCAATGAACGCAGTGACTTTCAAGATGGTGAGCCGGTTGCAGCTCGAGCAGAAAGACTTGACCTCCAATGGCATGAAGAAAAGTGGGCCATTGTGGGAGTACAAGAATCTAGGAGGCCAGAAGGGAGGTATCAGACCACGCACTATACCATTCTGGCGTCCGGCGCGAAGGTTGTCAATGGGATTCCGCACTATGGATGCGAGCTTTGGATTCACAAGCAAATTCCGCTCGACAAGGACTCAAGCATGCAGTTGTCGAGAACCAGGGTCGTGGCTGCATGGGCAGATCCACGCAGGCTTGTGGTCAATTTTACTGGTAAAAACTTTGCGGTGACCTTCGTGGTTCTTCATGCTCCATGTCGCAGTGCTACTACCTCCATTGAACAGGTTCAAGCCTGGTGGGATGAAACCGCCACCATTTTGCACAAGACCTCAATCTCAGATTTGACATGGATCCTTGCTGATGCCAATGCCCCACTTGCCACGAAGTCTACATCTCACTTTGGAGTGTGGGGAGCTGAAGCTTCTAATGAACAAGGCAGGATTTTGGAGGACTTCTTGGTTGAGAATGACATGTTTGCCCCAACGACTATGCAGTGGTGTCACACTAGCCCCCATCATACATGGCGTCACCCGAGAGGCACCCAGTTGCGCAGAGACTATATCTTTTGTACAAAGAAGGCATTGGAGTGCTGCTGGGAATCGTGGACGTGTGCGACCCAGGACTTTGGCTTCACTCATGATGATCATCTACCTGTGTGCCTCCGGGTGTGCGGATGGTGGCCGGCCGACAGTAACCAAGACAGGCAGCAATGGGATCGCCTCGCTATGCTTGATCCTCAGCGGTGCCAGGCTTTCCAGGAGGCACTACGTACATTGCCTATGCCAAGCTGGAGTGTCCATGTGGATGATCATGCGAGCTACTGGCACCAGTCCGTCTTGGCACTGGCGAAGCAGTACTTCACCAAGGTCAATAAGGAAAAAGTGAGACCCAAGCTGACGGAGAGCACTCTCGCTCTCATCCAGCTCGAACGGTCAGCACTGGACTATGGGCGTCAACATGACATCTTGAAGGACGACTCCTACAAAGCTGAAATGAAGCAGTTGGAATCACAAGTCAGAAAGGCAGTGCGGGAGGACCAGAAGAAGTTCTATGACAACCTGGTCGATCAGCTCAAGGAGGCTGGGGAACTCCATGATTTTCGGCTCATGTATCGCCTGTTGTCAAGACTTGGAGGTCGGCCAGCGCATAAGACTGGCCAACGATGCCCCCTCCCTCTTCTGAAGAAACCGGGAGGAGATCCAATGAGCTCTTTTGGGGAACAACAACGTATGTGGCTTCAACAGTTTGCTCAAGTTGAAGGTGGAATTCCGATGTCCAAGGACTCCCTCAACCAGATGATGCCATCTTCTCTTGGATTGCCACCAGAGATTGTTGCCCTGGACGCCGTGCCCACCGCCCAACAGATTGCTGGAAAGGTTCGAGCGATCAGGAGGGGCAAGGCGCCTGGACCTGATGGAATTTTGCCTGATGTGATTAAGGCTGGAGCTGGGCCCATGATCACGCACATTGCCGCCATGACTACCAAAATTGCCTTGAGGGGTAAAGAGCCCAATCAATGGCGGGGGGGGCGGTTAGTGCCCCTCCACAAAGGTAAGCTTCCTAGATCTGATCCATTGGGCTATAGATCGATTTTCATCAACAACGTGGTCACGAAGATCTACCATTCAGCTCTACGAGATCATCTGGCAGAAGCTTGGAACCAGAAAATCAAACACATCCAATTTGGCGGCAGAAAAGGATGCGGCACAGACACACCTCATTTGTTAGTGCAGGAGCATTTCCGATATTCAGCGGCAACCAGAACCCCGGCTGCAGTCCTCTTCATTGACTTTAAGTCAGCCTTCTACACTGTCATCAGACAAGGCCTCTTTCAGAACCCTGTGGACGACACGGCTTTGGTTTGTGCGATGCAGAGATTTGGCATCGATCAAGAGGTGCTTGACAACTTGTTGAGGCAAGCGGCCAACGACAATGCCACTGGAGGTATTTCCCAGCATGCCGAGTTTCTCTTGTCAGACCTTTTCAAGGCCACGTTCTTTCAGATGGATGGAATTGATGAAGTCGCCCTTACGACTCGAGGCACAAGGCCGGGAGATCCAGTGGGAGATATTCTCTTCAATATGCTGATGACAGTCATGATGGAGGAGGTCACTGACCACATCAAGGGCAATACTACAGCCGCATGGCAAGGCAATGCATTGCCAGTTGATGACCTCCATTCACATCAGTGCCTACCAGATCATGCTTGGTGCGAGGTGGCGTTTGTGGATGACCTTGCCGTGCTGTTGAGGGCACCTTCCCAACATGATTTGGACAACCTCATCCAGACCGCGTTTCAGGCTGTTTGCGTGGTTGCTGAGAAGCGAGGTCTTCACCTCAACATGGAGGCGGGCAAGACAGAGGTGTTGAGAGCCTTTGTTGGAAAAGGAGCGAAGCATGCCAAACAGCAACTGCTCAACTCTGAGTTCCTCATGCCGATTGAGGTTGGGGACCACCTCATGCACCTGAGGGTGGTTCAGTCTTACAAACATCTTGGAGGATGGGTTCATGCAGATGGCAAGCCCAAACATGCTCTTCGGGAACGACTCCGCACAGCCAAACAGGCATGGGGACCATTGATTCAGCCCTTTTTCAGGCGCAAGCAGATCTCGACTACAGCTAAGGTCAGGGTCTTTGAGTCCTTGGTGATGTCCCGCATGTTGTTCAATGTCTATGCACTTTCTCGCATTACGCAGAAGGACATCGACATGTGGGAAGCAGCTATGAGGAACATGGTTATCCCGTTGGCAAGTGGCAAGATGGAAGGTCTGCCACCTTTCACACTGTCGACGGCATCACTATGTGGTTTGATTGAGTTGCTCCCTCCGAGTGACCTACTTCATGTGGCAAGGTTGCGGTTCTTGCCTAGGCTCCTTGCGAACTGCCCCTCTGTTCTCTGGGACCTCATTCATCAAGGAGACAATGGGGGTGACTCATGGGCAACATCACTCAGGTCTTCCTTGGAATGGTTGTGCACCTTTATGGGACCACGGCTGGCCCTTGTGCCCACGGCAGATTTGAAGGATTGGTGGTCGTACATTCGGTTGGACCCCAAGTGGAACATGAAGGTCAAACGAGCAGCCAGAGCTTGTCGAGAATGCCGCAGAGAATGTGCTGAAGCATTGGTATGGGAGAAGAGAATGGAAATGGACATTCGAAACGAAGAGGCGCTGGCTGAATTGAGTGGCAAAGCTCCTGTGGCCGCCTCATGGACATGTGAAACTTGTCAGGCCCTCTTTAGCTCAAAAAAAGCATTGGCGGTCCATGCTATGAAGCAGCACAGTTACCGGAATGTGGCATCACATTACACCACCGATGGTACCTGCCCAAACTGTGCCAAATGTTTCTCTCATCGTGCACGCCTCGCCAATCACCTCAAGGCGGTGCCGGAGTGCTTCAGCAAAGTGAGGGCCTGTTTTCCGCCTTTGCAGCAGGCAGTGCTCATGGAGATGGCTGAGGAAGACAAAGCCCACACCAGATGCATGCGCGACCAAGGATGGCTTGGCACCAAAGCCCTGATCCCTGTGATCAAAGCCTATGGGCCCAGGCTTCCACCATGTGATTCCGCAGATGCCAGGACTATGCTGCAGCGGTGGACCGCGCGGCGTCCTCCAGATGCCCAACCGATGTTTGAAGCACTGGAAGGGTTCTGCGTAGAGACTGTGGAGGAGCCTACGCCCACGATCGTCGAGGATGAGATGATCCCGTTTGTCGTTGTGTCAGATGGAGGACATCTTCAAGGAGCCGCTGGGAAGTATTCAATGGATGGACTGGCCAAACTGCATGCAGCACTGCATATCAGAACGCTGTGTTTCATCCATTTCTTCAGCGGACATCGGCGACAAGGGGATATCCAATCACAGATCGAGGCACGGTGGGATCATGAAAATACCCAAATCTTTTGTGTTTCAGTTGATTTCTGTATTCAGAAGGATGGGGGAGATCTCACCTTGGAGTCAAGCAAGAAATTCTGGCTGGAGCGTATTTACTCCGGCGCCATTTGTGGCGCCGGAGGGGGTCCACCTTGTGAGACCTACACGGCCGCAAGGCACATGGCCGACGGACCTCCTCCACTCAGGTCACATGACTGGCCCCATGGACTGCCACACAATTCTTTGCGGTCTTGGAAGCAAACCCGAGTGGGGTCGATTTTGATGCGTTTCATGCTCACGATGATTTGTGCAGTGGCGAGAGTGGGAGGGATGGCTTTTCTGGAACACCCTGCTTTCCCAGTCTGGATCACATCCAAGCGACCAAGTTCAATTTGGAGCAGCCTGTTAGTTCGCTGGCTCAAGCGACTGCAGTGTGCTCAATTGATTACATTTGACCAATGCTTGTTTGGATGTCAGGCGAGGAAACCCACAACGTTTCTGCTTATCAGGATGCCGAGCCTATGGACTGAAATTGCCAACCGGGGTAATGCAGGCAGGTGCAATCACCCCCGTGGAGCTCATCGAGTGCTGAAAGGACGCGATTCTGAGGGGACATTCAATACTGCGGTTGCGAAGATCTACCCGGAGCAGCTCAACATGGCAATTGCAAAGGCGGCATACCATTCCGTGAGTAGTTACGCAGAGTTGCGAGAGCGGGTGGATCCCCTCTCGGAGGACCTAGTCCCATTTTTGTCATATGATTTTGTAACAGAATCCATTGTGCAGCCGGACTGTTACATTTGATGTCATGTGGCTTGCATGAACCGAGCAAGACATTGCAGTATCGCGAAAGGAAAAAAAAGGTATAGTATAAATCAACGGCCCGGATACTTTGGGACCATTAAAAAAAAAGATGTGTCTGGTCCAGCGGTTTTTTTGCTGGTCAGACTTCCCGTTTGGGATGAGAAAATATGAGGGTTAGACTTGATGAGATGAACATCTAAGATTATGAACGTTAGTCTGAGATCTTTATAGTCAGTGACGGGTAGTAAGAAGAGATTTGACTGCTTACTGCACTCGCTCGAGGGCCAAATCCGGCAAATAAGAAATGCATATATATGAGGCATCCAGAAAAGGACCCCCAGTAAGCAGA
>Ga0126342_10005380_pt1 | contig 22307 bp, 20 predicted proteins | sample Cyp1metagenome_FD_92528 | JGI IMG/M metagenome (GOLD analysis project Ga0126342, IMG submission 92528) | Coral microbial communities from Lord Howe Island, Old Settlement Bay, Australia - Cyphastrea 1 metagenome | ecosystem: Host-associated > Invertebrates > Cnidaria > Coral ...
AAACCCGGGTGCGGAGGCATTCTAACTGAATGATTTTTTGCCGTGCGCGTGCCGCATTCTAACTGAGGGGGAGGAATATTTGGAATTCGCGGAGGCATTCTAACTTTCATTTTAACGGTATATATATATATATGATATATATATATATACGTATATATATATATATGTATGTATATGTATGTCTCATTATTGTTGATTCTGTCACTCTTAAATCATCATTAATTATTGTTGATTCTCATTATTGTTGTGAATCTCATTATTGTTGATTCTGCACATGAATCCAAATATTGACATCTTTGAGGATTGTTCATAAAACCGTTGGTCGTTCCTTTATACTGGTTTGTGAATTGGATTCCCAGCTCCTGGATGATCATCAACCAACCATCACCTGTCACTTACCCGGCCTGTAAACGTTTACACTTTGCGAACTGGAAAATAACCATCTTTATAGAAGTTCGGTAAATCAACTATAAATGTGCCATGTTCAATAGCTATGTAACAAGTGACCAGAGGGTATATCCCATTATCATCCCATTATTCACCATTGTTAACCATTAAATCACCATTTTCCAATGGTAAACCTATCATGTTCCTATGGTATATCTTATATCCAAGTACTTTTTGTGGTTCAATCCCCGCTAGATGATGGTTAAATCCCCATGAAATGACTCCGACCATTTGGGTGACACTAATGACCATACCATCATTAAGGGTTTATCACCTATAGCCATCGATAGTCATCTATTGAAATTTATACATACTATATTATACTATATGTGCACTATAGTATGATATAATATAATAAAATATAATATATAATATACATATACATATACATATACATCTACATATACATATACATATACATCTACATATACATATACATATACATTTACATATATATATATATATATATATCACTATATAGTCACTTTGTTTTATGGGTTATATAACTCCCTGAGATTTTTTGAGCTCGACCTGGGCACCCCAAAAACTGGGCATCCTCACAGGAATCCCCTGCGTCTCCCAGGCGCTGTGACACACCTTGACGTTTTGGGAAAACCACAATGGAGGAACGTTTTAAAGCTGGTTGGTGGTTTCAACCCCTCTGAAAAATATTACAGTAGTCACTTGGGGTTACTATTCTCAATATATGGAAAAATAAAAAATGTTCCAAACCACCAACCAGAAAGCGATTGGATATTGGAAACAAAAGTTGTTTAAACATGTTTAAACCATGTTTGACCATCAACAAATGATGGTTTAATGATGTGTAATGATGTTTCTGGGTAACTTGCAATCATTCACGAATCTGCAATAAAGCTATTTTGGGATAGTTACTCTCATTCACCTGTACAAACTAGTCTTCCAGTGAGGTTGCACGGAGGTCGTTATAATTTAGCCAGATGGTCGTTTTTTCCTTTTTTGTTTTATGTTTTTTCGTATTTCCTAATCATCTGGCTTTGCTGAAGCTGGCATTTAAACGAACATATCCCTATAGATTCCTCAAATTGTTTATTTATCAATGGGGGAAGAACAGTAACTTTCAGCAAATCTAAGTCGATGATTAGTTCCTTGGAGCTACTCAAAAAATACTGGCGAAGAGCCTTGGGAAAATCAAGAATATGGTAGGGACGTGATGAGGAAACAACCTGCATTGGCAGTTTCGTGCCACATTGGCTGTGAAACACCCGTTGAATTCTGTCAGCATCAGCCTGAAAGTCCTCCAACGACACTGGTGAACGCTCCAAGCAACGAGAATAGACCAAACAAATCATGTCTGGTAAAAATGCCTGACTCAGAGGTTGATGTCCTTTTGAAATGTGTAAATAATCAAATGCCTATTTTCTCTGGCGTTTAAAGAAACAACAATATGGATTAATTAATATCTTCACCTGGTAATCCCAATAGTAAATCATCCTCAAAAATCACCACTTTGATAGGTGGTATTAACCACCCAAAAAGGCTAGGTTTGTTGTTAGGTTTCACACAGTATCATCTCCCACCTGCCAGGTCTGAGAAGCCCTACACTGGTGAATAGGCGCTCAGTAAGCCTCAGAAGCTTAGGCCGATCTCAATGGGTGGATAAAATGCATAGAATTATCTGAAGGGTTTGATTTAAATGTTTTTAAGTGGGTTCTAACTAACAAGTTTTATAGAACGGGGCTTCATAGGATCTAATGGGCTTTAATATATAGTTTGTAAAGGAGTTTCATTGGGATGTCAATGATTTTAGTTGGACAAACCGTGTTCAACGTCTTGATTTAGCGAACAATATTCATGGGAAATGCGGGGTTTTCCTAAAATTATCAACTAGCTGGGGTTGGGACTCCCAATCATGGCGCATCAAACCTGAAAGTGGTGCGGGAACAAATTAACACACCTCTACACAGTGTGGCTGTGACACAATGAACAATTTGGGTATGAGTGAAACTTCAATCTGAGTCTGGGGCGAAATCGGTTGGCAAAAACATACTGATAAAACCAATCCTTGGATATGCTTAAGGGTGGCAAAACAAAAATATTCCCAGCAGATTCTCCAGTCATTTATTCTGTACTAGCCAATGAAAAATAGCAAAATCCCAGAATCTAGATCTGGTTGGTGGTTTCAACCCCTCTGAAAAATATTAGTCAGTTGGGATGATTGTTCCCAATATATGGAAAAATGTTCCAAACCACAAACCCGAGATGAATCTAGATAGTCAAGCCATGTCAAGGCAACCGTTAACCAGGCCTCTTTCACCACCTAGTGGCCCCACCAGCCCCACCCGCCCCGCCCTAAAGAGGGCCCCGACTCCTGTCGCTGTTCTGCTTCGTTTCGGCTCCGCAGTCCCGTGAAGCAAACCTGGGCGTAGCTAGGCACGCACCCAGGCACCCTAGTGGCCCCCGGTGATCATCCCAAATAATCCCATGGCTATGCTGAAATGCCATACGGGATGCTCAAGAATAAACCCCAGAGGATTGTTTATTCATGGCGCTTTAGCCATGGGTAAACACGCCATTTTTGGTAAGCTTATCGGTGAGTTTCAGACTCATCTGCAACTCATACCTTCCCTTTACGAAATCGGGATGTGGATGGCCCATTCTGTGCGGGGTGATAGGGATTTCACGATCAATGTTGGCTAGCTTTATCTTGCTGCAACCCCAGTCTTCTGCTAGACGCGCCATTCTGCTGGCTTCGAATCACCTCAAGTAAATCATGTTAAATCCAATGTTTTATCATCAATGATCAATCATTGAGCCATGGAAAATCAATGATGTTTTGAACCACGGGTCATCTAAAATCCAACATGTTTGCATCATAATCCAATTAGACAATTAAACATGTTGTTTTGGGTGATACGCCGTTTTCAGAGAGACACCCATGCCACTGCTGTCGCCACAAATCTCCCCAGGGTGCCAGTGGCCTTACTGGGTCGCCACGCATCACGGCTTTGACACTCACGGCGAATCTCTTGGAGAGTTAGAGCTTCCCAAACCTTGGTAGGTCGGCATCAGAATGTGGAGTGTCACGGCCAGGAATCCCAGGAACAATGGCGATTTAACCATTGAAATGATGGAAAACCATGGAACATTGTGATTGAAATATCACGAAGGATGATTTTACCAAGACAAAATGATTTAACAGCTAAGCTAGCAATCAACAATATGATGATTTACTTAAACCATGGTTAACAAAAAACACCCCAAAATCGGAACTTCACCCGTGCAAACAACGTGATTGAAGCAACCAACAATCTAGATTTCATCAACCAAATTTGGGGTTGAATCCACTAAACACAGACTTCAATTTGCACATCTATTCGTCGAAGATTTGACCACCAGAGCATCACCAATCTGCTGGACCCCACAAGAAAGGTTTCTGATCATGTGCAGTGGGAAATCTCGAAACATAAAAGTAAGTTGCCGAAAGAATTCATGTGGGAAACTGCCAAAAAACTACCATTTGGGGATGGTTACCAGCACCCAAAATGGTGACTTGGGGCCCACTTAGTCACTTCGGAGGACACGGCCACACATGGGTATCCCCATGGAAGGAGATATAAGAAATCGTGCCATAACAATTGGAGCCACCAAAGGATTAGGAACATAGTGACCACGTGTTTTTTTTTCTTCTTTAAGCATGGGGGTCAAAACATGTATAATTTACAGGTTGGTTTGTTGCAGCTGTGGACATTTCACTTAAAGTGGAGGTCGCAAGAGTCAAAGAAGAAAATACATGAAAATACAAGAATGTGGTACACGTTGTTACGAGTAACAACTTTCTTTTCATTTTTCTACCTCACCCTCCCGTGCCTCAATTGTTCTTTGGAGAGGTGCCATTTAGGAACATGTAATTCATACTATTTCACTCCCTGGTGGGTGTCAATTCGGCCTAAAGGGGTGGCAACAATAGTGGCGAGATTGGATGACAAAACTCCGCGCACCGCTTACAGGCTGCAAAAACTCAGCTTGATTCCAAGCGCGGCCCATGTTGCATCAAACAGCAGATTGAAAACCAGAAAAAGTCTATAATAACCACCAGAAAGGTAGAAATTTGCGTTTCCAGGATCGTACACATAATGCTTACCATTGCTTACCTCATTTCCAGCTTTGGGGTACCATATTTACCACTTCACCGGTTTCACCAAGGTACCAAAGCCATGGTCAAACGGTCCAGGAGTGTCTTCCTGGAGTTTTGTTCACCAACCCATGGAGTTGCGGTTTAGTGTTACAGAGGAATCATTTTGAATCTAATGTATCGTGGGAAAGCCTCCCATCTCCCAACTATCAGTGAACTATATATTATTAATACATATTGATACTATATTTGTGGACTATGTAATACATGTTTAATCCTATTGATTTCCCAAGCTCTGAAACATTCTTGTCCAGCTGCAGGTTGACACCCTTTGTTGTCAACTTGGTAACCCACGGGTCATCCAGAGGACAACAATGGATTGGTTTAAGGAAATTCTACAAAGTTTTCTTTAATTGTTCCCTTAATCCAATCCACTGAAAATTGTGAAAGAAAATAAAGAAACAAGTCCAACAGCTCAGTTTATAGAAAAATGACCTGCGTTTGAAACCAGCAAGCTCAAGTATCAGTGAATCCCCAAAGCTCTGCAATGGGTTTATCAACTTTGCAGGCTCATCGGAATTGGGTATCAACCCTCTAAGATACGGAAATTCTGCATAGATCAAACTGATCAAACCATGAATGTCCATCAAAAAATGTCCCACAAATTTGGTTCATTGACTAGATTTACTGGCAATTTACATGGAGAAAGTTCTATATGTATGATATCTGGGTAATCTGGGTAAATTATCATATTTCACTAACCTGAATTGTTCGGCCATGAATGGGGATGATTCCCCTTATGAAAACCCATGATTTCCAGGTTTCGGTCGTCCCATCCCATCCTGGCCAGGCCCGCTTCCGCCGGACAACCTGCGTGGGAAAGAAAGCACCATTTCTGGAAGACATCATGCCTGTGTGTATAAATTATGTAATGTATATTATAAATATAATATTGTATATACTATATACTTAAAATAAAAAAAAAAAATATATATACTGCGTATGATTTTATATGTGTGTGTGAGTTTGATGATTTCATCATGTGTACCTTTTCATGTGTACCTCATTCTACGTTGCGGCTTTGGGTGTGTCTCGGTTTGAGTCGGAGCATTGGGAGGCATAAAAGCAAGTAGAAACATACAACGTTCATCTGTAGTAAAGCAAACCGAGGCCTATACATGGGCACAAACGGGCAAAAAAACTCAAAAGCATGTACAAAATTTGCAACCAGCATTTCACTCCGTGCCATTATCAACCATGAAACGTAATTCTGAGCATCAAGCAAACTCTTACTGGGTAAGATGATCTTCGCAAATGTCGTGTAAACTGTTTGAATTGAACTTCTAAATTGATCTGAATTGCAGGTCCAACTTCCCTCCGGCTCCATTTTCCTTCAGAAGTTCACCAATATTTTAATCATTCATAGCGGAAGCAAGTTAGGGATGTTTGGGAGTTCAGAAACGCCCAAGAAGTGAAGACCATCATTCAAGTGTCAGCTAAAGAAGACAACTGTTTGGCATCCAAAACATGTTTCCAAACTACAGCACCAACCCCATACCGTTCTATAAAATAACAGTTGGAAAAAAAAACAACACATTACAAAATTCACAGGCTCCAGTCGGGACACTGGTCTTAAAAAAAAACTGAAAGACCACATCTAGTTGAATATCAACACCCTCCAAGTGACGCTTTTGTTCGACTTATGCCTAAAAAAAATTGTCCCAAATGGATCAAATGGTTGGGTTTGCCCATGGCTCCACGATGTCCACGGCCCTTTTTTGGCGAATCGCTTCTCGGTTTCTGGTCACCGCCCCCTGCTCCGGCTCCGTCGCCCACCGTGGCCACCGTGGCCCTGGTGGCCCCCGCCGTCCCGGCGGTCCGGCGCGTAGCCGCGGCGCTTGGCCGCGGTGACGCGCATGAACTGCCGCGCCACCTCCCCGGGGTCGTCTGCCTTGGCAAAGTCCCAGTTCTTCCAGCACTTCCTGCAGCACGTGGGATGACATAGGAGGAATAAATATATGAAACAGTGAAGCATCCATATGAAATATCTGGAAAGCAAAATATGGTGAAATCATGTGAAATCCGACATCTTAAACTACCTTAAGCTTAGGTAAGATGGGTGTTAGGGTCAGTGGAGTAATGATGAGGCCATGAAGCCATAAACAATTGACATGGGCAGAAGCGAACAAACGGAGAATCCAAGTATGTAGCCTACAAACGTAATACCGTGAGGGTATAATTCAAAAGTGGAGGATGGGACAGTACTGCAATATCGATGCCCCATCTATTTGGTGTACCTATGGGTAAAACATAGCGGAGATAACTTTAAATGGGGCACAGCATCTTCATTGCACGCCGTCTTCGATCCATTTTGTGGGGAAGAAACCCGACCCAACATTTTTTTGAAATCTGTTTGACGATAGATTGATGGAAGAACGAATTAGGAAGTATTGCGCTGATGCTGGTGGAGCAACATGCTCGTATGGTATGGTACAATGCAAATGCAATGTATAAATATCTTACTGCACATACAGTACAACATTTTTTAGGAATAACATTGCAAACACCCCTTTTGTTGGACAGGGAGTAACCAGCAGGAAAGCATCCCAGTTGTGTTCACAACGCGGCTGCAACGCCAAGCGGCTCAAAGCCGGTCCCCGGTGTCGAGTCATCCAGTGGCTTGGGATCTTTGGATTTTCGGCTCGGCCGATCCATCCGGTCCATCCGGTCGAGCCGTTCGGGGCAGCGATCCATGGCGCTTTGCGCCGCGTGCGCCTTGCTTTGCTCCTGGGGCGTGGTTTCAACCAGCGTCACAATGTGGTAAACCCAAGAATTCACCAATCCTATCACCAGAAATGGATGCCATAAGATGCCATAAGCCCTCCATAAATGAAGGTTTATGACCGAGTTGGGTTTACCACATTAGAAGCAAAACCATCCAATCATGTCCAGGTAAAAAACATCAGTGATGCATGGACAACCTGCCGTGCTGTGAAATGATACGAAATGATATGAATTTTGTCCGTGATACAGACCCTCATTACAAGTACCACACTACTAATACTTATATCCAAGGTTTCCCATATCGTTATATCATCCATGATTTTCAAAAAAAATGAAGCAGAGTTGTGGCCTGTCCTCCTTATCCTCCTTCTCGAAGTCGTCGGCTGAAAGCGCAAAGACTCCACCGAGATTCTTCTTGCGTTCCTAAGGAGAAAAAACACAACCTGTCAAGTTCGGTCAGCGAGTCTTGCCCTACCTCCTTTTTGGGGTATATAACATCATTCTTGTCGGATTTGTATGCCATAGCCACTAATAAGATGAACGCATCTTGAATTTGATTCTTTCAAATAATAACTTGCGGCAACCAATTGCCCATTTGATCCTGTTTCTGATGGTTGAACGGACCCCAATTGTTTGGTGAAAACCTAACGACGTACCCATCATTTGTGTCAAACCTTGGCCGATAAAACCTTCCCTTGCAGATCGATCAACGTACCCACAGACTTACTGTCTGCCGCATGAAAAATCCTTCTCTGGATGATTTACCTACGTATGGTGTACCTATACACATGTGTAGCTTCCAAAAGGGTATTAGGTTACTAGCAAAATGCAATTTTTATCAATTTTGTCAAGCAAGGGAGTAACAGTGAAAATGCCGTGGGTTGGATTGACCAACCAACGCCAAGCGACTCAAGCATTTAACACCAAAATGACACTTGCTGATACTGTTTCAATTTTGCAATGTTCTTGGCCAATTTACATCACCCTGCATTGGTACGAAGGAGGCTGTGCAGGAACTCCAGCATCCATCAAATTCTGACGGCGCTTCTGCTCATCTTCACAGCCTTGACAAAGGGCTTGTGATTGTAGCCAACCTCATCACCGTAGTGCTGGTGCTACTTCTCAATGAAGCTGGAAAGGCAGTCTGACGTAATTTGGCGAAAGTGGATGAAATTGGCCAGTGCGAAGCATCTCTCCCAAAATAGGCTGCTCCAAAATCCAGCTGTGAACTATCATGTCCATTGGACATTTTGATATGATGCTTCCAACCCATGCTTCCAAGCCACCGGTTGAGCGGGGTCGGCCATGACCATGGCTAATGTTCACCCCGGAATGTGTACATCCACAGCTTTTTTTTGGGAGATTCTTAAGGGTTCCCACAATAATGTTAGTAAAGCCGAAATAACCAACCCATAGTTTGATTTATAGCACCCTTTTATGGAAAAAAATGCGGATGGCTTACTATTGCATTTCTACCATTTTGATATGTCTCTTCATCAATCGTTGAAATACTAGTTAAACCACTATATAGTCAAAGTGGGTATTGCTAACCACAATTAAACAAACCATTCTTAATATAATAAAGACACAAGCCAAGCATAGTTAACTATTATTTGATCATATCTGGTTCATAAACGAGTAGTGGATATTATTATATATAACCACTATTAGCCACTATTAATCATATGATTGTTATGGTTACCTAATTGATTGCCATAACTAACCACTATATATATATAGTAATCTTTAGTAATAGTGGTAATAATATGCTTAGTTAAGACTATTATGTTAACATAGTATAAACGTTACCATTAATATTAGTGATTAACCATCGTTAATCACAAATAATCCTTAAGAAAAAACAACTATTCTTGATGGCCACTATTATCTAACCACTATAAAAACCGCTGTTATTCAATCACTTTTACTCACATTGCCACCAAAATCCCATGATCTCCCATCATTTTCCGTATTTAGTTGCCATTTTCAATAGCTACGTCAACCCAAAAGGCAAAGCGTTGTCATTCAACCAGTAGCCATATGATTTTCTCAAAAGCCAAGCTTCATTTTCCAACTTCCTTCGCTTTTCCTGTGCTTCCTTCAAGAGCTGCAGCTGCCTTCGCTCTTCCTCGATGCGCCGGGCTTCTCGTTCCTGGCCCGCTGTGCGACGATCAACGAGGAATTTACAATCCTACCACGCAAAAAAAAGGGTTTCAAACTTATTTAAGCCACACAAATAAGTGGAGCACGTGGTCTTTAATTACAATAGTTTGACATGTGTTTTTTCTAATTTCTTAAATTTTCATCTGCAAACATAGCAACAAACTTATATAAAATGATGATTTTGCACATACAAAAAGATGTGTGCTTTACCCATATAAAATTCGTTTGTATTCCCATCCGTTGGAGTTTAACAACATGCAAATTCAGCCAACTAAAATGCTTCGTTCTTTAAACTCGGGCCGGGACTGAAGCTAAGCCAAATCGAAATTTCACGGACCAAAATCCAAGTTTATGCAATCAAAAAATGATCTGACCCAATCATGATCCAGAACAAAAGGTCATAAAAGGTCCATGTTTTGCTCTTTGATCCACAAACATCAACCAGCTGGGAGTTTAACTCATAAAAACCGGAATTTATATAACCAGCAAGAGTGGGCCATATAGATCCCGAATATATAATGGCTTATTTTGTTTTTCTTGGGCATGTGGTATGTACTATTCATTGTGAGTTTCGCATTACTGTTTGTGCCGATGAGTTTGAAGCCATCAATCCGCAGGTACAAGAATTGCCCTTTAAGGGAACCCCATGTCTGGAGTACAGTATCTATCAACATGCCCAAAAATTGCTTGAATCAATGGCCATGTAAGGGAATATCCCAGCAAAATATGGCCAGAAATATGGTACAGTACCTCCATTTTAGGATCCTGAAATTCCCATTGACAAGTGCATATTTTCGAGTATGGAGCATCTGGGGGTTTCCTCCAATCCAATAGGGATTCGCTAAAACCATATATTATTCACCGTTAAGATGAACTTGGAACCACATGAAATTCATCATACCATCTTCACACATCATATTGTGAGCTTAATGTCAAAAAAAATCAAATGTAACAAATTATAACAAATCTGACAAAAACTAATGAAATTAAAAATAAATATCCCAACCCACTCCTTTCATCCTGAAAAACATGCTGTTCAATTGGGATCATCCTAGGCAGTGTATTTCTGGTTAACTCGCTCCATTCCATGCTGATCGAAAAAAACAACCCCCAAAAAAGTGTGGTAAACCCAATGGCCCAGTAATCATCCCCAAAATCACAATTTTTATGGCTTCTAGAAACGTTTGCGGCATTGGCTTTACCACAGTAATCCCATGAATCCCATATGTTTACTGCACCCGCAACCGCAACCCCCTGCTGGTCGCCGCAACCTGAGCTGAAGCCGACATTTCCTCCCGTTGCGAATCCACCGAATGGGTGCCTGTCGAGAGACCAAGCGGGAGACCAGGGGTCCAGCTGTCGAGGAGTTCAGCGGTGCAGCTTGAAAAAGGTTGGATCCAAACACAGCCAGAAAGATAGGGACATGTGACATGTGATTGATATCTATACCCGAAAAAATTAGGATGAAACCGAAACATGGCGCTTCCACATGATTTTTTAGAGGAAAGGAAGCCAGGAAAAGCCAAACCAATTCATTGAGCTGGCTGGTCGTTGCACCTCAAGATGAACCCACAGTGACATCGCACGGCGTAGAGAATTGTAAAGATACAGGTGTGAATTGAATATCATACAACAATACAAAGAAAGGACCGTACGATGGACCATAAACAACAACAACAACAACATGCAACTTTTGGAACCCTTAAAGAGCGCCAATGGAGCACTATTTACAACCAGTCAGCTCCGGTGGTGCTGAGGGAGGCCAGCACTTCTCAACTAGGCTGGTTGGTGGTCCCAACATACGCACACAAATATATATATATATTTACTTATATAATATTATAGTCATTATAGTCGTAATGAAGCATCCCATGTCTATGACTGACAGTGAAAGATAGTGAAAGAACATATCTGAAACCACTAATCAACTACTGACCTACTGGCAATGACTTGTGCAGGGTCTTGTATCCTATTAATTTGACAAGAAAAAACACATGGAACTGCTGGAAAACGTCTAGACATGGCCCACATATGCCCACATTACCCATGGAGCCGGAATACTTACCAACACCTCCCCCAGTCTCAGATGAAGAAACCCTGACTATCAAGGGGGGTTCCCCGAACATAATGATAATTAATAATTACATTCCTTTACTAGTAAAATTGCCACCCGCCCCTCTATCAGTAAACTGGTGGTTGATAGTGGTCTATTCGTCCTGGGTTTTTTCCATTGCCCGAATGTGGCGGAACATGCCATCCGTGGAACAACACCTTGCAGCCTTGCAGCTAAGCTGCGTTCAGGAGCTTCGTGGCTAATGGCTGGTAGCTCCACATGTCTTCGCTCAGGACTCTCGGAACAGGATGCATGAGAAGGATCCACATCCTGTTCCGTTGCGTGGCCTTTTTGGGGCCACGATTTAACATACGAAACAGAATGGACGATAGGATCAGCGGAATGATTCCCCCAGTCGTTTTTTGGGTTGACCAACAGGAAAAGAAACAATCATCTTCAGCAAATCCAGCCGCGTCCTTTCGAAAGTGACTTCTGGTCCGGGAACGCGACTTGGAACTGGCGTGAGAAGCTTCGGGAGAGGTTTTCCTGCGCTTCTTTTCTTTTTTTTCCTTCAGGGTTGTTCCCAACACACCAGCCCCATTGGGGTTTTCCAATGGCTAAGAGGTGAGATGGTCAAATTGTCAAACCTTGTGGCTATCATTCACCATCATTCACATGGAGGTTAAGGATTTAGGCCTTACCACGATAGCTACCCCGCCCAAAATGTGGCCCATCCTTCTTTGCCACCTTTGATTTTGAAACGGGCTTCGGATCCGGCTTCTCCTTAGCTGCTCGTAAGCTTTGCCGGGATGAACGCTCTAAGATATATCTAAACGGGAAAACCTAGATTCTAGATATGATATGATATGATATGAAATGATATGATATAATATGATATGATTAATTATATATGATTATGTCATATGATGTCGTATTAAATTATGTTGAGTATTGTCTCACATTCTAGCTTGTGGCTCTGTTGAAACACACAACTGGGCTGAAAGCCTTCCAGACTTTCCTTATTTCCATGCCATGGCTGCCTGTCACCGCCCTGAAAAAAACATCGCTCACTAACCTTCCAACAACATCCATGAAGCAACGGACCAACGTTCTGGATTATTCTTAGCAATACGGTAAGCCCTTTGAAGCAGCATTGAAAAGAGCTGATGTTTCCAATGGACGTATCAGGTTTTCTATGCCATATGATGCCATGGTTTCAGCAACCAAGTGGCCGCTTTCGCCTTGGACTTGGGCTTTCTCCTGGACACCGTTGGGAAGAATTGCCATGAATCCCCATGAATCGTCAATCAGTGATGGCTTCTAAGAAACATTCATGGGATATAAAGTTTAGACCCGACCCCAACCACCCGACCCATCACCAACCGATTGTGTGTCATATACCGAGAAACATGGAGAAACTATGTGATGTCTGATCATATCAATTGAAAATAAGGTGCCTGGGCGCTCCAATGTTCATGAGTGATTGTCATATTTCATACTGCCCCGTTCAAATGGCCATACATTTGGGGGGACACACCACACGTTTGGGACAAATCCATCGCATATTGTTGCTTAGTTTCATCTCCTATATCATTTCCTTCTGCATTCCCGTCCCATTAAAGCATGTTTCCTTTCACAAACAGCAAAACAATCACAACAATTACCACCTTATACATCCTTATACCTCCAATTGATTATTTAATTGTGTCATTTATATCACATTATATCCCATTGCACCCTCCAATAAAATCCAAAAAACATATGGCTTTCATACTGTCCTTCGAACTTTTCACCCTTAACTCCCTCCATTTCTGAAGGACATGGGAAGCCTCCGAAACCTCCGTCCTCACCACCTCAGCTGCCAGCATCGCCTCCCTTCCCACGTTGGGGATCAAATGTGGCCCCTGGATGTGGTGCGTCATTCCTCCCGAGCGCGCTCCCTGCAAGCCCGGCATGGCGACAACAGAGCTGGCGCTCAAACTACGGCGAAACTATGGCGGCTTTTTTCAAGTGAAAACCTGGAGATTTTAGGATGTTGCACACCTGTGGAATCCCTTAAGTTGTTGTGGTAGTTGGCGATTTTGTTCTACTGCCAGTGATTGCTGTACCCATGGTTTATCAGGCAACACTTTCAGGGTTAGACATTTGAGATTTGAAAAACAGTTTCCCGGCTGGGAAAAGGACGGTGAAATTGAAACTGACTTCTGTGAGCATGTGACCTGTGACGTTTGCCAGAAGCCTTGGGGATTATGATCTTTTGTGATACATCCTTGATATTAGACTAGACTTCTTTGGTGCTGTTGTTCATGATTATCATGGTAGGAAAGGATCTGGTAGCGATAGCAGATCGTCTATGCCATGGCACTGCCAGTGTTCTTGTCAAAGATGGGTTGGTCAGTGCCTGTTCAACAAATCATAGATTTGGGATGGGGATTAGATTGGGCATACGCATCCCCAATGATTCCTGAAAGAACATGTGCTTGAGGAACGTTTTTCCGGTGCTTAGTTTTTTTCTGTTTGAACCACATATCCAACAGTATCATGAAACGCACCATCTTGGTTAGCTGACTGACTGCTGATATCTGCTGGGGGCCTATCACACGTAGCATGAGAATTTCATCATCCCGTACACCCCTGGTAAACCAAAGACGGCAACGAGGGATGGGCGTCTGAGAGACCCAAAAGTAAGCTGACCCAGCCGCAGATATGTGCCAAAATTGTCTGGCAATTGATCGATAATTGTCCTATCCGTAAATGTTTGAAGGCATTTCATCATTGGAGTAGCACCACTGATGGAAAGGTATGGCTATGACCAAGGATAAAAACGTACAACTAACTAGGGCAATTGATGTGGCAAACACAATGAATTCTTCATGATAAACATGCTCAATTTCACCAGAAATGGGTGGACCCAAAAAAACATCCCAATTGAAGGATATTGAAGGTATATTATTTGGTTAACTTAGTTAACTTAAATTACCATCGAACATCCAATATAAAAGCAATATCCGGACATCTGAGGACTGTTTTCTTGGATCCTCACACCTTTTCTCGGCAAAGAGTCATGACGGGGGTCGAGTCTCTGGTAAGGAAGTTCGCATCCAACATCCATGAGAAAAAACACCATGCATCACAGTCCGAAACAACGGAGTTGCCCTCTGGCAATGAAAAATCGCTAGCCGGGAGATCCCCTATAAATGACGGTGTTTAATGGGAAAATCATGCATAAATGGGTGAATTTCCATTGCCATGGTTTGATTGCAGGATGGTAATCTGGTGGGTGCTTTCAGCTATGGATCAAAGCACTGACATCACTGACATCCTGTGAACATCAACATGGCAGGCTAACGGACGTTTATTCTCCATTCCGGTGGTCCGGTATTGAACCATACCTTATGTCAACCATTATCAACCTATAATTCTATTTGGGATCATGACACGACTGGGTCATCCACTGATAGGAGCATAGGCTCAACCTTTTTTGAGACCCATATGTCGGACACAATCTTCTGCTGCCGCAGCAACTGTCGCGCTTGGCAGCTGTCAATCATCCGCTGTCTGCAGGTGCCTGGCGCCGATTGGCCAACTCAGTCAACTTGACACCCTGAAATTCCCAAGTTGAAATTGCCCAAAATGTTGTTTTTTTACCATAGTTATGTAAACGTTTACCAGAGGGTATGGATTTGTTCAACACACATGGAGATTTCAATGTGAATTCCCCTCTATATAATTACTACTGTACTGTATATAGTGTCATCAAACAAGGCTGGGACATCCATGGAAAGCGCACCTCGACCTCCGCAAGCTCTTCCACCTCAAGGGATGAAGCTGCCAGCTGCGATATGATGTCGGAGAATTGTCCCATTCAATGGATTGGTTTAAGGGAAAATCGAAACCGGAAACCATCGATTTTCTCATTAAAGATGAGGTTTTCACATGTCCTATTGTACTTAGACTTGTTCTTCGATTGTGATTCAAGAGTGTTGAAGTACCAGCTAATGGTGATTTCGTAGCATCACCCTCTCTAAACATAGCGGCTATGGGAGATGAAGATAACAATTGTTTATAGAAGAGTTCAATCATCGAAGTAAAGAGCATTTTGCAGAGCTACATCGAAATGCTAGATAGTATGAACCAGCGATAGTATCCTCATAGTTTGTGATGTTGTTTTGTCATATCCTCATCTCTATGGAGGTTCCTTAAGAATGGGGAAGGCCGAAACCGGGGTTGTGTCAACTTTCAACCAACAAACATCGAACGTTTTAGTTTTGGATTTGGGTCCCCCATCTTAAGAACCCCGCACATCTTAATTCAATCAAAATTTGGAGCATACATTTCAAAAAAAAAATATGAATGGCGAAATGAGTGCCATCTATGGAAGATACGGACCGGCAAACAATCTCTTTGGCGGTTTCCAAACAAATATGATCCCACGAAAGAGAGAGAGAGAGAGAGAGAGCAAAGTGAGAGATTTTGGGGAATACTATCCATACACACCATTTAACAAGCCAATTTGATTTATACATATTACATGATTAGTATCATTTACCACGATTTACTATATATGTATAATTATATATCCATTTAAATAGTTTTTGTTATATATATAATCCTCGATTTATAATGATAAATGATGAATATCCAATGTGGCTCAGCTCCCAATAAGATGGCCGTAACTTGCCGTAATAATGTGTGTACCCACACGCCTGTCGCGACATACGTAATGTTAGTAAAACAATAAATGATCTCCAGTCGACTGGGTGGTTTCTGACATTGTGTTCCCACATTAATGATATTAGTGAATAATATAGAGTAGTGATTAATATCATCTCATTGATAGTAATTAGTGATTAATATATATATATATATATTAATATCTCACAACTGTACATATTCTAAAAATAGAACTCATTTTGGGATTGAACCCCCTAGCCGAGTACTACTCATCCACACCTCATCCACCACGGCCTCGGGCATTGGTGCATCCTGGCCAACGCCGAGAATCCGATGCTTGAGACACACTATTGATGGTTGGGTTTATTGATATTGAATGATATTAGTTTATACCCTCTGGTAATTTTTAACATCGCTATGGAAAATCACAAGTTTTAACGGGTAAATCCACTATCAATTGCCATTTTCCATAGCTATGTTAGTTTATCAGAGGGTATATGTCAGAAAGAATTTGCGAATGTGGAAAAACGGATGACCCGCTTCTTTTTTTTCACAACAAACAATGAACAAATCTGATATTAAACCGAGGTATGTTGTGAATGGAAATGATGAATATTTCAGCTTTACTTTTGACAACCTAGCATGGAGAAACATGAGGACTTGAATCCAGTGCGCGTAGACAATAAAAGTTTATACTTTATAGAGTCCAGAGTCTATGCATTTTACCAATGGGTCTCAACCAATCACACTGCAGATTGAACCCAAACAATGGTTCAACAAAGTTGAACCATAGCCTCCACGGCATGTCAACCCCTCACCATCAGTCTCTGTGCAGCGTGCTGCGTGCAAGTCACAGTGGAAAATCTCGTCGGAAGCAGCCATTGGATAGGCCAGGTTTCTTTCCCAAACGAAATGGATACGCCCTGTCAATCAGAATGTTACTGTATATGGCTTTGAACCGATGGATATGTTTCTGAAGAAACACACATGATTTGTTGATATTTGTCGTTATCTACTGTATTGAGATGTATTGAGGCTCTTCATTGCCACAAATATATCATTCATTCTCAATTCTCGATCATTATATACCAATCATCCAATCAGTTGTCATAGTATATCCTCAATAATTATATCCGCATGATATCCTCAATATATCCGCATGTTATCCTCAGAATGTGTATATATATATACAGAGTTTAACATAAAACTACAAATGTTGATCCCATTAAATGATTATTTGCAATATATGGATGTATGTTATTCAATATACAGTATGGGATCGTGTTTTCCATCACAATTAACCACTATTAACTTATTAACTAATATTATTACAATCCTTGGAACATCCCCAATATAATCATTAGTCTTCAGTAAATGAACCAATTTAATGGACCAATGGATGTCTGACAGACCTCCAGGGTCGACCTAGTAAAAGCCTAGACAGGCATCTCCCGTTTTTTTTTGCCAACAAAAATGCTGAAATCAAAAATATAATTAGAGTCCAGCAACTCATGGCATAGACCTAGCATGTCAGGCAGCAAAGATGGAAGTTTCCTAAAATGGTGGTGCCCCCAAATCATCCAAGTCATTTTATAGACCACGACATAGTATTGAACCCCACTTTAAGAACCCCCCTTGAAGATCTGTCGCGAATATCCCAGTAAATATCCCTATGACTAACTGACTAACCATTATTGATGACCACTAACCAGTATTAACCACTATTAATCACCATAAGCCATCAATAAGATAGCACAACATCGCAAAAGTGGCACCGCGCTGCCTGCTCTTCGGCCGCATCTGCTCTGAAGCGTTTTTCGCCCTCGGGCGGTTCCTGCATCAGCTGGGTGGTGCCCTTTTAAAAAGGCAGCCCCAAAATGGCTCGGCTTAACCATGAACAATGGGATTCAACCATGAACATGTGGATTTACCCAATGAAATGTCTGTTGCTTTAGGAACATGTTGTTGCTTTAATAACTTTATACCATGAAGCCTAATTTTGCTAGTGAAATATACCACGGCCTCAGGTAAAAAAGAACGGATATCACCAACCAAAAATTGTTATGATGAAATGTGAATAAACCGTTGTAGCAAACATGCACCAGGTGGTGTTACAACCTTTTTTTTTCTCATCCTGGTCCTGATGCCGGATGATCTTCCCAAGAGAGGATCCCAGTCAAAAGTGCGACAAAGGAAGTCACCAACTTGAAAACCACGTGTGTATATATATGTATATATATATAATAATTATATATATATATATATATATTATAGATATGTATGGCATGAGTGGCCATTATCCCACCAGTTTTCAAAAATCACCCGGTGGAAGCATCTCCTGCGGTTTTTCGCTACGTTTCTCACAATGGCCCGTTGGGTATCTTGGCCCATACAAGGTGGTCCCCCAGTTCCTTCGTTAGCCAAGTTGGTTTAGAACAAGGTTCACTAGGACTTACGGTAGAAACATCTATGGTTGGACAGGCCTCTAAACAAACTAAAATAGCTGGATGGCAGCAACTTGTAGCAATTCATCCCTGCAACTGCATCATCTCCGACATACTATGAATTTGGCTACCCTCTGGTAAACTAACATAGCTATGGAAAATCACCATTTTTAATGGGTAAATCCACTATAAATGGCCATTTTCAATAGCTATGTTAAATTACCAGAGGGTATCTGATGAATCATCAGGTTATAACCCAGCATTAATCAACTTTCAAGGGCAGCGCAGTTCTGATCACCCGTGGCACCTCCTCTCTCTTTCTCTTGGCAGCGTCAAGCTGCTCCTGGAATTTTCATGAATTTTCAAGTGGTAAAACTTGGTTAAAACAAAAAACAACATTCAAAAACAGTGGTTTCGATATGTTTTGATTCAATTCCCAGGACTTCAACATGTTATGACCCTGTGGCAATTAAACATGGCTGGGAAATCCCTTGTAAATGCATGCTTTACGGGAACTGCATTTATAAATACGTTGGATTTTCCATTGCTATGATTGATCACCGGAGGGTATAGTATACGTAGTGCCCTCCCAAAAAAGAAAAAACATGGTAAAATCGAATGGAATTCTGTCAAAATGGTGACCCGGGGTTGCTTTTGGTATTTAGACACAATGTGGCGAACCCAATGCCATAAATTGGGGATGGCTTCTATGCCCGATTTCTGGCAAAATTGGAGATTGACATTTTGGGGTTCATCACTGGTTCATCACAGTACTCCAAACGCACGCACGTCCAACAATCACAAAACAAACATCCACAAACGCCTCCAAACACATTTCAAATAGCAAACAAGTCCTACGGGTAATCTGACCAAACCTTGTCCTGTGTGATACCATGTGCATCCCCCCGAATCTGCTGGAGCGAACATCATCCGTCCTCGTTTTGTTTGCTCTTGTCAATCGGCAAGTCTTCGTTTTCCTGACACAAGATGCTTAACTTCAGAAAAATTGGGTGCAGCATGTTGCATCAAATGGATTCAACTGCTTCAAAATAATATATTTGGCGACCCCAAAAACGTCAACTATAACAGTCATTGGATGCATCACCAAAGAGATCTTCCCACTTTGTTGCACATGGAAAACCATCTCAAATAGCATCCGGATTGTCTTGTTACCACTAAACACCCGGATTAGCTAAACTCTGCCCAGGGTCTGCCAATTCCGCCAATACCAAAATAATTACAACATGATCACCAGCATTTTCCCAACGAAATCAGTGTTCATGAATTTAGATATATGCGTCACTGTTTTTAAAACAACCACATGAAGGAATCTTATACTATTTGAAATTGTCAAAAAAACATCTGGTTGGTGTTGGCAAGAACCATCTTGAAAAATATGAGCTCGTCAATGGGAAGGATGACATCCCTACAATATGAAATGGAACATAAAAGCCGTCCGTGTTCCAAACCACCAAGCAGTGATTATAATAGTGATTATAATAGTGGTTGATAGTGACTAATACCTGATTAATACCTGATTAATGTGGGTAACACAAAAATAAATCACCATTTTTAATGCGCTATATAAAAACCATTCAACAAATCATGTAAAACAGCTTAAAATCATTTAAAATCCGTGAAACTTCAAGACATTTCCGACCTCCGCGTCGCCGTCGGTGAAAAGAACGTCGACGGCCTCCTCATCTTCGGCATCGCCTGCCGTCGTTTCGGAAAGACGTCGAACAGTTCCTGGGCATCCCATCTAATAGTAAGTAAACATAGAGTAACCCATTAATGTGACTGAGGTAGACCTGTATATTTTTCGGTAAATACATTTACATATACGCATTTAAAAATATACGAACAGGTAGTTTAGACCCCGCCGGGCCATTTAAACATACGGAATCCAATTCCTTTCAACATACGGTAACTACATTTAAATATACGAACTTGTATTTTATACTACCTCCTGGGCCTCGCTGTCCCGCCCTCCACATATTTAAATGTCGTTACCGTACATCAATTTAGGATCTCTGGGTTATATTGCACCAAAAGAATAGGGATAATGGCGATTTCACCCGAGGAAATTTACCAACCTTAAGTGTTTCGAAAAACATGAGTCGTCACGATTCGTTATTGTAGGACATGGTGTTTTTCTATTTTTTTGGAGTTGCCATCAACTTTTACATTTTTAATAGTTTTACCTCTCGTAAACATGCAACAAAACTATTGAACATCGCCATAGAAATAGTTGATTTACCCTTGAACAATGGTGATTTTCAATAGCTATGTTAAATGACCAAAGGGTGTCTGCTACTGAAACAACTCACCATCAGTGGCCTTCTGCATCTGCGTCTGCTGCCTTGCTCGACTTGCTCGTGGGGGGGGAACACCCGATTCAGCACGGTTTCATCCAATTGTGTCAGGTCGAACATGGATTTTAAAGGAACAAAAACGGCAGGATTGAATCATTGAAACCCCGTGATATGTTTTGAAAACTGACATTGGGAGGGTACAGCCTAAACCATCCAAAAACTACATCTTCATGCGGCAAACTCCTGTTTCCCCTAAACTGGCCACATCCAGATCCAAATGAGCAATTCTGCCAGCAGTTGTTCATCCTCATGACTAACAAATCGTTATTCGTTGGTGGCACCAAATACTACCAACCGGCTTGAACACCCTGTAGGACAGCAATAAAAATATGATTTCTTGATAGCGGTGTTTTCTTGCAAGTTGCATCTGGGTACAAAGAAATAATGAACTTCAAAGTGGGAGGGTGATGATCCCTCGCTTACTTTCTAACCATCATCTATGGTGAGGTGGTAGAGAGGCTACTATCATGTGCCCATAAGAACATTAATATATTGTATACCCAATATGATGTCTGTTGTTGGTATGAAAATCCCACAACCCATGTCCGGTTGTTGAATCCATATGTTGATGGCTTAAATCAAAATGTTCCTGTTTTTGTGTTGAATAACCTTGCGCTTCCGCCATGTGTTTGTTGTTAAATCTTCCGGGTCTCCTCAACATTGTTTATGACAATAAATCTCATGATATACGCACACTGTTTGTTGCTCACATCCCACTGTTTCAGGAAAACGTGTAAATTTTGGCCGGTAAATGGCCATGGTTAGCCGCCCTTTTTGCTGATTATTCCGCAGCTTCGGCTTGGTTAATCCCCGATTCACCCACCATTTTTGCTGATTAACCCACCATTTTGTCTAGTTAACCCACCATTTTTGCCACCTTTTTTTTCCGCTTAACCCACCATGGTTACCGATTTCCAGCCATTTTTTCTCATCAACCAGCGCTAGCCATCCACCCGCGACCTCGTCCTCACCTTCTTCTGCGGCCTGTGCCAGCTTAGCCTGGGAATCGTAGAAAGTGGATGGGAACCATCAGGAACAAATCATCTCTGCACATTGGAAAATTGACATGTATGTATCTATATATTTATCTACGTATCTACGTCTGTATGTATGTATGTATGTATGTATGGATGTATGGATGTATGGATGTATGGATGTATGGATGTATGTATGGATGTATGGATGTATGGATGTATGGATGTATGGATGTATGGATGTATGGATGTATGGATGTATGGATGTATGGATGTATG
>Ga0126342_10005381_pt1 | contig 22301 bp, 24 predicted proteins | sample Cyp1metagenome_FD_92528 | JGI IMG/M metagenome (GOLD analysis project Ga0126342, IMG submission 92528) | Coral microbial communities from Lord Howe Island, Old Settlement Bay, Australia - Cyphastrea 1 metagenome | ecosystem: Host-associated > Invertebrates > Cnidaria > Coral ...
CCCATGTCATGTGTAAAATAAAAACCCATAGCAAAATCGATACATAAATCCCATGTCATGTGCCAAAAAACATTGGCTAAATCGGCCGCAAAGTCCCGTGTCATCTGCGCCTAGTATACATACCTACCTTCATACATAAATGTGCACATGCATTCATACATACATAGATACCTACCTAGATACATACACCAATACCTACCTACAGCATGCATGCACAGCTTCGTACATACCTGCCTACCCACATACAAACATAAACACATATGCATTCCTACTTACATACATCCATCCATGCATGCATGCATACATGCATACATCCATACACACATACACACATACATACACATACATACACACACACATACACACACATACACATACACATACACACACATACACACACATACACACATACACACATATACACACACACATACACACACACACACATACACACACATATACACACATATACATACGTATACATACATACACATACATACGCATACATCCATCCATCCACCCATCCATCCATACATCCATGTGGTTCCACGTGATACCTAAGACTCAAGAAACCATGGCTACCTCGGCTTGTCTTGGCCAGGTGAGCAGCGGCTGTCGGACGCCAACTTCCAGGAGATCGAGAAGTCGGTGCAGCAGCTGCGGCAGAGTCCCTTGGAGAACGATGGCAACGTGGGGATTTTTGGGGCGGTTGGTTCAACATGATTTAACTGCAAAAATATGTGAAGCATGAGAATTTAAGCAAAGATGATGCTTGTTACAGTAGTATGATTTATTGGGATTCAAGAGGCAACTGTTGGAATTTAACAGTCAAACATGATAATGACAACCATGCAAAAGCGACATAAATGATTAACGCGATTTGATATAAGTTTAACCATCAAAAGTGATGAAACGTAGGGATTGGCATGATTTTAAAGTGACACATTTGGATTCAGTCAAGTTGATTCATCTACATCACCCAAGCAAATGGGGGTTCGTTGGTTTGGTTGAAGAGAGCATCTACAGTTGAAATGATTTTTTCCTATCAAATATGATCAAATAATTACAGGGTTGTTCACCGATCCAGTGTCAAAAATGTGATTGGGTAATGTACTTGTGATGAATAGTTAAATACATTATGGCATGTCATGGCCATATGACACTTATTTATTGGCATTGGATTTACCATGAGGGAGAAATATATATATAAACAGATAGGTAGGTATCTGCGTATTTTTTTTAATGCATATATATATATACACACCAGCAATCCTGACTTTGTTTATTTTGTGGTTTAAGAGTGATATAAGGTTTTGTTATATTATAAATATATTTAGTATGTATTTATTGATTTGTTTGTTTAATAATATAATATACATGACATGGGATCCGATTTTTGGTCTGCACTGTTGTGAGATACATATGTCATATTTATATATATATATATATGTGTGTGTGTCTATATGTTCTTATTTGGATGGGTTAAATGTGGTTAAATCAGATTCACATGGCAACGATTAAGTTGTGCCTACAGGTACCTGGATACCAGCCTGAGCCAACTATTGAAGACATAACAACTATTGAAGACATAACATGATGCAACCATCATCCAAAGTGTGGAATTCGTGATGCCGTTTCAAACCAGGGAGTTCACCTTTTTCAAAGCGAGGACGACGTGGATATTCTTCGCATTGGGTTAAGCCAATTTGGAGATGTCCAGAAGGAAATCCAAAGAATTTGATATTGGTTGTACCAGCCATTTCCAGGCCTCCATTCAAGCTACCCTCTACTGATAGGGTCATAGGAGTCATAGCAGGCATGTTTGCGAAACGGTTGATGTGTTAAACATATTTCTTTATGTCAAAATTGGTGAATTGACCGAATCAATAGTCTCATTTGCAAGCAAAAAAAAACCTAGCAATGGACAGCCTCCCCTTGTTATAGATGAGTTTGATCTTCCATTGCCATTTTTGTGTACCAAAGTGTTCAACATGCCATCATGGCTGCTATCCTCTGGAAAACCATCCAATGGACAATGGTTCATGAATATGTTGTTCATTGTTTTTCCATTTTTTGTGTCCAATATGTTCCTAATCTGTTCCATGAGAGAAAAGTCACAGAATTGGATGATGGGAATATTTACAGGAACCCCCTATATTTGATGGTAAAAACTAAAAACCATGGTTTCCTCTAGATTTTTCCTTAAAGCAATCCATTGAAAAAGGATATTTCCAAGTACCAAACCTTTGATCACTCGTTGCGCCATGGTCACCCAGGCAATGCGCCATTTGAGCGCATGGTGATTTCCAGCCTGTGGCCTCAGTGGTGGATGGAAAAGACATACGGGGTAGATATATATATATATTAATATATAAACATGCATATACATAATATACATATATATACATATATATATATATGTGTGGTTATATATGTAAACAATGATGAAAAAAATAAAAATAATTGGAAATAAAAGGAATTGGAAATAAACATTGTTGGATAAAAAAATGAATTTCAGCACTGGTGGTTGATTAATCGGGGGTAGGCCAAACGTTTTATTAATCAGAGGGGGCCACCTGTTTTTAAATTACCATTTTTTGGGGGGGCAGTGGTGGTTGATTAATCGGGGGGGATTATTAATCCTCACTTGACATTATATCTATCGATCGTCTATCGATCGATCGATCGATCGATCGATCTATCTATCTATCTATCTGTATGTACAGTATACCCCCGTATGTATATAATTATTGATATTTATATGTTTATTGCTCTTGTCATATTTTCAGTGTGCTGTTGCTGTTGCTGTTGCTGTTGCTGTTGTTGTTGTTGTTGTTGTTGTTGTGGTTGTGGTTGTTGTTGTTGTTGTCGTTGTCTCTATGCATATACGTGCCCACCCTGGAATACTTGCAGCGTTGCAGCTGGCTCGTTGATTCACAGGTTGGGTCCCGGTCATGACATAGTCGACATAGTCATCAAGGTAGCTGCTGGGTTATGACGGTTACAAAACTCCTTAAGCAGTACTAACTGCCTGTTGGTCACGAATGTGTATTGAAATTCAGGTACCCCGTGGACTTCTTCTTGACCTTTTGGTCATTTCACAATCCATTTTATGTCATACTCCCACTATTATTAGCTGCATTTGTTCCCATATGATTGGATTACAATTGACTTGGGCAATCAAGAATACCTTCTGGTGATTGGTTAACTATAGGGGTTATCATACCTTATTAATTGGTGAATTATCGTAGAACTATATGCTCTATATCTGCCTATCGGCCAACTAGTATATACATATCTACATATTTTTGCATGTTGCTATCTACATATGCAAGTAGTTTCCACTATTTTTTGGTATATTTTTGGTATAAACGGTGGTGATATGTTCATGTTTATCATGGCTCACCTGTTGCTTCACCTTTTTGGTGACCTCCCGGACTCCAGCTGCACCCCCGGAGTTCCCCGGAGTTCCCCGGAACGCTGGGAACACCACTGAGGAGAGGAGGCGCTGGAACTCTTCGCACAGAATCCGTTTAAGGTGGATTTGATCCAAAGAAAGGTGCAGATCCAATGGGATCCCCACTGGGGATGGGGAAATACCCGGCCTGGTAAACTAACAGTTTGCTATGGAAAGATCCACCATTTTTAATGGGAAAATCCACTACTTCTATGGCCATTTTCAATAGCTACGTTAAATTACCAGAGGGTATGGGAAATGTGAATGGAAAAGGAATGACTTGAATAGATGGTTTGGAGAACTTCGAAGAAAAAATCCGGGAAAATGATGGAAAATTGGATTGGAGAAAAATTGGAAAATTATTGAAAATTGAATCCGGAATGCTCAATATTTGATGTCAAAAGCAATGGTTTCCAGGCTGGGCAAGATTTTCCTTGACACCAATCCATTGAATGGAACATATAGAAACACATGGGGCAATGTTGAACATAATATGGAAACACATGGTCCCGAGTTTTAGCAATTGGTTCCTTGATCCAACAGACACTCCTCAATAAATAGGCGCAGGTCTCAATATATCATCAGATATCATGATCTACTTGGAGTCTTGGGGACAATCGGAAAAACAGGACGAGGAACCCCGGAACCCCATGTGTTGTTCCATGAAACATGGGTGTGTATATAGAAATTGTCCCATGTATATAGTACCCAATCAAGTGATTTTGGGGAGTGTGTGTCCAAAAAAATCTGGAAGTTGTGCCCAGCAAGATAAACTCCACTGCGAGTGATCCCCATTGTTGTTTAGTTTAGATCATTTTATACTATATCCCCATCTAAGATGATTTGAACATACCTCTGGAGCATACCCCAAGTCCCTCCAACACCCCAATAAAAAGAATCCTTTCATAAACCTTTCTGAAGTGGCAAGGGGTATGCTCTGTGCGGGGTCTCTTGTTTTATTTTTGGATTCTATGCCGCCTGTTGATTATAGATTTAGATTTAGTTGATAGAATTTCTAGTCCTGACTTTGGTTTATTTCTAGTCTAGATGTTGTCCGACCATTTATAACAATATCTATCAGTTTTATCAATCAAGGAAAAATCCCCATGTTTCTAAATATCACATTGTTTGCATCATATCAGTTAACTCAAGAAAAACCCATAAAACAATGCCAATGTTTCGAATGAAACCCGCATGTTTTCGGCTGCACCCCAGCATCCTGCCGCAGAACGTCCAGGTGGCCCCTGGCAGCATGACCACGGCCTATCGATGCGGCGATCTGGTCGACCTCTGTCGTGGGTGCAGGGCTCAGTTGACGCTTTGGGAACGAGAAATACCGAGAATCGTTGGAAGCGTTGGGGAACTCGTTGTGTTGATTCGGATGAAGTCTCGTTGTAGCTCCGACGTTTTTGGCCAACAAGTAGTGAGAAGGTAGGTCCCTGCTGCACTGGAAGAGTCCGTTGCATCATTTAGGCATCATGTTTTTTGCTGAGAGTTGCGTTTTGTAGGGGGTTCACATGATATATCCCGGATATCTCTATGTAAGCCTAAGCCACTGACCTCTCTGTGGTTGTATTGGGAAGATGTAGCTGGAAGCACCATTCTCCTCAGTTCACGGTTGGACCATTCTTGCGTGATGGCTATACCCTTTATATGCATTTGTATCCAATTCTTGTTGATGGTTATGCATTGGTGAGGCTGGTGAGGAAGTGTAAGCGCAGGTGCAAATATTTAGCGAGGGGCTTATTGTCATTGATTTCTTCAAGAAAATTCCCCAAGACAGAGTTGAGAACTCATCCCATTTGCTTTTTTGCTGCAAGCAGCACAACCCACAATGTTTTTTGTGTTTTTTTGTTTCACCTATTTGCAGCAGTGGTGCTTGAACACATGACTTGGTCATAAGCGACCAAACATGTCAGATGGCCTCATGTCATTTGCTAGCAAGGCCCAAAAATGGCGGCACACACACACAAAAAAAAAAAAACTTCGGATGGTCGACAACTCTCAAGTCATGTGCCTGCACATGTTTCGGGTCAAAACCATGCTCATGTCATTTGCTCAACGTATGGGGCAAAAAAACTCTAATTATTCCCATGTCATCTGACCATATCTGACCCTAATAATTTTATAGTACCAAATTTGATTGGTATAATTTATAGCCGAAGTTCACACCCATAGTTCTCGTAGAAGTTCCGTTCAATTCCCAACGTTGGCGTTTTTGCCGCCATTTATTTCTCATGCAACGTCGCCTCGCGTCGCTGGGTACCCAGCCGCACTGCAGGCCTCACTTGCCCTCGACGGCACGAGTAAAAGCCTTTAAGGCGGAGATGGGATGACTGGGTAAATGATGGGATTCAACTGATCAGTGGGATTTTCAGGATCCAATTGATGGAGGTACTAACTGTACCATAGGTTTGGCCATATTTTGTGATATTCCCTGAAATTTAGGTACCTCCAGTTTAGGTTCCTGAAATGACCATTGAACTTCAAATTTAACCAACTAAAATTGGGGTTGGGGAAATTGTAACCTAAGGTTGGGTGGGGTTGAATGGGATTTCATCATATTTTATCAATATGATGGTAATGCTATGTACTGGTGAGCAATCATTTGCATAACTCATAGCAACCTCACGCCGCGACGGTGAGACTTCCGCGTGGATGCAACGGGTGGGACATCCGTACGACCCTCCAGCGACCGTACCACAACAGATCACGACATTCTGTGTGTTTGGCATTGGTGATCCTTTCTATTCCTTCATGTAATATATTATAAGATATAAGAATGTAATATTATATATAGTTACATAAGACGATTATTGATTCACTAAGCCTTACTGTAATATGGATTGCTTCAGGTCTTTCACATCAGGCCTTGGCTTTCGACCCCCGGGCTCAGTGACTCAGTGCAGGTCACAAAGAATTCCTCGGCCTATTGGCTGGCGTCTGCGGACAATGATTCGTTGTGAACAACCCAGATTTGTCCACAGCATGGTCATGGCATGGCATGACGGAGTTAAGATATAGATAGATGCCCTCGGGAAATTGAGGGTAGCTATGAAAAATCACATTTGCACAAGGGAAATCATCAGAATTCATTTGTCAATGGACCCTTTTCCATAGCAACCTGTTAAATAAGAGGATATGGACAGGCAACAGTGCATGTCACCAACATGACACTTATTTGCAAGCCTGAAGTTCAACATGGAAGCAATGGGCCATGTTTAATGGGACCAGCATTTTCCAGACCCAATTTTAATGGATGGTGGATCGTAAAAGTCTTAAGCGGCTGTAGAAGCCAGGTTACTGTACATACGATGTAGCATGATACCCAGAGTCTAGTTGATGGTGATACGAGTAAAGCTAGGATGGAAGGGAACAGCAGGACAGAAAGAAGGACCCTGCCACCTCTCAATGACGAACCAGATTCGATTCACAATTTCCCTTCCGTTTTGCATGGTTGACCCTCCAATCCAACATGACGCTTTAGGAAATGGTAAGTCAACAACAAAACTAATCAACCATATATGATATATCCCATAGGATCCATGTATGGTATATATACCAACATTTGGGGTATATTGATGGTAAATGTTACCATATATAGCATACATGGATCCTATGGGTATAGACGTACACAACTAGATGTCGTGAAAATTGTTGGCCGACATGTCTCGAGACATTGGGTACCACAATGTCATTCCAGCTGAGCACATCGGCATCACCAAGGCAGAGAATCTACGGCGTATCCTTCCCATCTGAGAAGTTGTTAAAGGCCAGGGGCACATGGGACCAGGTCTAGAAAATGGTCAAGATAGGAATGCAACAATTTTGCAACTCATATAAGCCAGATGGATAAACAGAAGCCGGAAAGACAGGTCGAGTATAAACTAGATTGGATAGATAGAGATGTAGAGAAAGAGATCTTTACAGATGTCTGCAGATGGTTCCAAATCTACACATACCTACGGACATCATCACATCATCAGACATCACGAACAGCACATCCCCTGCCAGGCACGTCTCAGGCGTTTGGAAGAGGCCAAGGAACGGGACCATCGCCGAGCAAGGGGACCTGGTGACCACAACCAGTGGCCCTCTTAATGACTTTCGATGGCCGAAATAGCAACCCCAAAAAAGATAAGGCATTTGTTGCACATAACATAGCAATACATAGCATATATTGGACCTTGAGCAGTGGTACCTCTACTGCTAGGATAGAGCACCCGTGAATTTCCACTTTTAAAATGCTACTGGCACGCAGAAGATGATGAAAGTGTCCCCTAAGTTGGGTATGAGAGCGCATGGTGTTCCCATGTGTGGGACGGTAGAATGTCGCCCAAATTCAATCCTTGGATGATTTTCTGGCTTTGGCAAGGGTCACAAGTTGAGATATACTGCACATTTGCCCCAAGATATGGGTTGTACAAGGTGGTGCCCCCCTGTTAAATGTTGGTCATAAACCCTCTTAATTGGTTCCAGAATATATCTACGTACCATCAATCCAACACTTCAGCTCCTGAAATAAACCCATTTGGCTAATGACCTGGGGGGCACCACCCTGTAATTCAGTGGCTCTGAGGTGGGCAAACAGCAAGGGCAGCTTCAGCAGCATTCAGTGGGGCTTGGTGATTCTCAGGAGAGCTGCCACGTGGCACAAGTCCACTTGACACACCTTGGATTCAGTGGATCGGTAGTTTAGTATTTGCCACACATGGGGGCGGTTTTTCCCTGGCGAACCCTGCTTTTGATGATTTAAGATTGGCTATCCGATCTATCCGATGGTAAAGAGTTTGGCCAATGAGCTACGGATTTAGTTGGATCATCGGAGCTACGAATATAGTTTCTCAACCACATCATAGTACTATATCCTGGAATATCTGGGCAAATTTGATCACGACCGAACCCTGTTCCCCCTCACTGCTAATAAGGGAAATAATATGAAATAACCCCAAAATTGCCGAATTATTCAGGGTAGTGAATTAGTATAATTTGCCCGGATAGTATCTCTAATTAATTCTAATTATACTTTTGAGAATTGACTTTCGCTTTGGGAAATACATGGCATCACCTTCAGATCCTGGGGGTGTTCACCATGACCTGAGGTTGTTCTTCTTCGACGCCGTCGTCTCGCGGGGGGGACCCAGGGTCCACAACAGTTCACTTGTTTTGATGGCGGTGCACTAGGTCAATAGAGTTATTTCATGGTTAATGAACCACTGTTCAATATTCACACAATATTCACAATGTTCAATATTTTGATGGATACCCTCGGGTAAACTCATAGATCTGTGGAAACCAATTTCAGGAACTTATCATTACAGTAACCATTTAGATCAAAAAATAGGGATTTTTCTTGGTGATAACGGGTGGCTCAACCAGCAAGAAACGGGTGGCTCAAGTCACAGGTGTCACTTCAAGTTTGGGCGTGTTTTCCCCTGATTTCATGGGGAGAGAACCAATCAGAGGTCGGGGCTTTCTATAGATGGTTTGGCGATTTCAATGTACCCGGCCTGGTAAACGTTTACATAACATATACATATATAACTGTGGAAAATCACCATTTTTAAGTTCGGTAAATCAACTATTTCTATGGCAATGTTCAATAGCTATGTAACAAATTACCAGAGGTTATTTTGTTATTTTCTGATCGCCTGGAATGATGCTGGCGACTAAATGAAGATCACGATCAATTGATATTCTTGATGTAGGTGGGAATCAGCCATTAGCATCCACTAGCTATGTTTCCCTTCTGAGAAGGTATTTAAAACCCTTGCTCACAGGCACCCTGACTACATATCTAAGTATTGGATTTTTGGATAATATACAGATTATCCAGCATTCTTTTCTATATACATGACAGTGCAACTAGCCACAAATATAGATTGTGGGATTGCTGGAATGTTGGATTGTGTATTGTAGATTTTCTTGATAAATTGAAATCACTAACAAAGTTGGTGGGTGTGACAACTCCAATTGAACACCACCAACTTGGTTTTGATGAAGAATCCCATGGTTAATCACCATGTTTCACCCACAAAACTGGTTAAGTTGGAGATAAATCCCATGGTTAATCCCACGGTTAATCCCATGTTTCTTGCAAAAAAACACCATTGCTTTGTTGGTCAAATGGCAGTGTGTCAAAACCTTGTACCCGTGTAGTTCACATCAAAATAGCTGGGATTTATGGATGTTCATCATTTTCCATAGGTATTTTATAGGTATTGATCCATTTATCTATAGGTATTTCAATAGGTATTGACCCATCCCCAAAGTGGTCTGAGCGAGGCCTGGGTCCTGTTTCTGGACCAGCTATGGGCACGGCAGCCTGTGACACCGATGTCACCGGCGTTGACCAAGATGGAGATTTCACCATGCGAAAAAAGTGTTGTTTGTACAAGGAAAAGGCGATTTTTAACCATGAAGAATGATGATTGAATCAACATGAATCAACAATAATCTAAATTAACCATGTAAAAACCATGCAAAATGAGTTCAGTTATTTGAACTTATTCAACCAAGAAAAATGGGGATGTGACATGATTTGACCACAAAGAATTGGGATTTCACCAGGACCAGGAGAAGAGGGGATGTACAAAGATGCAAACAAAATACGGTGTAAATGTGTGGGTAAACCGACTGGAAGGCTAATAGATTGACTGTCAACCATTTTGATGGAAGACATTGTTTATCCAACTGAATAACATGTTTGTTTGATGAAAGTTTGATGGGTAATTGCTGATCTTTTAGGTGATTTGGCGGTCAATGATGGATGATATTCTCTTGCATCTGTTGGAAAACTCTGGTGCGAGTACTTGAAATGGCGCGAAATTACGCACATTAAGCGTCTTCTAAATGTTTGGCATCCATTTTCTGTCTCGCGTCAGGGACGACGGTCTCCAGCTGCCAGGACATGAATGTAGCTTACAGAATTGACTTCCGATCCGAGATGACGATGATGATCCTCATGACTGGCGGGCAGCCACCAAGTGTTTGGTGGTGATTGAGACCCATTGGGAGTCAATTTTTGCTTGTTTCAATTATTTTTTAGTAACTGTATATCCCATTATCCCGATGTCCTTGATATGCATAAACATCTACAGGAAACCCAGGAAACCATGGTTTCCTATGAATTTTGGAGTGTCCTGCAATTGTTCCCCAGTTCCCTTTGCAGTACATGTTGGTTGGTTAAATCCCGTTTGCGTTGATTTGATCAGTTAAATATCCCCGTCTTCTGGTTAAACCCTATGAACCCCTATGATGACCCAAAGGTTTGATGGTTTCAGTACAAGGTGGTCCCCCCCCAGTTTTTTTAAGGCCATGTATTGGTTTATAACCCCATCTTCAGCATCATAAACGCGAAAGTTGAGCTAGTTACAAACCAACTTAGCTCCCAGCACCACATACATGATTATCCTATGTATTTTCCCCGTAATATCCTTATAGATATCCCCATGTTTGCCATCGTTTGATGGTAAATCCGGCCCGGAACTCCGTGCACTCCGTGCACTCCGTGCCTGCACTCCGCAGCTTAGGGCGCGCATCTACAACCGATTGCAGGAGCTCATGAGAGCGGAGTGACCTGGGTCGATTTGATGCCTCAGATGGTGCCCCATAGCTAGCTAAATCATGCTAAATAACGAAGTTGGTGAACATAACTAGCTTATGCGTTGGGGTTGCCGTGGTGAAGTAAAATGACATAATAGTTTTATAGTTATAGATGTTATAGTCGGTTGATTCAAACACACATACACGCAGAGAGAGAGAGAGATATATATATATTCTGTAATAGCGGTGGGTGCCTTGTAGAGAACCCTCCATGAGGATTTTTCAGGCCGCGGGCTGTGGTAGTTTTCAAATGGTATCGCTGCTATCGCCCTCGCTGTGATCATCACAACCACCACTAGCATCATGCTCATCCTCATCATCATCATCATCATCATCACCATCATCATCAGAATGACAATATGGTAACATGATAATATGATAATATGATAATGAAAATGAGATAGTGGTCATAGTAGCAATCATCATCTTCAGCAGCAACAAAGATGGCGACTAACAACAACAAGACCTCAAGGTTCGTTTCACACAAGGCATTTGACCGGTATGACCTGCATTCACGCTGTTTCACCACTCAGAATCTGCTGTTTGTTTCAGGTATCGCGCTCGAGGATTCGATGAAGTGATCACTCCCAACATTTGCTCCGCGGAACTTTTCAAACGTCGGCCTCTGAGATTTCAACGCCTACCGGATCTGTCTGTGAACTGGGCCCGTCAACGTAAAGAAACGGGGAATGGCCAGTTCACATCACGTTTCGGCAGATATTTTGAATCATTTTGATAATAATGACTGGTTGGTGGTTTGGAACATTTTTCTATTTTCCATATATTTGGAATAATAATCCCAACTGACGAACTCATATGTTGGGATAGTCTGGGGAAAAAGTAATCTGAGAAAACATGCAGGACATCCATTAGGTCGGCCGAGTTTCCCTGGAGCCCATTGTTTCCCCAGCCATGGTGCTGTGGATGGTAAGGCTCAGGGCACTACCAAAACTATCGCCCGGTGGCCCTGACGATCTGAGAGAGCTGAGATGGTGCTGTTTTGTTTTGGCCAATGGTTATATAAGCATTATTAAGCATATATATATATATCTATTTAATATATAATTATATAATTATATAAGTATATATATAATTATTGAATTAATTATATAATTATATATATATACATAATTATACATAATTATACATAATTATACATAATTGTCAATAAAAATACATAGTTATACATAATTATACATAATTATACATAATTGTCAATAAAAATACATAGTTATACATAATTATACATAATTATACATAATTATACATAATTATACATAATTATACATAATTGTCAATAAAAATACATAATTATACATAATTATACATAATTATACATAATTATACATAATTATACATAATTGTCAATAAAAATACATAGTTATACATAATTATACATAATTATACATAATTTTACATAATTATACATAACTGTCAATAAAAATACATAATTATACATAATTGCCAATAAAAATACATAGTTATACATAATTATACATAACTGTCAATAAAAATACATAGTTATACATAATTATACATAATTATACATAATTATACATAATTATACATAATTATACATAATTATACATAATTATACATAATTATACATACATACATAGATACATAGATACATAGATACATAGATACTATAGATACATACATACATGCATGCATGCATGCATACATACATACATACATACATATATACATATTTTTCGATGTGTGTAAGCCATGTTAATGCACTATTTTGGGAATCTACTGGGAATCTTTTGGGAGGTTTTTGTTGTTTTCCTTTTTTGTCTCCAAGAAGCAGATCCAAGTGTTGTTTTGCCATGTTTGCCTCTGATCCGACTCCACAATCAGCCACCAATCAGACCGGATGTGGCTGGTGCAATATAGCTATTTACAATTGCATTTTACAATGTTTAGAGATGATTTACTTGTTGCTCCCATCAAATAACCCCTGTTGATTGTCATTCTATCCCATCAACTATCCATGATTGAAGAGCTATTTCCCATTCTATCCCCATTATATTCCGGTGCAGCACCACGGTGATCTTAGGTGAAGACATGTATGGCTTTGAAGTCGAAGGCCAAGAATGGCCGGGAACCTCGTTCTGTGTTCTTTTTTCGGACGTGGACCATGGAAGAGTTGCCTGGTATATTAGATAAGTGGTAAACAAATATGGAATTGAACCAGCAAATATGGGATTTCACTGGATTTACCAGACTTTAGATGACTAACCAACAACAACCTGGGGAAATATGTGGAGAAATACCTTGAGTTTAGTCATGTGTTAGCCCGTCTACAGTTTTTTTTCTTAAACGACCAACTGTCAATTTCTCGCGTTTGACAACCTTCAAAAATAATCTCAAGATATTGGACGAAGCTCTCAGGACACCATAGACTTGTGCATTTGACACTACTCTCATATTAACCGAACATTCTGAGCAATGTTCAAGGATCATCAAGGATCTCTTCCATATATGCTGGGCTGACTGTAGCCATATACTGTGGGTGTCTATGTTTTCAGCCCAAGGATACCAGGGATCAACACGTCCCAAGCCATCTCCCCCAAGGTATTTGAAGCCGATGAACTGTCCTGGGTCCGGGGACCAGGGTCGACATGTAAGTTGGTGAAAATAACTATAGAATAACTGCTGGGTTGAGAATGAAAATTGAAGTAGTCGAACTAGTTAATGGGGTTACAAAATGTTATAAACATCATAAACCAACATACACCAACTATAATCACCATAATCACCTTCGGGGGCCGCCACTTTGTATGATGCGCCGGCCGCTGTGATTTTCAACCTGGCCGCTTAGGGATGATATATGATGATATCATGATTTCGTTAATGGGATGGCTATGAGAATGGTTCCATTTAGAGTTTATCCATGGAAAATGGTCCATTTATGGTTGATTTATGGTTGATTTATGGGGAAACGTGGGATAATGTGGGATATAAAGATGTTATTTTCTCCATAGATCTGGGTAAATTTGATCACGATCTCACTGTTCTCCCGAAAGGAATAATCGTTAGGATTCGGGAAATCATCCCCAAGTTAGCCTTATTCAGCTTAGTGAATGATTATAATTTACCCAGATTTATATAGTCATTAAAAATGGTGACTGCCTATAGCTATATATAACTAGGTATTCATTTACTATAGATATTTATAGCTATATCATCGGCTATATCTATCTATCCTTTGGCAATCAAGTCCTTGCTGGAAAAGTCCCCATGGAGAAGCCGTTGATTTCCGCCGTTCATGGAATGATGGTTAGTAAGGGAAAAACCATAGGTAAATCATCCTCAAATGGCCTTTTTCAGGTTAGTGAGATGTTGGATTCCCGGCGGATTTATTCGGCCCAGGGTCGGGTATCTAAGCTTGGCCATGTGCATGGATATTGGTGGCACTTGGACTTGGATGCTCACTTCAATTCGTCAGTTGTTTATCACCCATATATAACTATATAGTCACTATTGCTCCACGTGCTTCCTGCGAAGGTACGGCGAACCCCCCAAATCATACCTTATATACTTTCCCAGAAGGTACTTAGGGAATACAACTATGGCATAGTATAGCTTCTGACATTTTCCATCAAACCTGGGTTGTTATATTATGCGGTGATGATCCGCTTATAATTCTACTTCGTCCTGCAGCCATCCGAAAGTTTGCTCACCTCCACTTGAGTAGCTGCTAAAGCCTTCTTGGTTGATGATTAGTTCGGAGGTTATCCTACCCTTTGTTTATTGATAGATATTCGGTATTGATAGCCTATGCCAAAAAAAATATATATGTGTGGGGGAAATTGTCTCAACATGTCATACTCAATTTTTGGGAATCATAGTGACTAACTGACAAACTAGTATGATTGAAGGGATTACATTTCAATTAAACCCATATCCTTAAAAAGGCGCTTTTATCAATTCCCGTGAGGTCCATCAACCATACCGTCATCAACCATCCCCATCAATGCTAAGTTAGCCCCATATGTTGATAAAATCAATTTTTTTAAGGTTTTATTCCCATGATATCCATTGATATCCCAGTTCATCGCCGTCATACCCCCATGATATCCTTAGGGCCTTAGGGTTTCCTCCCCATTTAACAGTTAGGCATTGCATAATCTTCGACGGCAGGCTGGAGCGACGGATTGTTGGCCGATGTTGGCTGGGTTTGGGGTAGAGAAATGCCCCGACAAATTGCATAAACATGTCACTATAGATATACCCTCTGGTAATTTAACATAGCTATTGAAAATGACCATTTATAGTGGATTTTCCCATGAAAAATGGTGATTTTCCATAGTTATGTTAAATTACCAGAGGGTATAATATAAACATAAATTCACAGAGATGCATACATAATATGCCATAATATATCATGATCTTCTATGATCACACACACCATCTGCACAGTATATATGAAGAATGATGCTAGAATCCTGAAAGCCAGAATAAGTTTCCATTGTAATGTTCAATGGAGGACAAATGCATGGAGGTATTGGATATACAATGCTTCGCGCAACTCACGAGATCTGGGCCAAAGCTGCTGGACTTGGTCAGATAATCACGGGAAGACGTCAATAAGCCAAAGGCTTCGCAAGATTCTGTTCTGACGTGGAAAATGAGTTCCAATGCAATCAATTATAGTGACCCTAGTTTTTTTGGGGATTTATGATAACCATCCATTTCTGTCAAAAGTGGGAATGCTGCACTATTTGGTTTACCACATTGAGACCAGTCCGTATCACTTTGACAGCTCCATTGTCGTGCGGCCTGTAGGGGCCCTTACCAGCAAACGTGCTGCGACCGGATTCGGAACCCAAAGTCCATGTTTGTTTCTTGGTGGAGCACTGGTTTTCTTTTGCACGCTTGCATTTATAGGCATTTGTATGGGTATGTCCTTTCCAGCCAAAGCAATATAAGGAATTGCATCACATCACGGAGAAAAGGTTTGTACATCACATGCGGCACTTTTCGTGCCGCAAGGAAATCTGAAAGACAAGAAGGACATATTTGCTACAACATTGACATACCAGAAAGTCATGTAAGATATTTGTACCCCATAGGCTCCTACGTCATCTCTCTTCAGTGGGTTCTGTCGGACTGTATCATGTTATGTCCCAACATCTCCCAGTGTAGCCCTCATGCATGGCACGTTCAACGCCCATTTATGGCAATCAAATGCGGTCAAAGACCTATTTTGTAACTATAATAATAATAAATATATATATATTGTATATATAGGTAAAATCAAACATCTCACGACAACCCTTTCAGTGATTAATTTTGTTTAAGAGGATTTTCGGATTTTCCCGCACCAAGTCATCGATCTATTGGCTTAGCATCATCCCGACGCCATGGTCACCATCACCGTGACGCTGCTCAGCGGCAAGAGCTGCTCGCTGACGCTGCGCGAAGTGCACCCTGCGTCGCTGCGACAGAGGGCTATGGAGCTGCTGGAGGTGCAGCCACTTGGCGCAGCGATGCGCAGCGTTGCGGGCCTGGGGGTTCTTTTTTTGCTTCTTTGGAAACTTTGGGGATGTGGAAATGATGGACATATGATGGAAATATGATGAAGTTGTGCGTTTCAGAATTTTTCAGGATTGCACAATATCGATTAATTAAGCTTTGTCATGTATCCCGGATTTTGACCGTTTAAGATCATTTAAGTGCATGTTTGGGAACAATGCCGCTGCCCTGCGGTACGCCGCCGTGGTTCAGTGGGATGTGGTTTCACGTGGCAAAGTGACACTTCCGAGTTTTTCGTGAGACATATCCTGACCAGCCGATCTGGCTCGGAGGACTGCCTGTTTGTTATATATATATATATATTCACAATTATTCACATGTGCAATGCGAGATTTCGGTCACCGCGCCTAAAAGGGCATGAGGCCGGGCAGGGCCGTTCTTCAAGGGGCGCTGCTTTCCTTTCTAGCGGTGGCCATCAGAGATGGATTGAAGTCTGAAAGCCTCACCGTGGACACCGAAGGCGCCTGAGAGCTTCAGAGTTGTGTTGATCGATGCTATGAAACCATGAAATCAAGAGGGCTTGATCTGCAATCTGGACTTGTGCAAGTTGTGTTTGGCTTGATTTTTGGGAGCCTTCTAAATCATAGACTTGGGGTGATGGGTGATTACTTCCTATACAGTATATGGTATCATGTTGCATCGAATCTTTAACACTGGCATACAATGGCTTTTTGAGCTGTGAATCAAGACTTGGTTCTATGCATTATTGTTTCTTTTTCGTGTTCCATCAGTTTCCATCCTTGTCTCAAGTGGGGGAGGGCTTTTCAGGTGGAGATTGCAAAGACGCGTAAGAGACGCAGAAGTTGCTACAACAACTAGGCTACCCAGGCGGGTTCGAAGAGCCGAAACCGGCCTTCTCGAAACAAATTTATTTCAAACTTCAAACACCTTCATTTTGCTCCACAGTTGTGTGTAATTCTACTTGCTGCTGAATGAAGTGTTGCAACTTCTGTGATGCGGCCATGGGACTAAGTGACTATATAAGCGATCACATCGAAGTTCGATTCAATGCCTTCGTACTCGTCCAGAATGTTCTTGTTTGTTGCACACCCGATGATCCATGGTGCTCATTGCCTCCAGTCTTCTCCCGTCACTTTGTTTCGTCGAATGGTCCAGGTCGTTTGGATGGACCCCATTGCGAGTGGCGAGGCATCACGTGTTTTGACCCGTGCGTAGTAAGGTATTTGGAATGTGAGACGTGCGGTGGCCGGCTGCCAGAGCGCATCAACTTGAGCGGCCTTCGCAACGCATCTTCGAGCGCGAGCTTTTGCATCGCTTTTGAGGTTCGTTCGAATTTTTTGAAGAATCTGAAACGTCACGAAAGTGAAAAGAACCATTTCCCAAAGGCCACGTCTTTTAATTTAATTAAGTTGAATCAAAGAAAGGTGACTAGATGACTAGATATGATTAGGCTACATTCAAACATATTTATCTACATCTACCAAAAGCTGGCACTGAGATGCGCTGAGGTAGAGTTGACCTCGCCTAAGCTGACCGGGGACATCAAGGCTTTTGAGGAGATACCAAACCTCGTGAATTTGTCTCTCCACGGCACCCGGATCCATGGGAACCTCAGCGCCTTGGCGAATCTGCAGCTCCAGTTCCTGGACCTCAGCGGCACCGCAGTGACGGGGGATTTCAACACGCTGACCCGGTTCCAAGGTCTCAAGGTGGCGGATTTGTCGCACACTGCGGTGACCGGTCGGATGACAAACGAATGGAGAGGGAAGTTGAAACGTCTCGAGATATTGAAGCTGCAAAACACCTCTGTGCAATTCGCTCCACAGGGAGAGGAACTCCAGAAGCTGAAGGTGTATGAGACTCGACAACGACCTCTACTTGCGTTGAAGGAGTTGGACCTCAGCAACTGCACTTTTGCTAAAAACAAGATGTGCGCAGCAACGTTTTGGTTTTGTATCCAATCTTTTGGAGGTTGTTACATGTTGTTACCTTGTTCAATTTCTCTTCACGTTTGCTCTGGCCAGATTTTGCCACTGAGGTCCGGTGAACAGCCCGGTGGAGAACTTGATGCTGCCGCTGGCCACATGTCCACAACTCACCTCCATCCAAGCCGGTGGTGCTGGCATTTACGGTGAAATTCCAAAGCTGACAGACATGGAATTCATGGTGGATGGCGAGATTGTTTCGAACATCACCTTCCCTTTGGCAAAATGTTTGGTAACGTTTGACCTCTCCGCAAACAACGTGACTGGAATGCATGAACTGCCAGTGCAGCGTCTCATGTTGCTGCGGGAGAATCATCAGCTGAATGTCGACGTGAAGGTGCTTACGCAGGCCTTGAGCAAACACAAGTTCCTGGACCTGTCAGGCACCGCACTGAGCAACCAAGACGAAGCAGCAGAGCTCTTGAAAGAAGGAGTGATTAAGACAACGGACATGCATACCTTCAGAGACGAGACTGCGGGCTATGCTTGCAAAGATGTGATAGGCACCCTGAAGGTGACACCAAGCAAGTTCTTGCCACAGGAGCTTTGCAAGTGCTTACCTGGATGGTTCAGAAGCGGAGCAACATGCGAGATGTGTCCATCCAACCAGTTCAGTGACGATCTAGGCTTTGACACTTGCAAAAGCTGCCCTGCAAACAGCACAGCACCTGCAGGATCCACAAAGATGTCAGAGTGCAAATGCAAATTTGGAGATCTCCATGAAGGTATTTGTGCTTGTGACCCGCACCACGCCTTGCACAAAAGGGCGACTGTGTTCTTTGCACCAAACTTCACCTGCAGTGCGAGACGCCTGGAAGTCTGGCATCGACCGCCGTGCCAGACAAGGACTACACTCGCTTGGAACCGAGCGCTGATGAGGCGCATAGGTGTCTCCCACCGGCTGTATCAGATCGGTGTCCTGGCAGCCACCAGTGCGGCCCGGGCTACAATGGAACTCTTTGCTCAAGCTGTGCAGAAGGGTTTTGGGCCACAAGAGGCAAGTGTGAGCGACTTGGAATTGAGGTATTCTCTTTTCGATATGTTTGCTTCAGGATGCTTCAGGGGACATTTATACATTTGATTTTGGAATCGATGACAAGCCTCCTAAACTTGGTGAGGTTCCTTCTTTAATGAGTATAATTTAACATCAGTTTTTTTCAGCTGTTTCAAGGTAGGAACATGCCGTGAGGCCATGTGCCGAAGCAAGTTCGACCTCAATTGCATCCCTTGTGCTTTTGGGAGTTGCAGCCCTGCTGGCAGCAGCCTTCCTGTTCTACCGCCGAATCTATGGTCAACAAGTGCCAGAAGCGGCTAGTGCCACTTGTCCATGTCATACTGAATGCGCTTCCAGCACACTTGGTGTATAGTATATATCATATACCCAAGACGTCCCAAGACCTTCCAAGGGGTCATGTTTTTTGACCCCTATCGTGACCCCTATCGAGTGTCAATTTAAGGGAGCGGCGTAGCGACACTCCTTAGCCGAACCAAAAAAATCACAACAGGATATGGCGATAACGATCTTGATAGCACCATTTTTGGGAGAGATGGTTGGAGGCGAGCTGGACAAAAAACAAAACTTTGATTTTGGATTTTCCGACGCAAATGACACGCGACTCCCTTGTAGTGACGCCGGTGCCAAAACGACACCCCCTGCATACCCCCCCGACACGCAAATGACACATCTGACATGCGCCATTTCTGGGGTGCCAAAAACAAAAAGCAACTCAAAGTCATAGCTTCGGCGGTTTCAGATAACAAAGATGAGATGTATATCCCAGATGGCCCAAAACAGGTTGAAAACACCTTAGAAATTAAGGATTTAAGGGGCGTCGTAGCGACACCCCTTCCCTAAAGGGTGCCAAAACCCACGCCTTGGCATGTCCTGGTATTTACCAGCGCATCAAACCCACAATTTTGTAGGCGTTTTTTTTTCCAAAAACCATTTTTTTAGTTATGAAAAAAGCTCGTTTTTTTTCCCAAGAAAGATTGTTTTTCTCTTTAGTAGGGAAACAACCTACTTTTTCTCAAACTTGGTATCATGACATCTCATGATCCGCTCCCTTAGACGATTCAAACATATTCAAACCCCTTCATTGGTCGAAGGAAGTTTTGAAGTCAAACTTCCGACAATATGGACAGATGGAACAGCAGAGGTGGGAAGAGTCAGAGAAGAGAAGAGAAGAAGAAAGAAGATCAGAGAAGAGAAGGAATATAGAAAGAAGACGCACGCGCGCGAAAAGGTAGAAAGTCGCGAAACACTTTGTTTTGCCAATGATTTGTGGCTCCGGAGGGTCGAAAAGCAGGCTCGCTAAAGCGGCAGGTGCGAAGTCAAAAGTGTTAAAAACTGACAGGTTCGGAGCATTTTTGGAAGTTGAGATGTCGAAAAAGTGCACGCCGTTGTGGCGCGAAGGTGCGCCAAGCACATGTGGAAGTCAAAAATGTTAAAAACTGAAGCGTTCGGAGCGAAGAGCACACTTCGAAGTCGAACATGTGAAAAACTGACAGGGTCGGATCATTTTTGGAAGTTGAGATGTTGAAAAAGTGCACGCCGTTGTGGCGCGAAGCACTTTTGGAAGTTGAGATGTCCAAAAAGTGCACGCCGTTGTAGCGCGAAGCACATTTCCAAGTCAAAATGTGCAAAGCACAACAGCTCCGGACCACTTTCGGAAGTCGAGATGTCGGAAAAGTGCACGCTGTTGTGGCGCGAAGCCCGTTTCCAAGTCAAAATGTTAAAAACACCACATGCTCGTTTTGCGTGGCAGGCGCAAGGGATGGTGCACCTGGTCAAAAGTGAGCACTGAGCAAAACGTGAGGGCTGTGGTAGCATGTCAAAAAACCATGGCAGGCATGGGACATTTGAAGAGGATCTGCAAAGATACATGTTCCGGGGCAGTGCAGTACAAGAGACATGTTCATGAGAGATATTAGGAAGTCTGGGCGCTGATTTCCTGAGAGAGTTTGCATTTTGGAGCATCAGATCTTCAGGTTTGCTAAGATGATTTTGCATGACAGGTGCAGCACTTCGTATGACCCGGCATCACTTTTTCGTGGCAGGCGCGGCACTTTAAACAGATGGGGTGGAACAACCGCAAAACACATTGGTACGACGTCGTCAGCTCTGCACTCAATTTTTCATTTTTGAAGGAGTCCTGCTTCGTTTTTGATGTTGTCAAGTTGAAAAATTGAGGACGTCTCGCAGTATAGCTTCGTTTTCAAATTCACGAGTTCAAACATTGAGGAAGTCTGGGAGAATTGCTGCGCTTCTGATGTTGTCAAGTTCAAAAATTGAGGAAGTCTCGCAGAATTGCTTCGTTTTCAAATTTACACAGATAGAGAGATAGATAGACAGATAGATCGATAGATTTGACAACTAATACAACTACAACTGCAACTACAACTACAACCACTCTACCACTACAACTGCAAATGCAAATGCGCATATACTACGCTACAGTACACTAATTACACTACACTACACTAATTACACTACACGCTAATTACAGTACACCACGCTGATTACACTGCAAGTCTACTATTATTACTACTACAGCTACAACTACAACTACATTACACTACACTACACTACACTAATTACACGACACTACACTACGCTACACTACGCTACACTACGCTACACTACATTAACTACAGCTACAACTACAATTACATTACTTCACGATACACTACACTACACTAGACTACACTACAGCAAACAACACTACAGCACACTACACTAGACTACACTA